>Ga0070738_10003429_pt1 | contig 20863 bp, 16 predicted proteins | sample Coa_R2_2_FD_66446 | JGI IMG/M metagenome (GOLD analysis project Ga0070738, IMG submission 66446) | Surface soil microbial communities from Centralia Pennsylvania, which are recovering from an underground coalmine fire - Coalmine... | ecosystem: Environmental > Terrestrial > Soil > Unclassified ... | reverse complement strand
AAGCCGCCCGTTGAGATCCCTCCATCCAAACAGATGCGTCCAGTGATGGGAATGGCAAATTCTACGATCGCCTTTGCCAGCTTTTCGCCACCCCTGGAGACGTAGGGCGATCGTTGCTTGACCTGAATTGTCGCCAGCAAATCAATCTCCGTCCCCGGTTTATCCACCACCTGCTGATTTACCATCACCTCCCCAGCGCGAATCAACCGCTGCGCCTGCTGTCGCGTGTCGCAAAGGTCAAGTTCGACGAGTCGAAGATCAAGGCGTTGTTTGGGCATGAAGAAGAGAGGGATGAGGGATGAAAGATGAAAGATACGACACTTTTAGCCTTTAGCCTTCAGCCTTTAGCCTTTGCCTTCAGCCTTTCCCCCTATCCGCTTGCAATCTCGCCTTCGCCTGTTGCCAAAGTTGTTCTAGCTGTTCCAGGGTGTAGTCAGAAAGAGGGCGATCGGCGGCCGCTTCCATTTGTTCCAGGCGTTGAATGAAGCGCTGATTGGTGCCTTGTAACGCAGCGCTGGGGTCTAGATCATACCAGCGGGCAAGGTTAATGATGGTAAACAGGAGGTCGCCCAGCTCGGCTTCTTGATGTACTTTGTCGTCGGTTGAGAGCGCTTCTTGAAATTCGGTTAGCTCCTCATGAAACTTTGCCCAAACTCCGTCGATCACTTCCCACTCAAAGCCCGCTTCTGCCGCCTTGCGAGCGATCTTCATACCTGCTGTCAATGGTGGGAGCGATCGCGCATAGCGACTCAATTTTTTGCTTAAGGGTGGCGTCACAGTCGGGTCTTCGCCTTTCTCGATCGCCTTGATTTGCTCCCAGTTACGGTGCACATCATCTACCGTCTGGACAGTCACATCCCCAAACACATGCGGATGACGGCGGATGAGCTTGGCACTAATGCCGTGAGCAACGTCTGTGAGGCTAAATTGGTTGGTTTCGGTGGCAATCTGCGCCTGTAGAATCACCTGCAAGAGCAGATCACCGAGTTCTTCGCGAATGGCTCTGGCATCGCCACGCTGAATGGCATCAACGGTCTCGTACGCTTCTTCGATCACATACGGGATTAAACTTTCAGGCGTTTGAGCCAGATCCCACGGGCAGCCACCATCGGGCGATCGCAACTGCGCCACGATCGCGACCAACTCCTGCACTGCTGTTAGCAAAGCCGCCTGCTCCACTCGTTCAGAATTAGACATGCAAAACGTAGTAATAATTGACGCTTCTCCACTTTAGCGACCAGTGGCCCCAGATTAAAGGCCGTGGCAGAACAGACACCAGCCATCAACGATTACGATCAACGAAACGGCGAGATCTCTCGTTTCCCTCCTCATCCTTTCATCCCTCACCCCGTCGGCGTCCAAACGGTGGTAGCTGTGGTTCGCGTCGGATCGGTGACGCGGTCGAATTGCCAGACTGCTCTGAAAAGGATGCTTGGTCTATGGCGTCTTTCGCCAGTAACGGGGTGCCCGTGGATGCCGCAATCGTCCTGGATGGCGTTGACGCTTTTTTAGAGCGGCGCTTAAACGTGCGGCGGATGGCTGATAGCACCCAATCGCTGAGTGAGTGACTGAGTGATCCAAGCTCTAGGCCAACCGCGATCGCGATCGCTTCCATTGGGTATTGCTGGGACGATCGCTCAATAAAGGTCATACTATCGCGGCCCCATTGCTGTGCAAGGTCTATCCAGCTGTTGGTGATCCCGGCAAGATGGTAGGCGATCGCGCCGAGCAGAATACCAGCCGCACCCAATGCTGCAACCCAAATGAAAAGGTAAACCACCCGCACCACCGTCCCCACGATGAACCCATGAGACCAAAATGAGCGATGGCGCAAACTGCGTCGGTACGGCAGCCAGATCCAGCGTAACCATCCCCATCGCCGGTACTGCTGCGAGTATACGTCCAGGTCAGGGCCAAACATCAACCCGCTAAAGAGATAGCTGCCCGACACGAACAGCGTCAACCCACTGCTATGGGTGCGATCGTACGCTAACCCAGCAATCAGCGGTAGACTCCAGAGGGTAATGCTGTCGTGAGTCCGACCAGAAGGCATAACGGCGGGTGCTAAGGACAATGTTCTCTGCATCCTAGCAGGTACAAATGCACTGCACAAAGCCCCGTGCCGTAAAGTTATTGGGATCAATGATTTTAATTCGTCCCAAACATCTGTTACTATAAGTAACTGTGCTCAGAACCCACCTATCCGGGCGGTTAGCTCAACGGTAGAGCGCCTGCCTTACAAGCAGGATGTTACAAGTTCGAATCTTGTACTGCCCATATCTTGTACTTCATATAAGTACGACAACAGCTCAAGCCAGGTATTGCCGCCGTGCGATCACACATCAACATTGGCTGCGCTACGATGAATCGCAGTCATCGTCTGATACACGCTGGCCTTTTGGCGGACGTGAAGAACAGTAATAACGGTGGCCCAAACGCGAACTCAGGATGCTAATGGTGCGTCAGCCGTTAATGCGGGGGTTTGCATTAGATGTTGTTGCAAAGCGATAGAGCTGTGATCTCAACTGATTCAAGAACCCAAACGATACGGTCGATCGTCGTTACGGCTGATCAAATGCGCCAGATCGAAGCACGCATCTTTTCAGGCGGAATGCCCGTTGCCGCATTGATGGAAAAAGTGGCAGGACTGATCACGCATTGGATTACAGCACATTATCCCCATCCCAATCAGCATGTGGGGGTGTTAGTGGGGCCTGGGCATAACGGTGGGGATGCCTTAGTCGTCGCGCGTGAGCTGTACTTTAGAGGCTATACCGTGGCAATATATTGCCCGTTTGCCAACCTGAAGGACTTAACGGCACAGCACTATGCCTACTGTAAAAGCCTGAGCATTCCACTGGTTGAGGATGTCGCATCGCTGCGATCGTGCACTGTGTTGGTCGATGGTCTATTTGGGTTTGGTCTGGAGCGATCGCTGACAGGTGATATTGCTGCCGCGATTGACCAGATCAATCAATGGTCACGGCCAATCATCAGCATCGATCTGCCGTCTGGTCTACATACCAACACTGGAGCGGTTTTGGGTACTGCGATCCGCGCTACGCATACCCTATGCCTCGGCTTGTGGAAGCAAGGTCTACTCCAGGATCAAGCGCTGGACTATGCGGGAAGGGTTGAGCTGATCGATTTTGATATCCCGTTAGCTGATATTAGAGCCGTCTTGGAACATTCACCTGCTGTGCAACGCATCACGCCCGAAGGCGCGATCGCCCGGTTACCGCTGACCCGTCCTGCTGCAACCCACAAGTACAAAATGGGGCATGTGCTGCTCATTTGCGGTTCGCGTCAGTATGCTGGCGGCGCGCTGTTAACCGGATTGGGGGCACGGGCCAGTGGGGTCGGAATGTTGTCGATCGCTGTTCCCCAGTCACTCAAGGCAATTTTGACCGCACAGTTGCCAGAGGCGTTGGTAATGGGGTGCCCGGAGTCGGAGACAGGCGCGATCGCTGAACTACCCCCTGAGCTGGATCTGAGTGCCTACGACGCGATTGCCTGTGGCCCCGGTCTGACTAAAGGCGCACGTGCAGTAGTCCATCAAGTGCTCAACCAGAACCAGGCGATCGTCTTGGATGCGGATGGATTAAACATTCTCGCCAATCAAGGCACACTACCAACGCTGCAATCGCGACAGGCACCCATTGTGATTACACCTCACATGGGAGAGTTTAAGCGGCTATTTCCAGACCTGGTTGCAACTGCCATGAGCTGTCATGTGACGGCAGTTCAGTCTGCGGCAGGTCAGTCGGGTGCGGTTGTGCTGCTCAAAGGTGCGCGAGTCGCGATCGCCGATGCCAGTGGTTCTGTGTGGATTAACCCCGACAGTACAGCCGCTTTGGCGCGTGGTGGTAGCGGTGATGTGTTGACTGGTCTGCTGGGTGGACTCTGGGCACAAGCGATCGCCAGTCCAGAGCCATCGCCATCCATTCTCGACATTGTCGCGGCGGGTGTTTGGTGGCATGCTCAAGCGGGCATCCTAGCAATGCAGGAGCGTACCATCCTGGGGGTTGACGCCTATACGCTATCGCAATACTTGATTCCGGCACTGCATCACGCCCAGCCGTTGGGAGCGACGCTTCAATGACCTTGACTGAGTTCAAACGCGATCCCTGCGATCGCGCTGTTCCCCTTGAAGCACCATGCTGTCTGGTCAATCAGTCCAGTCCGTGTGGTTGAACGCAGGCACGCAAGCGATGGCACAAAATACCTGCGCCATTTCGCAGAACTCAAATAGGATGGCTATAGGATTTTGCTTATTCTGATGCTGAGACGATGTTTTTGATCCCTGAATTTTGAGCATTTCAACTCATAGCCATCCACCCTGGATGCTGCCTGATCTGGTCGTCGATGGCGATCGTCTACAGTTGAAATAGATACTTACAGCCGGTTTCATTTGTATGCGCCACGCTGTTCGGCTGAGCGATCCTGTCGAAGCCGACACCCACCTTGACCAACTTATGGCTGATGCGATTGAGAATGGCTGTAGTTGAGTTTAGTGAAGCAATCAGAAAAGCCAACCATAAAATCCTGTCGAATACACAGACAGGGCTTTAAGCCTCTTAAAATTAGGCAATCGTGTGTTTCAGTTAGCAACAACTCTCGTCAGAACTGCTAGTTCGTCTGCATCTACCCCTTAGAATCAAATTTACTCTCGACAGGCCATACGTTGAACATGGTCTGTCTATTCAAAGCACCTTCTCCATGTCAAGACCCTTCAAAATCAGCTTCTCAAACGGCTTGAATGCAGAGACGATCCAGGTGGATGCATCCACAGCGCCGGAATTCATCCTGCACCAATTTGCGCTTGAGAAGCGGCGTCCGGCCATTGTCGTCATCGGAGGTGCCAGCAAGCTCGGTGCGGCTGACTTTAATCGATTGCAACGGTTATTCATCGAAGTTTTGGCACCCTTAGCGCAAAAATGGCAGGCCGTTGTCGTTGATGGTGGTACGGATGCTGGCGTGATGCGGCTGATGGGGCAGGCCCGCGCGATGATTGGGGCCGATTTTCCGCTGGTTGGGATTGTGCCGATCGGTCTTGCGACCTTACCTGACCAATCGGCACCGTCCTCAGAAGCGGCTCCTTTGGAACCGCACCACTCCCATTTCGTTCTGGTTCCTGGCTCCAGTTGGGGCGATGAGTCCGGTTGGATTGCCAAGCTTGCGACAGCGGTTTCCGATTCTGTTTCAGTGACGATTCTTGTAAACGGTGGCGAAGTTACCTGGAAGGATGCGTCTCAAAGCGTCAAAGCGGATCGCTCGATTATCGTTGTTGCTGGAACTGGGCGGACGGCAGATATTTTAGCAGCGGCTCTTTATGGTGATGCCAAAGACGCACGGGCAGAAGCATTGGTGGCCTCAGGACTGGTACGCGCGATCGACCTGGAAGCGGCTGCCGAAACCCTCACGGCGATCATTGAGGACATTTTTGCAGCTAAAAGCTAATATGCTCAAAGAACCGCCATCAGGAATCTGATATGCCGGATACTGCACCGATCCCTCCTAGCCGCAACCAAATTCTCGAAGACGCCTGGTTTCGCTTTGCCAAATATGACAAGAATGCGATTGTGGCCCAAAAGCGCTTTATTCAGCAGCGACGCTGGATTCTGATCTTGGGCGTCGCGGCAACCACGCTGGGCGTATCGTACTCCCTGATTGAGAAGTACATCAAGGAGATGGATGTCCCTCCTCACACGCTGTCTTATCCCTTCAGCCTGAATCAGACTCATTTTTTGGAAATTGTGCATTTCCCTGTGCTGATCGTGCCAATTATTCTTGGTGTTTTGGTGGCGATCTCCGTCAAATTTAATATGGGGATCAGCTGGGTGATGCTGCGGAGTAGTGCTGAAGCGATCAAGAAAGAGATCTATCGCTATCGGATGCAGGTTGGCGAGTTCAACCCGGTTAAACTAACACCCGCTGAATCACGCGATGTCCGTCTGGCTCGCTCCTTAAAGTTAATCAGCAAGCGGTTAATGCAAACATCTGTAAATCAGACCGACCTGTTGACTTACGAAGGCAGTGTGCCGCCTAAGTACAGTACCCCTGACGGTGATGATGGGTTTAGCGACATGACTGCTGAACAGTACCTCACCTGGCGAGTGGAAGACCAGTTCAGTTACTACCAGAAAAAAGCCGCTCGGTTGGGTAAAGACCTGCGTCGATTCCAACTGGTCATTTTTATTCTGAGCGCGGTTGGCACGTTGCTGGCTGGCCTCAAGTTTGACATCTGGATTGCCGTCAGTAGCTCTCTCGCAGCGGCATTTGCGGCTTATTTAGAGTTTCGGCGGGTAGAGAGTAATGTGGTTGCGTGTAACATCTCTGCGGCTGATCTGTATGATATTCGCGTGTGGTGGCATGCTCTTACACCCGCAGCCCGTGCCCAGCAAGTCAATGTTGAAACGCTGGTCGCCAGTACGGAAGCTGTCTTGCAAACGGAGAATGCGGGTTGGCTCCAGGAAATGCGCGAGGCGCTTGCTGAAATCTATGGTGATAAAAAAGATAAAGCGTCCCATGAGGATCAACCAGCGCCGACTGATGTTGATTTTGCGCTGAAACCAGACGCGATCGCGATCATAGCGAAGCAAAACAAGAGCAATTCGATCATGCCCGCCGATCTGGAACCACCGCTTCTGGAAACCCCAATCGCGGCAGATGCTTCTACAACACCTGCTGGATCGTCTGCGGCAGCGTCTGAACCGACTGACGCGAACGCGAAAAACCCCGATTCTGTCGAAGAGTCTGAGCGCGCAGAAGCAGCGCAACTAACGGCACCCGATCCGGCTGTTGACGTTACTGACCCAACGGCTGCTGAAGCCGTGCGCTAAACCCTGCTAAGTGCGCAGTTCTAAAGCGCGTAGTTGATTTTGGATGCGATCGCGATCATTCAAAGCAGGCTGGAAGTCGGGCTTGATCGTTAACGCGCGCTCGAGCGACTGCACTGCTTCGCTGTATTGCCTCAGCTCATACAGTCCTCGTCCCCGCCAATACCAGGCAGTATAGCTATCACTATTTGCTTGGATTGCTTGATCAAAATAGGTCGTCGCATTTTGGTACTGTTTTAACCGCATGAGTGCACTGCCAATGCTGCAATAGATCTCAGCATTATTCGGTTGCAGAGTGAGTGCCTGTCGGTATGATGCGATCGCCTCTTCATAGCGTTCCAAACTGCATAAAGCATTACCCCGACAACGCCACAGCGTGGCATCATCCGAACGTAGCTTTTGGGCGCGATCATAGACTGCGAGTGCATCAATAAAACGCCGCTGTTTTTCGAGCTGTCGGCCTTGCTGCAACCAGCGATCGTACTCATTGGCCAGGGGGGTAATCGTCAAATCTGCCTGCTGGGCCTGCTTGGGGAAGCTGATCACCGTTTCTTCGGGGACAGGGGGTGTATGAATGAGGGTTTCGTCAGTGAACCTCGGCTTGCTGATGACGGTGTCATTGACCACGGATGGCGACGACGACACTGGCGCTATGCCTGGTACTGGTTCTAAGTTCAGGCGGCGTTTGTAATCGGCAATGACTCCCTTAAGCTCGTCCGCTTTGAGGTCAACGTCCGAGAGCGTAGAGCAAACCTGGGACGACTCTGTTCCAGCAATGGTGGCGTCTTCTTCTTCTGGTAGAACGACGGCACCCGATCGTAATTGCTGTAGCACGCGCCGTCGCCCTTCGATCGCCTCCTGAAAATCGGGCTTGAGCTGAATGGCGCGATCGTAGGACGCGATCGCCGCTTCATGCTGGTGTAAACTCTCCAATAAGCGTCCGCGGTCGTACCATACCCAGTAATTTTCCGGCTGGATCTGCACGACCTTGTAGTACGATGCCACGGCTTCTTCGTAGCGCAGCAGCTTCTCCATCACGTTGCCTCGCTTGAACCAGGCTACGTGGTCATCTGGCTGGATCTCAACCACGCGATCGTACGCGACCACGGCGTCTTCGTAGCGTTTCAGGTTTTCCAACGCCATCCCCTGCATAAACCACGCCAAAGAATCGGTTGGGTTTAGCTGGATTGACCGTTCACAGGCCGCTAACGCTTCATCGTAATGCTGTAGGTGATACAGGGTATCAACTCGTCTCAACTGGCTCAGCACCTGTTTCCGGCTTTCAATCCCCAGTTCGAAATCAGGCTTTAGCTGCACCGCGCGATCATAGGCCGCAACTGCCTCCTCTGGTTGCTGGAGCTGTTCCAGTACCTTACCCCGGTCGTGCCAGGCCCAGTAGTTATCGGGTTGAAGCTGCACGACCCGGTCAAATGATGCTAAGGCTTGCTCATACTGCTGCAAGTGTACAAAAACCGATCCACGCTTGTACCATGCCAGATAGTCGTCAGGATGCAGCTGTACAACCCGATCGTAAGATGCCGCTGCGTCATCATAGCGCTTCAAGTTTTCGAGCGCCATGCCACGCTTAAACCAGGCAACATCATCATTGGGCTTTGCCTGGATGACCCGGTCATAGACCACGATCGCTTCCTTGTAGCGCTGCCGTTGAAATAGATCATCGCCCCGTTCCAGCCAGGCAAGGTGTCCATCAAAGCTGACGACTGCTGGTTCCGCCAGCACCGATGCCACTGGGGCTGTACTTGTGAGAGATTTCAGTGCTTCTAGCGCTTCTTTGGCAGACTCGTAGCGCTGACGAAAGTCGTAGCGCACCATAGTATCCAGAATATTGGCAAATTCGGGGCTGACCTGTACCTGGTCACGCCAGATAATTTCACTGGTCTTTGGGTCTTCCCGCAGCTTTCGGGGGTAAATGCCCGTTAAGCATTGAATGGCCAGCATACCAACGGCATATACATCGCTGCTAAATCGTGGTTTTCCCGCGAGTTGTTCATTCGGCATGTAGCCAGAGGAGCCAACCGCGATCGTGACACTGGCTTCATGGGCATCTGAAAGCTGGGCACCGATCTGTTTGACTGCACCAAAGTCAATCAAAATCAGGCGTCGATCGCTCTTTCGCCGGATCAGGTTGGAGGGTTTAATGTCTCGGTGTACAACCTGCTGCTGATGCACAAACTCCAGCACAGTGAGAATGTCCTGGAGCAGGTGAATGACTTCCATCTCCGTGAACTGAGGCTGGATCTTCAGCTCCTGGCTCAGCACTTGCCCCTCAATAAATTCCTGCACCAGATAGAACTCTTGTGCTTCTTCAAAGTGGGCAAATAGTCTGGGAATCTGCTCATGACTGCCCAGCGTGTAGAGTACTTCGGCTTCTGTATCAAACAACCGTCTTGCGGCCTGGAGCGCTTCTGGGTCAGCCATTCTTGGCTTTAACTGTTTGACAACACACAGCGGTTGTCCGGGAAGATGCAAATCGATCGCCAAATACGTTTGACCAAACCCACCACCACCTAAGTGTCGGTTGATCTGGTAGCGTCCCCCAAGGATTTTGCCCAGCATAGCGTATGAAAAATTGCAGGAGTATGAAAACTGCCTAAAGGCAACTGCAGGGCAGTCCTGCACCATTACTAACAGTTCCAGGGCTTCGTGATCATCCGTAGCTGCTCCAGCTTGTTCTTAGATTTACAGTAAAGAGGCTGATCTTAATCCGAAATTTTACGTATACTGCTGGGCCGACTCTCTGGCTGACCAATCGATCGCCTGCTCAGGCAAAAACGCGAGGATTGCTGCAGTGAGTAGCCCTGTGGCCCCAGTGGCTTACCAGCGTTAACACTCCCACACAATGCTGCTATCTGTGGCGTCTCCTATCGGTGTTCCGCTCAATCTGCCTTGAGAGAGAACGGCATCCCCTACGCTGGGTAGTGCCATGCCAGGCCGTACAGCGGGACAATACCCGGGATCGTAATTAATTCAGCAAGGTTTACTATGGCACTCAAGCTTAATGTCCCGACCCTTGATAGTCCCCAGGCGGCTGAGGAATTGAAAAAGGTCATTTTGACATCGGAACCAGATGCAAAGGTCGATATTGACACTGTTGCAAAGACCGTTACGGTTGAGGCTCAAGCCTCGGAAGAAACATTCAAGCAGCTAATCACGGCAACCGGCCATCAAATTGCTTGAATGCCGGTGTAGTCAGACGTACTGCTAACGGAGTCCACTGGGTCGCGCGATCGCCAACCTGCATGGCAATCGCGCCATTTGTGCGATCGTGCGGTGGTGGCACAAGACGCATAGTTGCTATGGGATGCTGCGAGTTTAAGAACGGCTCCGTTGAGCCATCCCGGATTAACCGCTAACTTGGCGCGGCCGAGCCGTTAGCCACTAAGCAACGCATGACGGCTTGCCACGATCGCGGCCAAGCAACTGCTTGTGGCCTTGCATGGCCTTGCTCAGACAACGGGAGAGACACAGCCAGTGACAGCGGTATGGTGTCCAGATCAGCTTTCTGGCTCGCTTCTACCACCTTGTCGGGCAATGGCCATTGTTCTTAAGTGGGCGATCGCTCATGGGTCTACATGGCCTCACGTTTGTAGGCCAATCGCGCTGCAGATGCACCACAGATTGCAAGGCCTATGGCCCAGTGTCAAACTGACCGTCAATGGCAACTGACCATCAATGCTAATAGTTGAAGTGAGCGCTTTAAGCCCAGACGTTTAAGCCTAGCCGCTGATTAGCTCGTCACTTCGGTGAGCAATGGGTCAAGCCACGGTTGAAACTGGTCACGACGAAATACTTGGGCACGGCGACGGTAGTCAAACCTTAATAGGCTTGGAATCCCGTGCTTGCGGACGCATTCTCTCAACCAGGATGCGACTCCTTGGCCTTCTTCAGGCACCATTTCGGCCTGAAAGGGTCCATACATAAGAACTAGCACGCTGTGCGCTTGAAGCGGCGCATCACGCTCAATCAAATTGGTCAGGCTTGGTAGTGAAGCGCGCGATTGCTGGTCAACTCTAGAATCTGGGTTTCCGCGACTGACGTTTTCTCGTAGCGTTTTCGTCATCTCGCGGTTTACCCGGGGAGAGCTTTGCTCTTTGACTGCTTCAGAATGGGACCTACGATTAGATCGTCTCTGGGGCATAAAACTCCTAATTTTGAAGGGACATAGAGAGCCTGCTGGATTCTCCTACGCAAGTTGCAAAACCATCAGAGAAATCACTCGCAGATAATTGCTAATGTAACGTTCACTTGGTAAAGCACTTACCACAGCAGCACTCTTCGTACTTAAATAGTAACCATTTTTTACCAATGCGGCAATTTGTTGCAAATATCTAACTATGTTTGGCCGTGTTGTATGGTGAAAGAATGCCATGAAAAACATTTAGGGCAGCGTTTTCCTTCTTAATGCGATCGAAATCCTTTTGGCTCAAAAGACAATGCGTTTCGCTCTAAATGTTACTAATTGTTTTGAATTGTAAACGCCCACGTTCGAAGAACTGACGCGGTCAGTTTGATTATCTTCGTGCACACCGGGTCAGATTAGAAGGATACAGTTTTCTAATTTCTGATAAGTTAGCGTGGGTAAGCCCATTTTTGTAAGTAAACGGTAGAAGTATGACTGTCTGCGAATATAGGGCAGGTCTGGAAGGAATTCCGGCAACTCAGTCCAGCATCAGTTTTGTTGATGGACAGCGCGGAATTTTAGAATATCGCGGTATTTCGATCGAAGAGTTAGCGACCAAGAGCAACTTTTTGGAGACGGCGTATCTCTTGATTTGGGGCGAACTGCCAACCCATGAAGAATTGGAGCTGTTTGAGCACGAAATCAGATATCATCGACGGCTCAAGTACCGTATCCGCGACATGATGAAGTGTTTTCCCGAAAGTGGGCACCCGATGGATGCACTCCAGGCTTGCGCGGCAGCGCTGGGGCTGTTCTACTCCCGTCGGGCGCTTGATGACCCAGCGTATATTCGTGCGGCTGTCGTTCGACTGTTAGCCAAAATCCCAACAATGGTAGCGGCATTTCAGCTTATGCGGAAGGGCAATGACCCGGTGCAGCCACGCGATGACCTAGGGTACGCCGCAAACTTTCTATACATGCTTAACGAACGGGAGCCAGACCCATTTCCAGCGCGCATTTTTGACGTGTGCCTGATGCTTCATGCTGAGCATACGATTAATGCGTCTACATTCTCAGCCCTTGTGACCGCGTCTACCTTAACCGATCCGTACGCAGTCGTAGCTTCAGCCGTGGGTACCCTGGCTGGGCCGCTCCACGGTGGCGCTAACGAAGAAGTCATCTTGATGCTTGAGGAAATCGGTACGGTTGAAAATGTACGCCCCTGGCTGGAGCAACAACTTGCCCGTAAAGGCAAAATTATGGGATTTGGTCATCGGGTTTATAAAGTGAAAGACCCTCGTGCCACCATCCTGCAGTATCTGGCAGAGCAACTGTTTGAAAAGTATGGGCGTGATGAGTACTACGACATTGCGGTTGAGCTTGAAGCGGCGGTCGAGGAAAATCTGGGCCACAAAGGGATCTATCCAAACGTTGATTTCTATTCTGGTCTGGTTTACCGCAAGTTAGGTATTCCGGCTGATTTGTTTACGCCTGTCTTCGCGATTTCGCGCACAGCGGGGTGGTTGGCGCACTGGAAAGAGCAGCTCAACGAAAACCGGATCTTTCGCCCAACCCAGATTTACACGGGAACTCATGACGCGCCTTACATTCCGATCGAAAAGCGCAGAGGCTGACAGGGCCGGGGGTTGCTGGCATAGCATAGCTTTTTCTCCCCTGTGTGATGGGCGGCACCCCTCTTGCCTTCTAGCCCTACCCTTGTCAACATATCGAAAGTGACGATTTTCAGGAACTCCAGCCCTCAGATTCTTGGTTCTGAGGGCTTCTTTTTTGGGCTGGCGATGGCGCGGGCGTAAGCGTATTACGCCATGCCACGATCGCGCACAATAGCTGTTGCCATACAGAGTATGACCGTGGCGCGTCAGCAAATGAACCAGACTGAAGATCAAATTGGCTTGATCCTTCGCTTCCTGCCCAATGGGATAGGAACCAACGCGGATCCTTCATCTCGCGGCAAAGCGGCCAATTACCGCCAGGTTGGAGCTAAGACCAAATTGAATTGAAAATGTCAGACATCCTGTAGGGGCATGCTCTTACGTCGTGCAACACACTGCCTTGCCCTTACCCAGCGATTGATCTGTTGCCATTGTTCTTTAATTCGGTAGCACAAGCGACAGGGCACACCTGGCGCTGAGGGGCGTCAACGGATGATCAAAGTACAGAAGCCAGAGGGCTGCGCGATCGCGCCTGAAAGTTGCCTGTTTGCTTGAATTCATCGCGGGTTATCTATGGCCTGATCCCGCATTTATCTATAGCGATTTCCGATCGTGTGACGGCAATCCAACGATATACTAAGGACGCACAGCGATGTAACGATGTTGTTACTGAGAGTGCATTGACCAGTCCAACTGTGTGGGTTGAGTAGCAGCACGCTGTCGGTTGGCGGTTCGGATTAGTGAAGATTTTCGGTCGATCGCCGATTTGTTGACATACCAGCGGTTGACTGAGTAGCGAATCAAACCAGGTAAGCGATGAACTCTGGAATAGACTTACAAGACATTTTTATCCAGTCCGTCATGGATCTGGGACTGCCTTCGGGTGTGGCAAAAGCCATCTGGATGCCGCTGCCGATGCTGCTGATGCTGATTGGGGCTACGGTTGGAGTTCTGGTCGTTGTCTGGCTAGAGCGGAAGATTTCGGCGGCAGCGCAGCAACGGATTGGCCCCGAATATATCGGTCCCTTAGGTGTGCTGGCACCTGTGGCCGATGGTCTAAAGCTGATTTTTAAGGAAGACATTGTTCCAGCTAAGTCGGATCCGTTGCTGTTTACGCTGGGTCCCGTGATCGTAGTGATTCCAGTCTTTCTGTCCTACCTGATCGTGCCCTTTGGGCAGAATCTGGTGGTAACGGATGTCGGTATGGGCGTTTTTCTATGGATTGCCCTGTCCAGCATTGCGCCGATTGGGCTGCTGATGGCGGGTTACGCCTCGAACAACAAATACTCACTGCTGGGTGGTCTGCGGGCCGCCGCACAGTCCATTAGCTATGAAATTCCGCTGGCGCTGTCGGTGCTGGCGATCGTAATGATGTCTAACTCCTTGAGCACGATCGACATTGTGCAGCAACAGTCGGGTTATGGCATCCTGGGCTGGAACGTCTGGCGACAGCCCGTTGGGTTCATTATCTTTTGGATCGCGGCTCTCGCTGAGTGTGAACGTCTGCCTTTTGATCTGCCAGAGGCTGAGGAAGAGCTTGTTGCAGGCTACCAGACCGAATACTCTGGGATGAAATTTGCGCTCTTTTATCTAGGGTCTTACGTCAACCTTGTTCTGTCGGCACTCCTGGTTGCTGTCCTTTATCTGGGCGGCTGGGATTTTCCTGTCCCGCTGACCCTGGTCGCTGATTTAGTGGGGGTTGATCAGTCTAATCCGCTGTTTCAGATTACGACCGCGGCACTCGGCATCACGATGACAGTGCTCAAAGCGTATTTTCTGGTCTTTCTCGCGATTCTGCTGCGGTGGACGGTGCCGCGCGTGCGGATTGACCAGTTGTTAGACTTGGGATGGAAATTTCTGCTGCCTGTATCGCTGGTTAATCTGCTGATTACAGCGGCACTCAAACTTTCATTCCCGGTTGCGTTTGGTGGTTGAGTCCAGAAGGATAACGGCTGAAGGCTCACGTCTAAACGTCTGAGTAGTGCCTGCTTATCCCTGATCGTTTATCCTTTCCCCTCCAAGAAGCGATTATGCTGAAGTTCCTTAAGCAAGTTGGTGACTACACCAAAGAGACTTTTCAAGCAGCCAAATACATTGGTCAAGGGCTTTCGGTGACCTTTGACCACATGCAGCGCCGTCCAATCACGGTTCAATACCCCTACGAGAAGTTAATTCCGTCAGAGCGCTTTCGGGGACGCATCCACTTCGAGTTTGACAAGTGTATCTCCTGCGAAGTTTGTGTACGGGTGTGCCCCATTAATCTGCCTGTGGTGGACTGGGAGTTTAACCCTGAAACGAAAAAGAAAAAGCTCAATCACTACAGTATTGACTTTGGGGTTTGCATTTTCTGTGGCAACTGTGTGGAATATTGCCCCACCAACTGCCTGTCGATGACAGAAGAATATGAGCTGTCAACGTACGATCGCCACGAGCTGAACTACGATAACGTTGCTCTGGGTCGGCTTCCCTATAAGGTCACGAATGACCCCATGGTGACGCCGCTGCGTGAACTGGCCTATTTGCCAAAAGGGGTGATGGAGCCACATGGCCTGCCATCCGGCGCGCGCCGCGCGGGCTTACGGCCAGAAGAAATTGCTGAGCAGGAAAAGTAGACCGTTGGTCGCCCAGTTGGAGTAACCTGGCGGATCGGGCTGCCGATTCCAATACGTGTGTGAGGCACTGGGCGTCATGAGATTACCGCAACCGCATTCGTGATGCGATTGGCTGTACAGGAAAGCTTTGGCGAAACCTGCCTCCATCCAACGGTTGATTCGTTGCAATTGCCTGAATGAGGGCGACCCATCTGATTAAGGAGACTGTTGACTGTGAATTTAGCCGAGGGCGTTCAGATTGTTTCGTTTGGTTTGCTGGCTCTAATGATGATTGGAGCAGCACTGGGCGTTGTTCTGATTACAAACATTGTGTACTCTGCGTTTCTGCTGGGAGGCGTGTTTATCAGCATGGCCGGCCTTTACCTGCTGCTGAACGCTGATTTTGTGGCGACCGCACAGGTTTTGATCTACGTGGGAGCGGTTAACGTGCTCATTTTGTTTGCCATTATGCTGGTGAACAAGCGGCAGGATTTTGCGCCCGTGCCCAATGCCTGGGTGCGTCGCGGTGCAACGGCGCTGGTCTGTGCTGGACTGTTTGCGCTGCTGAGCACGATGGTGATTTCTACTCCCTGGTCATTTTCGACTCAGCAGGCGGTTGGGGATGGTGCGATTGTCGCGATCGGCAAGCATTTCTTCACCGATTTTCTGCTGCCCTTCGAGCTGGCATCGGTGCTGCTGCTGATGGCGCTGGTTGGCGCGGTGATTTTGGCGCGGCGCGAATTTATCCCGGATGATACGTTGACGGCTTTGCAACAGCCTGCACTGACGTTACCGGAACGCCCACGCGAGTTGGCGTCTGTGGGTGCTGGCAGTCCCGATCGCACGCTCGCCGCCTCCCCTTCTGAGCAGAACAAATAAGCGAGGATCGTTCTAATGCAGCTTCAATACTTCCTGGTTCTAGCCGCCGCGCTCTTTTGTATTGGCATTTTTGGTCTGATTACCAGTCGTAATGCCGTCCGCGTGTTGATGTCGATCGAACTGATGCTCAATGCCGTTAACTTGAACCTGATGGCGTTCTCTAACTATCTCGACACTCAAGACATCAAGGGCCAGGTGTTTACGACCTTTGTGATTGCGATCGCGGCTGCCGAGGCCGCGGTGGGGTTAGCGATTGTGCTGGCAATCTACCGGAACCGCGATACGGTTGATATGGAGCAGTTTAATTTACTGAAGTGGTAGCGTTGCTGGGTGTCATTGGTTGCGGTGGACTGGTTGCCAGTACACTGGAAGCGATCGCTACGGATGGGGATTAATTCACGTGCAACGGCTGCCCTCATCCCACCATCCCTTTGCTCAAACCAGGGCGCAGGGGGACGGCGCTCACGCTTCCGCTCCCGGCTTCGGGAGTGGGTTGGGGGAAGGCTGATCGGAGTGATGACCAACGCCGATCTCGCTTAACCCACACTCTTCCAGCTAACTATCATCGTGATCACAACGTGCAACTAAGACAGGTCATCATTGTCCACAAGGCGGGCGATCCGTTTAGTCAGCGGTGGGCTGAGAAATGTGCCAGGCAACTGGAGAGCCGACACTGCCAGGTTTTGATTGGACCCAGTGGCCCGAAAGACAATCCTTACCCGGTTTTTTTGGCATCCGTAGCTAATCCCATCGATCTGGCGATCGTGCTGGGGGGCGATGGTACAGCACTCACGGCAGCACGTAATCTGGCCGTCGATCGCATTCCGATTTTGGCTGTCAATGTGGGCGGACATTTGGGGTTTTTGACCGAGTCGCTGGAGGACTTTGAGCATTCGGAACAGGTTTGGGATCGACTGCTGGACGATCGATTTGCCGTGCAGCAGCGAATGATGCTGCAGGCAATGATCCATGAAGGCCACCGGACGAACCTTGAACCGATGAGCGATCGCTACCTGGCCCTGAATGAAATGTGCATCAAGCCAGCCTCCGCCGATCGCATGATTACCTCGATTCTTGAGATGGAGATCGATGGCGAGGTGGTCGATCAGTATCAAGGGGATGGTTTGATCGTGGCGACTCCGACCGGCTCAACCTGCTACACGGTAGCGGCGAATGGGCCAATCATGCATCCGGGGATGGATGCGCTGGTGATCACCCCGATCTGCCCCCTGAGCCTTTCGAGTCGTCCGATCGTCCTGCCACCGGGTTCGGTCGTGAGCATCTGGCCGCTGGTTGACAATGAGTTAAACACCAAGCTGTGGATGGACGGGGTGCTGGCGACCTCAATCTGGCCGGGGCAGCGGGTCGATATTCGCACCGCCGACTGTCAGGCGAATTTTATTATCCTGCGCGAAAACTATTCTTACTATCAAACGCTGCGAGAAAAGCTGCAATGGGCGGGCGCAAGAGTCCGCTATAGCAATAATCATCGGAATTAAATCATCGGAACTAAGGCGGGTATGGCGCTTGTGCTATGCCTGCGATCCGGGTACGCATCCCACCAGGGTTTCGTCGTCCCATTCCAGCGTATCGCCAACGTTCTCACCGTTGTGATAGGCGGCCAGCAACACCTGGCTGGTTTTACCCCAGGCGATCGCGCCCGTTGCGTCCAGTCCAATTGCGCCGAGGTCGCGCTGGTGCAGGTGAGACTCACGGAACGATCGCTCAAAGGCCGCGTGCAGGGGCAGCCCATCCTCAACACGCACCACAATGCGAGCGGCCAGACATTCATCAATGATGTCCTCTCCAATGCCAGTGCAGCTTACAGCCGCCTGGGGGGTGGCGTAGTTGCCAGCGGGCATAGCAGAGTCGCTCACGCGGCCAATCCGTTCGAACCCTTTGCCGCCCGTCGAAGTGGCGACCGCAATGTGTCCCTGGCTGTCTAAAACCACAACGCCGATCGTGCCGCGTCCAGCCGTCTCCTCGACCAGCTCCTGCTCCGCCACGACCCCTGCCATTTCTTTGGAAAAGTTGCCCTGGCGTTCCTGAATCCATTCCTGCAGACGAATTTCGGTCAGGGGGTCATAGGCTGGTAGTTCCAGCTCACGCAGCAGTTCAGTGGCCCCGTAATCTGACAGGACGCGATCGTGGGCCGTTTGCAGCGCGAGCGCCAGATTGATGGGATTTTGTACCCGTGAAACGTTGATCACGCCGCTAAACCGCTGTTGGGTGCCATCCATCAAAGCGGCGCTCATGCGAATTTGGCCATCCGATTGCAAGACCGAGCCTGTGCCTGCATTAAAGCGGGGATCATCCTCTAACATCTGACAGCCACGAATCACAGCCGCCTGAGCCGATGCACCGGCTAGCAGCATGGCATACACATCATCGATCACCCGGTAGAGCGATTTTCGGACGACGGCCACGCCGCCTTTGCCTTTCAGGGAACTGCCAGCACCGCCGTGAATAATCAATTTGGGCTGTACTCGATCGACTGACATGACTGAAACCTCTCGATGATAAGAATGGTGAGTTATGAGTTCGGTCACGGCGACAACGCCTTCACCGAAGGCTGGGTGCGCTGCGCCAATTCAGAGCAAATTGTCTGCGTCAGATCACGCGTTTCGATGCCCTTACAGCGTGTCAGAATACTCAATGCGCGGTGTTCATTCACTGTTTTGGGAGGGTCTACCGTTGACCAACCACAGTGAGCCGACATCGGACGCAGCAGTGGAACCACTGACGGGTGAAGACGAAAAGTGGCCCCATCACCGTTCAACCACTTTTAGTTAAGCAGCAGGAGCGAAGATCAAACTGCTATCCACTAACAACCAGCTACTAGTTGCTTTGCGATCGACGACGACGGCACCGTTCCGAGCAATACTTCACTTCATCCCAGCAATCTTCCCATTTTTTGCGCCAGGTAAACGGGCGATCGCAAACGGGACAGATTTTAGTGGGCAAATCGGACTTGGAACGCGCGCGTGGCATAGGCGTTAGGGGATGGATATTTGATGAGTGAAAAATCAGATAGTGGGGGCTAGAAGCTAGAATCCAGGATTAACGCCAGCGTTTTTTGGCTTTCGATTGTCTTTCCTACTCTTCCTTCTAACACATGCCCGAAACAGTATTCGACACGATTCGCATTGTCCTGGTGGAGCCGGCTGGCGCTTTGAATGTGGGTTCGATCGCGCGGGTGATGAAAAATATGGGGCTGCATCATCTGGTGCTGGTGAATCCTCACTGTGATCCGGTGGGGGCGGAAGCGCGGCAAATGGCGGTGCATGCGGATGATGTCCTGGCTACCGCATCTATCGTAGCAACATTGCCAGACGCACTCCGGGGATGCCAGCGCGCGATCGCGACTACTGCACGGGCGCGATCGGTGGCAACATTGTTGGAGCACCCGCGTGCGGCCTTGCCCTGGTTGATCGAAGCTTCGCCACCGAACATGGGTGCGATCGTGTTTGGGCCAGAAGACCGTGGTTTGAGCAATGCCGAACTTGACCACGCCCAGCGGTTTGTGGGCATTCCATCAAACCCGGCCTATCCATCGCTGAACCTGGCACAGGCCGTGGCCATCTGTTGCTATGAGCTGTACCAACTGGTGTGGGACAGGAGCCGTGCGGATCGGGGCATTGGTGGACAGGACGACATGGGGATGTCTCCTGCTGGCGGGTCATCGCCCCAAAGCGCCAGTCCGATCGCGCCCATTGCGGCCAGTGAACCGCCCTTCGCGGCTGCGCCGATCGAGGTCTTGGAGGCTTATTATCAACATCTGGAAGACGTTTTACTCAAAATCGGCTATCTTTACCCGCATACTGCATTTAGCCGGATGCAGAAGTTTCGGCGGTTGTTTAACCGGGCGCTGCCGTCTGATGAGGAGGTGGCCATGCTGCGCGGTATTCTCAGCCAGGTGGACTGGGCGACCAAAAAACTTAACGAAAGGAAAACCGATGTCACGGATGATACTATCGCAGCAAGTGATAGCTGAGGCACCGCACCCATGCCAGCCCAGGCTTTATACTAACGTCCGTAAACCTTGCTTCTTTTCGCAAGCGGTTGGTCTACAATTCTGATATCTTTTTCGCCTATTGTCGGAGAGTGCTATGCCAGAGTCGGGTAGTTTGCCGCGCAAGTCACGCAGTAACGGTTCCGCGGCACCAACCAGGCTATCCGGGTCGGGCCGAGTGGTGCGTGATCAATCCAGCTCACAACGGTCAACCGCGATGAGTCAGAATCGGGTTCGCGATGCAGCTCCAGAGGGTGGTTCGAACGAGCTAACACCGCCGACACCAGGCGGCCAGACCCAGGAAGTCACATCATCCAAACGCCGTGCGACGCTCTGGCAGGCTCTATTTGGGCAGGATAACCGGCGTGCCTCCAGACGCACGGCTCTACAGCAGGCAAAACGGAAAGACATTAGCAGTGCGGGAATTGAGCCGCCCCATAATTTGTTGCAGCGGTTGGAACAAAGCTCGGTCAAGCGATCGCGGCCATCGACCGAGCAGGCCAACGCCAAGCTTGCCCAGGATCAGGTGAAGCAGGCGGTGTTTGGACGATCGCGCCAGATGAGCGGGGTCGCCCCCACCATGCTCAATGGTCTGGCAGAGCGCTGGAACCGTCAGTCAGGCAATCGGCAGGATGATCCGCTGCGCTCATCGACCGCGCGTGGTGCTGGCAGTCGGGATTCCCGTCCGATTTTGACGCCCCTTTCGTTCGATCGCGCTGAAACCCGCG
>Ga0070738_10003428_pt1 | contig 20865 bp, 17 predicted proteins | sample Coa_R2_2_FD_66446 | JGI IMG/M metagenome (GOLD analysis project Ga0070738, IMG submission 66446) | Surface soil microbial communities from Centralia Pennsylvania, which are recovering from an underground coalmine fire - Coalmine... | ecosystem: Environmental > Terrestrial > Soil > Unclassified ... | reverse complement strand
GATCACGTGCCACTCGAAATTCGTCAGATCGTAGCGACCACCCATCGTAAGCTCCCTTCAAGGAGCTTGAATCACGCCTCGCCGCCGTGCCGCTACCCATTTATGGGTACACGCCCTAATGTGACGGTGCCCTCCAACGATACCATTCCCCGTTATCTAACCCGCGAGAACAGCCCACCTTTTTGACGTAAGCGTTCACAGAGCCGGCTAATAAGAATATAGAACGCGGGCATCACTAGCAGCACCAAGGGAAGCTGCACAATCAAGCCGGAGATGATGGCAATGGCAAGGGGCTGTTGCATCGCCGATCCGTCGCCGATCGCAAGCGCCAGTGGCAGAAGGGTTAAAATTGCCGCTAATGTTGTCATTGCTATTGGACGCATGCGATTGCGCCCTGCCGCAACCAACGAATCGGGGACCGGCATTCCAGCCGTCCGCAGGTCATCAAACTCGGAAAAGAAGAAGATTGCGACTTCGGTGACGATACCGATGATCATGGTCATGCCCATCATCGCCGTTATGTTCAGCTCGATGCCAGTCAGCCAGAGTCCGGCAAAGACAGCGCAGGCCGCAAGCAGCGGCATGCTTAGGATCGAGATCGCGACCGAAAACCGTTCATAGAGAAACAACAGCAGCGCGAATACGGTACCGGCAGCTGCTGCGAACACGAGAAGAAGCCCGCGAAACGCAATCTGTTGCTGCTGATAAAGGCCGCCCAATTCATACCGGATGGTCTGCGGCAAGAACCCAGGCTGGCTGAGCATGCGGGCCACGTCCGCGGCGGCCGAGCCGAGGTCGCGCCCTTCCAGGCGGCCGGTTACCGCCACCATACGCTGCAGATTTTCACGAGTGATTTGCGGCTGCCCGCTCACCGCCTCGATGCTCGCGATCCGCTGCAACGGAAAAATATGGCCATCTGACGCGCGGAGCGGGAGACTCCCGAGATCAAGCCTGGTCTTGCGAAACCGCTCGGGCAACCATACCCGCACGCCGATTTGCTTTAACAAGGAGGGGATCTGTGTCACGACCTGCCCGCGCAGGAAGATGCCAGCGATGCGCGCCGCTTCGGCAGGGTCGATCCCTTCGAAAGCTGCTTTGACCCGGTCAATGCGGACATCCAGAGCGTCGCCCGCAGGGTTAATGCCGTCGCGCACCTCGACAATCCCCCTGATTTTACCGATTCCAGCGGCGGCCTTCCGTGCCGCCGCAACCAAAACGTCCGGGTTATCACCGTAAAGCTTGACCTCGATTGGCTGCGGAACCGCAGTAAGATCGCCGATCAGATCTTCCATGAGCTGCGCGAGCTCGGCGTCGAGACCTGGCACCTCGTTTTCGATGCGCGCGCGTACCTCGCTCATCACCGCGAAGATGGGGCGGCGCCCGGCTGATTTGAGCTTGACAAAAAAATCGCCTTCATTGGCCTCACTGATGTGGCCGCCGAGGCTAAGGCCAGTGCGGCGCGACCAAGTCGCAACGTCCGGCGTCGCCTTCAGAATAGCTTCGACTTGCTGCAGCAGACGATCGGTCTCTGACAAGGCTGTGCCCGGCCGCGAACGATAGTCGATGATGAAACCGCCCTCATCCATCACCGGCATGAATCCCGTCCCGACGGACTGAAACGCAAGATACCCAGCGGCGGCTAATGGAAGCGTGAAACCCGCGACGGCCCAGCCCGGCCGCCGCACTATCCAGGCGGAGAGCGGCGCATAGCGCTCTTTGAACCAGTCCGTCAGCCCGCCAGAATCGCTGCGTTCTGATTCGTGCGCACCCAAGAGCCATTCCGCTGCGAGGGGGACAGCCAGCCATGTTACCGCGAATGAGAACACCAGGCTCACTGCCATGGTCAACGATAGGGCTTTGAAGAACGCTCCTGTGATGCCGCTCAGCATTGCAAGAGGCAGGAAGATTACTATGGTTGCGGCGCTGGATGCAGCCAAGGGACGCGTGAAGCCGGCCGCTGCTTCTAAAGCCGTGCTGTCTGCCAGTCTTTCCTTGCCGGTGAATTCAGCCCGGACAGCCTTGCCGGCGCGCAAGCGGCGAATGATTTGCTCCACCATGACGATGGCGTCATCAATGATAAGACCCACCGCGGCCGCCATGCCCCCAAGGTCATGATATTGAAGCTCATATCCATAACCGAGAGCAGGATAATGGTGGCGGACAAAGCCGCCGGTACCACCAGCATCGCGATGAAGGTTACTTTCAAGCTGCGCAGAAATACGAGCAACACGAGTGCGGCCAAAATAGTGCCCATGATGATGGCATCGCGCACGCTGGCGGCAGAAGCGGTGACGAGCTCGCTCTGATCATACCAATTCGCCACCTGTACACTGGCTGGCAGTTTGGAGCGGAATTCTTGCAAGCGCGATCTGACTTCGCTTGCAATCTGCACGCTGTTGCCACCTGGCTGCTGGTAGATGTTGATCAAAATCGCGTCCTTGCCATCGGCCGTGACCCGTGTCCACTGCGGGACTGTGGAGAACTCGACGTCCGCGACATCGCCAACGGTGATTACGCCGTCCGGACCGGTGCGAACCGCGATGCGGCGCAGACTGTCGGTACCGCGCAACGTATTGTCGGCGATTACCAGATAGAGCTTGTAGCGATCTTCAACGCGCCCAATTGCCTGCAGCACATTGCTCGTGCCCACCGCCTTGACGACGTCGTCGATGGTGAGGCCGGCAGCCATAAGCCTGCCCGGATCGATCAGGACGTGGTATTCCTGATCGCTGCCACCCAAGACCGCGACATTCCCAACGCCGGCAATGCCCGCCAACAATGGCCGCACCTGAAACAGCGCGATATCCCGGAGGTCGGCGGGCGGGACCGTGCTTGAGACCATGCTGTAGCTGATGATAGGGAACACGGTTGGGTCCATGCGCCGCACCTGCAGCGTGGTACCCGGCGGGAGTTGTGGCAGGAGCTGGCTTGCTTCCGCGTTTACCTGCAACATGGCTGACGCCATGTCCGTGCCCCACTTGAAAAAGATCGACACATCGGCGGTGCCGCGGCTCGTGGCGGAGCGAACATCGGTCACGTTTGGAACCCTATGGACGGCCTGCTCAATGGGAGCCGTCACCTGGAGCACCATCTGCTCGGCTGGACGATCGCCCGCATCAATGCTGAGGCGCACGTGGGCAATGCTGACGTTTGGGAAAAGCGTAACCGGCAGAGAGAACCCGGCTATCCCACCGGCAACGATCGGGAGCAAGAGAAGAAACAACAACGATCGGCGGTGCGACGCAATCCAGTCGGTCAACATGGGAAGCCTTAAGGATTTGCCGTCGCCAGCACGGCCTCGCGGACTTCCATGCCGTCCTGTAACTCGTAGTTCCCCAACGACACGACCGGGAGCAAAGCGTCGAACTCGCCATAAATCTCTGTCAATTGATCGGTTTCGACTCCAGTTGTGACATCGATACGCTTCGCATGGCCATTCATGACCTGAAATATGTAGCTGCCCTTATCGTCCTGGAGCACAGCATTTCGCGGCACGACCCAACCCGTGTGCCGGGACGAGGTGATGACTACCGAAACCGAGGTTCCGGGAACAAGGCTCGCGGGGTCTGTCACATCGATCCAGGCGTCGATCAGCTTTGTTGCTGCATTGACGGTCCCGCTGATCTGGCGCACGGTTCCTTTTACCGGATGCGCAGCCGCAGAGAGAATGGGCGTGATTTCGGCCGGCATCCCGGGCGCAATGCCATCGGCATCTTCCGGTTTCAAGCCGATGGCGATACCAACGCCCTGATCGGTGCGCGCGAGCCTCATTATCGTCATATTGGCCTGCAGCCGGTCGCCCGGCGCGGCCATTAGCTGCGCGACATATCCCGTGAAAGGAGCGGCCGCGACCTGAGCGGGCTGATCGTTGCCAAGCTTCCGCTCGCTGTCGAGCGCGACGGCTGCATCCGTGACTGCCTTCTGTGCGGTTGCGACCTGGGCATTGGTGGCAAAGTGCTGCGCCCGCAGCGTCTGCTGCCGCTCCAGCTCCCGTTTTGCGAATTCGAGCGCAGCGGCTGCCTGCTCATAGCCCTGACGTGTTGCCGGATCGGCCGTGATTGTGACGAGTGGATCACCACTCCTCACCTTCTGACCGGCGCGAACATAAAGGCCGGTAATCTGGCCAGGATGTGGAAAGCTGACATTGAATATTGATTCCTCGGTTGCCGCCACCGTTCCATAGCACGTTAGAATATTGGGCAGCTCCTGGTGCCGCAGCGCAACTGTTCTGACTTGCACCGATGGCGTGTCACCAGCGGCAAAAGCACCGGACGCGGACAGGTAAACAATGATGAAGGCGGCAAGGCAACCTATGGGAATTCGACTCATACTATCCTCGCGAGGTCAAGATGCCGGTCCGGCAGACGGCTGCCGATGAGTGTTTTGCAGGCCGGCGCGGCTGTCCCAAAATGTTCTGCCCCAGCCCGGCTGGTTGAATCTCTTGCCAATGATGATTTCGTTGTTCGGCAAAAGCCCATTCGTCGAGCTTGCCAGCGGGAATGCTGCGGGGCAAAGCGCGAGCAGGTGTCTTTCATCGGGCGGCCTCGCGAAATACACCGAGCGGATCGGCCGGCGGCGCCTCAGGCTCGATTGCGGCCCGGGGCATGTTGGCGCCGATAAGCGTTGCCAGTCCGACTTGACCTTCGAGAATGGCCTGCTGCAATGCCGCCTTCTCCTGCTCGCGCGCGAGAAGCGCAACCTCGATCTCGACGTAGGCGCGCTCGTCGAACGCGCCCTGCTTGAACGCCGTTTCTGCCATCTGCGCGATCGTATGCGCCTCCTTCAGCCGTGGCTCGACGCCAGCGAGCTGACGCGAGAGAAGGGTCTGCTCCGAAAGCAGGGCATTAATCTCGCCGGCCGCAGCCGAAAGACGCGCGTTGAACTCCTGGTAAAGCTGCTCGCGCGTCGCCTCCTCCACAGCAATGGCGCCTTGGTTGCGGTCAAAGACCGGAAGATCGATGGTGAGCTGTGGGCCAAAAGTCAGAGTGGTCGCTGTCTCGCCGGTGCCAGTGCTGTTGACACCGACCAACAGATTCGGGAACTGCGACAGGATGGCCTCCCTGACCTTCGCGTCCTCGGACCGGTAGCCATATTGCAACGCGATAAGATCGGGCCGCCGGTCAGCCAAGGCCGCCAATTGGCTGCGAATCATGGCCGGATCGATAGACGGCACTCCGGCCGGGGCCACTAAGGCGAGTTCGGCGCCAGGGGCAAGGCCGAGCAGCGCATTCAGCTGGTGCCGCCGGCTCAGTTGAAGCCGTTCGAGATCATCGTATGCCTTCTGAATATCACCAACCGCGGCAAGATCGGGCGAGAGCGTTGCCAAGGTCGCATTGCCCTCTTTTACCGCGGCGCTCGTGAGATTGAACCGCTCCTGCAGGAACTTGCGGGTTTGGGCGATGAGTCTTTTCTCCCGCTCGCCCGAGATGATGTCGACGACGAGGAGCCGTGCCTTGCCGATCGTCTGCCACTCCTGCCAGAGGAGACTCGCACTGATCCCGGAGGCGGCATTTTGTGCTGACTCACGTTTTGTGCCCAGCAGCAAGATGGATTTGACATTCTGGAGAACGCCAGGACCGGCAATGACGAATGGGTAGCTGACCGCGACCGCGGGATTCGGGAGAATTCCGGCCTGCATCACCTGTGCCGCGGCAACTCCAAGCTTTGCTCGTGCGGCCCGGAGATCCGGATTATTGATGACGACGAGCCGATCAAGCGTTGCGAGTGTGATGCGCTTCCCATCGGCACCCTCCAGGTCGGAGACGCGGGCGGTCAGGCTCGATTCCTTATAGAGCGGCAGAGGCTGGTAGGAGGCGCAGCCGCCTAATGAGGCCGCGGCACCAGCCAGGAGACATAGAGCGCTACGCTTTGTCAAAACGGCCATGAGAAGGCAAGAGGAAGGCGCGAATGCGGTGAGGCACCAGGTTGCGGCTGCCCGGAGGGCGGAAATTTGCATGATCGTCCCAGGGCTCTCGATTGCCCCGCCAGCCAGTCTTACGGAAATGGTATCCGCCCGCTGCCGGCTCGAAGCTTGCTATCGTCCCGCCGATGCGATTCCTGGCTGCAAACGCTGGAATCACTTTGCGACCAGCACCGGACATGGTGAGCGTTGCATGATCCGATTCGCGCGGCTTCCGATCATTCGCTCGTACAACGCTGAATGGCCCTTTGCCCCGATGACAAGCAAGTCGGCGTTAAAACCGGCGGCAAGCGCGACGATGTCACGGGCCGGGCGGCCCGCCATGACATGGGCATGAAGAGGCACTTGGCTTTCTTCCGCCATTGCGCGCGCCCGCTGGATTACATCATGAAATCGATGGGCCTCCGTTTCTGCCGTCTCGCTCGCTTCTCCAGCAAGTTCCCCGGCTAAATTGGGGATTTCCTTGACGCAAACCATGTGGAGATCGGCTTGATTCTGTTTGGCGACTGTGAGCGCTAGTGATAACGCATGGAAAGCGTGCTCCGAGCCGTCATTTGCGTGCAAGATTTTATTAAACATCGAAAGCCTCCAGATTAACTTGGGTTTATTCACGAGCTGCCGCGCGGACAGCGTGGCCACCGTTTGTTCGCCAGCCTTAATACTCACGCATTCTGCATCGAATCAGCGGCTCTTCTCCGGGCCAATTGCTCCTGCCGGTGTTCCTTGCCGTTCCTGGCAGCGAACACAATGCAGGCAGCGACAAACACGGCCAGGATAGCCGAGGAGCTAACCGTGCCGAACCCCAAGCCGCCTTGCTCATGGGTCTTGGTGAGAAGGTCCCCAGCCGTGGCGCCCAGAGGCCGGGTCAAAACGAAAGCTGCCCAAAACAGCGCTGTTTTGGAAATTCGGGAAAGATACTTAGCCAGAACGATCAGGGACAGGATGGCAGTAATCAGAATCGCGCCCCCCTCAAATCCGAGGCCTGAGCTGTCGGCGAGAAAATCGCCAAAAGCCGTTCCAAGCGTGTTCGAAATGAGAATTGCGGCCCAATAGAAGATTTCGACCTTGGGTGTTCTGATATTGTCGACCGACAAAGAACCAATAATGGCCCGCCACAAGGCGAGGATCGACAATAAAATTGTAATCAGGATCGCGGCTCCGGCAGGGTAACCGAGACCGAGCGTACGATCCATGAAATCCGACATTGTCGTGCCGGCGGTGGTGGTTGCAAGGATAACGGTCCAATAGAGAAATGGATGATAGGACTTTGATGCCAGCTGCAGCGCGGCCGTGGCCACAAATATTCCCATCAAAATCGCGGTGCTGACAGCATAGCCTATATTCAACGTCATGGATAAAAGGTCCCCGGCGGTTTCGCCGAGGGTCGTCACGCAAATCTTTATCACCCAAAACAAGAGGGTGACTTGGGCAACCTTGTTCATTGCATAGTTTCCATTACGGTTGTGTGCGGTGGTTCTGAGCCTGCGGTGTTGATCCCGTCCGGGATCATGATTGGTTGATGTCACCGGGCCGTCTTCCCGAACCAAAATGATTTCCCGATATTGAAGGTGATCGTTTAAGGTAGTTTTATGGGAAACTGGCCTGGCTCGCTGCAAGGGCTTATTGCAAGCCTCACAAAAGCATCTCTTGCGGAATTGAGCGGCCTAGACGGATTTGACCGGAATTGGCTCGAGCGAGCGTGCCGTGCGCCTTTTGATCGTCGAAGATGAACCTAGAATCGCCGAGCTCTTGGAGGGAGCCCTGACGAAAGCTGGATTCACCGTGGATAAGGCATCCTCTTGTGCCGACGACCGGGAAGCCCTGTCGCTTAATCCTTATGACATCGCCATTCTCGACCTCGGACTGCCGGACGGCGACGGGATGTGTCTTCTCGACGAAGTCCGATCCGCTGGCAGCCAAATTCCGATACTTGTTCTGACGGCACGCGATGCGATCGAGGATCGCGTGGGCGAGTTGGATACCGGCGCCGATGACTATCTCGTCAAACCCTTTGCGATGGCCAGCTCATCGCCAGGGCCAAAGCTCTGTTACGGCGCCCAGGAGGCGCGCTCGGCACAACACTAAGTGCGGGCAATCTCGTTTTCGATAGCGTGGGGCGTGACGTCCAAATTGGCGGGCGCCCGCTTGCGCTTCCGCGCCGCGAGGCGGCGATTGTGGAGCACTTGCTGCGGCGTCTCGACCGGGTGGTTCCAAAATCCGTGCTGGAGGAAAAGCTATACGGGTTCGAGGATGAACTCGACTCCAACGCGATACCCGTACATATCCACCATCTCCGGCGCAGGCTTGCCGGCGCACAAGCGACGGTCGAAATCCATACTGTCCGAGGTATTGGCTATATGCTGACGGAAATTAAGAGCTGATGCCCCGGCACTTGCGTTCATTACAGCTTCGCCTCGCGGCGAGGTTCGCAATCCTTGTTGTAATCATGAGCAGCTTGGCTGCCGGTGTTTTGCTATTCAAGGCTTACACCACCGCAGGCAGCCTCGAGAATCGAGAATTGAGCGAGCGGGCCAGGGATCTGGCGGATTCGGTCATGATCGGCGCAGCGGGAAAGCCATTTTTAAAACTGCCAGTGAGGCTGGCTGCTGCCTATGAAGCAAGCCCGGACACCGATCTCTATGCCATCAGGACGCCGGGTGGCCAAGTAGTTGCTGCCTCTCCGGCAAGTTTCGGCGACCGCATTGCCCTATGGCCAGCGCCGACAGATAATCCGAGCTATTTCCGGCTTCCCGGCGCCAAGGATCCGTCGCGGCAATATTACGGACTCAATCTCGCCGCAACGAGCGCTGCGGGCCCGCTCTGGATAACCGTTGCAACTGCGGCAGACAGCGATGCGATCCCCGATTCTCTAATATCGGAATTCGTAAGTGAGATCGCTTGGGCTATTCCGCTCTTCGGAGGGATCACACTTGCAACGGCCATACTGGCGATCCGCAGCGGGCTGAAGCCAATCACGGAAATATCGAGGATGGCGGCAGCTATCGGACCGGCCGCGACTTCGGTCCGGCTGCCAGAAGGCGATCTTCCAAGCGAAATAGCTCCTCTCGTAATTGCCATGAACCGGGCGTTAGACCGGCTTGATCAAGGCTTTGCCTTGCAGCGCCAATTCACGGCGAATGCGGCTCATGAGCTACGCACGCCGCTCGCTATCATCACCAGCGCTCTCGACGCGATGGAAGGGAATGCCGAGGTCGAAAAGCTCAGGTCTGACGTTTCCCGGATGAACCGCCTCGTCGAGCAACTCCTTCGTGTTGCGCGGCTTGACACAATCACCCTCGACGTCTCGGAGACCGTCGATTTGAATCAGGCCGCAGCCGAGATCGTCACGGGGATGGCGCCGTGGTCAATCTCTCAACAGAGAAAGCTCGCGTTCCAAAGGGATGAAAAACCAGCTCGCATCAAAGGCAACGCGCAGGCGATCGCCGACGCAATCCGCAATCTCGTCGAGAATGCGGTTGCTCATTCTCCACGCGCAGAAGAGGTGACAGTTAGCGTCTACCATGACGGCCGCGTATGTGTGGCCGATCGCGGGCCAGGTGTGCCAGCCGAAAATCGCGAAGTGATTTTTCAGCGTTTTTGGCGTGGCGCCAGCTCGAACACAAAGGGCGCTGGTCTTGGGCTTTCGATCGTCAACGAGATCATGAGAGCACACGGAGGCGCGGTAAACGTTAGCGATAATCCCGGCGGCGGCGCCCTCTTCACTTTATCATTTACCGGGCGCCTTGAATGAAGGGCGGCAAGTTTCGCTTTTTTGGAACCGCTTGTTTTTGGAACCGCTTGGCTGCCGGCGGAAATGATGCCGAGCCCTTGCCGCCGCTCCTTGCAGGCAGTGCTGAGCACTGTCTAAACGAGTTCATCCCAGCATAGCCTCGCCTAGAGCGTAAATCGCGGCGGCACTTGTGGCGCGGGCAGATCCGCGCGCATTCGGCGAAAACGGCTTACATGCATCATGGGCTTGGGAGGGCGGCCGTCCGTCAGATCGCCCTCCCAAGGTATATACTATCTATATGTTGGCTTAACTTGCCTTTGGGATGCGGGGGGCATCCCGCCGCGAACAGTTCCCCCGGCGGCGGCCGGACCCATGTAAGTTCTGTCTGGATGGCAGTCAGGATACCCGGATGTGCCGTCACAGCCGTCCAGCATGTGCACCGCGCCTGACGGCCTCAAATAATACTGGGCCGAGGCAGGAACAATGCTCATTACGCCAAAAACGATTAAAGCAATGAGCCGCATGTCCGAAACCCTTCATTATATCGGGCTTACATGACATATTTATGAACTCTTAGCTCGGCGTCAATCCGAAACGGAGGAGCGCGAGAATAAATTTAGTTAGTGAGTGAAAATAAATACAGTTAATGAATAGAGATTTAGGCTGATCTGTTTCGCCTGCCTTGCTCCTATAAGCCCGCTGCTGCGCTTGCGGCTGATCAAACATCGGCAGTCACGCCAAAACGTTGGGCGGCGCTGATGGTTTCACCAGCCAGAATGGCCTTTAAGGACTTGCGTGAGTTTCGGAGCATGTGTGACCATCCGGTCCGTTGAAATTGACTGCGCTATAGCGCCGCCCGCTTTTGGCCATGCATTCTCGATGCGTGCCATTTACGTGATATTTTGGTTTTTTGCGCCCTGGCCTCGATCGGCATATCCGAGATCGGCACCAGCCGAGATAAGGAGATGAGCTTGGACGCTGAATGCTGTTGGCAAGCCATCGATGTAGAATCATGCTACCGCTACACTCTTGGTTGTCAGGCCATCCAGGGTGGCTTCGCTTTCTATGCCTGTCCCGAATGGGGCGTTGAACAGCCGAACGCACCCGACACTTATGCCGCCTTGGAGATACTCCGCTTATTGGGCCGCGGGGTCCCCGAGCGCGAGCATTGCAAGGCTTGGCTCAAGGCCCAGCAGGATATTTTTGGCGGGTATCCGACGCTCGTCATAGGATATGCGGCGCTCAAGGCTTTGCGCCTCCTAAAGTCCGAACCGCTGCGAGATCCGCGTCCATTTTTACGCAGGACAGCCGAGATACTTCGCCTCGCCGATCCTCCTGGCGAAAAACGGGCCGGCTGGCTGGCTGGTGCGCTGCGATGCGCCGAACTCTGGCAGGCCTATCAGATGGATGTGACCGAGCCGATGCGCGATGGAATTGGGACGGCACTCGGCCGGTTGCGCGGCGAAGATGGCGGTTATGGCGCGCCTGGGCAAAACCTCCCCGAAACCGCAGCGGCTTTGGACTTAGCAAGCGCTCTCGGTATGCCAATTGACTACGAGGTTCTTGCCTACGCGCGGCGATGCGAACAAGGTCCCTCCGGTTTCAATATCACGCCCTATGCTGTAAGCAGTGGTTTAGAAAGCCAGCAGGCAGGAATGCGGATTCTAAGTCATTTTGGCGCGCTCCCGCGTGATCCGCAGCTTATCCGCCAATACGTGGTAAGCTGCCAAAGCTCACTTGGCGGTTTTGGACGCGTACCCGGTGCGATATCGAGGCTCGAGGACAGCTTGCGCGCCCTGCAGGTTTTGCTGCTGTTGGCCGGCCAGCGGCTCCAGGGTTAATCCGCTGGATGCCCCGGGCGGGCTGCCCGAGGTCCCAACCGGCAGGACTACAGGCCGGGGCCATCACAAGGCGGAAGAAGGGCCTCCTGCGAGGACACTTAAAAATTTTAAGCTCGAAGCCATGGCGCCGCCATCGCGCGGATGCAGCTATCACGCGGATTAAGAGCCCCGGCCTGCGGCACCCGCCGATAAGGCAGCTGCCTTCTGTCCTTGGCGCGAGTCTAAGGGTTCAGCCGGCCGCGATTTGAGAATTATGAGGCATCATTCAATGGAATGATCGCTGTCCTGGCGTCATCGTCTGTCAACATCTGCTGATCAATTGATTGCGCCGCCTTTGACGAAGAGTCCATGACATTGGGGGACAGAGTGCCGCAATGAGGGGAACGAATTCCATCGCTGGAGGTTATTCGTGCTGATGATCAGCGTGACTCTGCCAGGCGGCAACGTTATATAACGGAATTATATTAAAGTGTTATATTACATTGGGCCGCAGTCTGACAGAGCCCCTCTATTCTGGAACCAGATAATGGAGATTTTGACAGAAAAGCACGAAGGCAAAACCATCCTCAGGCTGAACGAAGAGCGCCTCGACGCGCATAATTCCGCGGAACTGAAGGATTGGATCCTCAAGGTGCTGGAAGACGGCACTCAAAATCTTGTAATTGATTTGGCCGAGGTCCGATTCATCGACAGTTCCGGTTTGGGTGCGCTCTTGTCTGGTTACAAGAATGCCGCCCTGCGGTCGTGCAATTTTCCGCTGGCAGGGCTTCAGCCTCGGGTCAAATCTGTGTTTGAGCTCACGCGCTTACACCAGGTCTTCGATATTCACGTGAGTTCTCAGGAGGCTCTAACCAGCGGCTAGCGGGAAAGCTTATGTGCGGTCAATCCGGCTTCCTTGTGAATGTGGATATTCTGGTTCCAAATCAAACTCGCTACTTGAGTTTGATTGGCAACATCTGTGAGCAGCTTGCAAAGCAACTCGACGCGTTCACTGGCGACCGTGACGTTCTGGCATATCATCTCAATCTGGCAGTGACCGAGGCTATGGCCAATGCTATCCAGTACTCATCGCCCGGCGACGCGAAGAATACCGTGCGGGTTTGCATCCGCATCGAAGATGAGAATTTGTACGTCCAAGTTTACGACCACGGCCAGGGCTTCGACCTCAATGCAGTTGGCACCCCGGATTTCACGCAGTTAAACGAGCGCGGGCGGGGCCTTTTTTTTATCCGCTCGGTGATGGACTCGGTCGAATATCACAAGACCGAATGTGGCAATGTGCTGGAAATGCGCAAGAAACTAGCGTAACAATAACGGGCCAATAGCCCGCTTGTGCATCGGACCCCCTGAAGCGGGCCAGAACCACCGTCTGCGCCCCCCATTCGAACCAAATGAATTGGGAAGCAATCTGCAGAATGCATCTTGAGCGCGCTGCCCGAAGGTTACGCTTGGGCCAGCTCTCGTTTCCATATGAACAAGGATTTCCTGACGAATATCGCTCGTTAATTCCGCCAGCCTTCGCTGTGAGAGACGTTTTGCGGCTAGAGGCTGTGGCCCGGAGCGGGCGAGCGGCAGCTGACATACGGCGGCCCGTGGCTGGCCTCAAAGATGCTCACTATAGGATTCAGGTCTATAGCGCACGGGAGCGCCGCCTCGACGAGATCATGCCGCTCCTGCAAAATCTCAATCTGCATGTTGCCGATCAGATCCAGTTCAAAGTCGAACCCGGCAACCGGCAGTTCTTTATCCGCAGCTTTTCCGTTGAGCCCGTCACAGCTGACGTCAAGACCCTCTATTCGCTGAGGAAGCCACTCCTGGCGATGTTGGACGCCTTATTAGGAGGGCAGGCTGAAGACGATGCTCTGAATGGACTGGTTCTCCTCACCGGACTCGACTGGAGGGAGATCGACCTGTTCCGGGCCTATCGCAACTATTACTTCCAGCTTGGCAGCCGGTTTGGAAGGCTGCGCTTCCATCAGGCTTTGCTTAGCAACCCGAAAATCGTGCAGTTGCTCGGCCAGTATTTCGAGCGCCGCTTCAAGCCGGATGCACGCTGGGGCGATTCCCTTCAGCGCGAAGAAGAAGCCCTTCCAGCGCTTCGTCTGGAGCTTATTGCGGCCCTCGATGAGGTCGCCGACGTCAATCAGGACCGCATCCTCCGTGATCTGTTCAACCTGATGGATGCCACATTGCGCACCAATTTTTACCGGCGCCGGGATGAAGCCGATTACTTCATTGCTCTTAAGATCGACAGTTTGGGTGTCATCAATATGCCATCCCCCGCGCCCTGGGTTGAAATTTATGTGCATTCAGCAACCATGGAAGGCGTTCATCTCCGGGGCGCCAAGGTGGCGCGCGGCGGCATCCGCTGGTCGGACCGGCCCGACGATTTCCGCACTGAAATCCTTGATTTGATGCAAACACAAATGATCAAGAATGCACTAATCGTGGCGCAAGGGGCCAAAGGCGGATTTGTTCTGAAGACCGTCCACAAGGATGCAGAGCAAGTCAGGCGAGCGGCGCTTGGCGCCTATGAAACGCTGATGCGCGGGCTGCTCGATGTGACCGATAATCTTACCGGTTCGCGAATTGTGCATCCGCCACAGGTGGTGAACTATGATGCGGCCGATCCTTATTTGGTCGTGGCAGCCGACAAAGGCACAGCGCAATGGTCAGATCATGCCAATCATATTGCGGCAGACTACAACTACTGGCTAGGTGACGCCTTTGCCAGCGGCGGGTCGCATGGCTATCACCATAAGCAATTGGGGATTACTGCACGCGGGGCATGGGTCTGCATAAAGCGTCATTTTCATGAATTGGGCATCGACATAGACAATGAGCGTTTCAGCGTTGTTGGCATCGGTAGCATGGATGGTGACGTATTTGGGAATGGCATGCTTCAATCGAGCAATATCCGCTTGCTTGGCGCTTTCAGTGCGCAACACATTTTCCTTGATCCACATCCAGACCCAATAGCCTCCTTCGCGGAGCGTAAGCGCCTCTTCGAGCTGCCCGGCTCGTCTTGGGCGGACTATCGTCAAGCGCTCATTTCATCTGGCGGCGGGGTGTTCCAGCGCTCTGCCAAGGACATCTCTCTCAGCCCCGAGGTGCGGGCCTGGCTGGGCGTGCGTTATTCGTCGATCGATGGTGAAGGGCTGATCCGCCTCTTATTGACAGCGCCTGCCGATTTGTTGTGGCTGGGCGGTATCGGCACCTATATCAAGGCGAGTATGGAGTCCAACGAAGATGTTGGCGATCGCGCCAATGACAGTGTCCGCGTGGATGCCCATCAGCTGCGAGCAAAAGTCGTTGGCGAAGGTGCCAACCTAGGTTTCACCCAGAAGGCGCGCATTGAATACGCCCTGAATGGCGGGCGCATCAATACCGATGCCGTGGACAACTCGGCGGGGGTCGATCTATCAGACCATGAGGTTAATCTAAAGATTCTCATGGCGCTGCTCCTTGAGCGCGGTGTGATCTCCCCTGCCGAGCGCGATCAGTTTCTTGCTAAGTCTGTGGATGATGTCTGCCGCTCTGTGCTGGCGAACAATTACCGGCAAGGCCTGTGTCTTTCCTTGGAGCGCGAACGTTGCCTTAAAGACATAGGGCCGTTTCTTGAACTCGCTGATCAACTGGAAAACGCAGGGATACTGGATCGCACAGCCCAATGCTTCGCCTCTCGAAAGGAAATTCAATCACGAGCGGGGCCAGGGCTGACCAGGCCGGAACTGGCCCTCCTGATGGCATGCGCAAAGCTCGCATTGAAAAAAGCCTTGTTGAAGGCACCTGATTTTCTCGAGTCAGAGTGGGCTCAAAAGAGTCTTGCCGCTTATTTTCCGGAAGCTGTGCGTTTACGTTATGGGGCATATCTGAGAGAGCATTCATTGGGTCGCGAAATTACCGCGGCGATCATCTGCAACACTGTGGTCGACCATGCGGGCGCCTGCTTTCTATTGTGGAACGGCGAACTCGATGTAGACCTCCTAGCCGAGGCGGTTGGCGCTTATCTGGCTTTCGACGAAATCCTCGAGGGCGAGCGCTGGCGCATGGGCGTGCGCGCCTTGGATGGCAAAATGCCAGCCGACCAGCAATATGAGCTTCTCCTAGAATTAGAGGATGCCTTGGCGTTCTTGACCCGATGGGCCTTGCAATGGGGCGAGCATCTTCTGCCGGAACCAGCTCTCGTGCACGGCTGGCAGGCTGATTGGCGGCAGTATCTAAATCATCTCAGAGAAACTGCCGAACTCGACGCTCTTAGTTCCGCTGCGCCTGCAATGATCCGTTTGGTCTTTTTGGACAGGCTCCACGATTTCCCCGCTCTTGTGCAGCTGTCCCGCGAGTCGCGCGCGCCGCTGCAGATCGTGGCGAAACTGGCCGACGCCGTCATGGAATTCCTGGGGATGCGCCCTGTCCTTTCTCTCTTGGCCGAGGTGAAGACGCGCGACCCCTGGGAACGCCGCCTGCGCATCATTGTCGATAATAGGCTGCGCGCAGGGGTGTGCCGCCTGAGCGGAGCCATGCTGCGAACGGGCATGAAGGAGCCAGCAGAATTCTTTCGCCAGCTCGCCATGCAAAAGCACCTAGTGAAGTTTCAGCGCCTGAGCAGGGAGCTTCACGACACAGCGCCGGCTGACCTGGCGCCTTTTGCCGCCTTCGAAGGTGAATTTGATTCACTGATCAATGCTTGCGAGATAGCAACTCGGCGTAATTAAGAGGGCGGCCTTACTTACCCGGAGGCCAGCCTGCTCCGGCCACGAAGGACACGTATCTCCCATCGTTCGGCGCTCTCGGAAAGGCGCCTAACCAGCATAGGCTTGACAGGAGAATCGGAGCGGGCGTCCCAGCGCCAACGAGCTTAGTCAAGCATCCCTCAAGTAAACGAAATCTGGCCATTAAACGTTCAGGATCAGGTGCATCTGGGAAGAGACCGGGGCGGCGGACCGGCTGGGTTAACGGGAGGGCTTTCTGTCTTGGATGAAAGATCGCTTTTGCGTTCCGTCCTCGATACTTTCGAGGAGGGCGCCTGCCTGCTGGACAAGACCGGAGTTGTGGACTGCGTAAATGCGGCGGCTGAGCATTTGCTTGGTTATCGTGAAGAGGACCTGCTGGGGCACCTTCTTTCTGATTTTTTAGTAATAAAGGATGGCAATCCATCGGCGGTTCAATCCGATTGGCGTGCAACGCTCCGTCAGCCTCGCGTAAAGCTGCGCTCCAAGGACGGAATCTTGCTGGACGCGGCCTTTTCGTTGCAGCCGCTGGGGCCAGCCGGCAGCGGCCTGACATTATTCAAGTTCTGGAAATCCGGCCGCGGCCCGGCCGCCGGGAAGGTGCGGAGTGATATTAAGCCGCTTCTCGACGCCATCTTCGCCACGATTGCTGATGGACTGATCGTGATTGACGAGGCCGGAACCATCCAATTGTTCACGCCCGGCGCGGAACAGATGTTTGGCTACCGCCATGATGAAGTTCTGGGGCAAAACGTCAAGATGCTTATGCCTTCTCCCTACCGGGAGGCTCATGATGGTTACCTCGCCAATTACCTTAGAACTGGCATCAAAAAGATCATCGGCATAGGGCGAGAAGTATCCGGGCAACGCAAGGACGGCACAATTTTTCCGATGTATTTATCCGTTGGCGAGATGCATTTCGACGGACGCCGCCACTTCATCGGCATTACGCATGATTTGACCCGGCTTAAAAGCGCTGAGGAGAAGCTTCTCACTCTATCCGCCGCGATGGAGCAAAGTCCTGCAGCGATTCTGATAGCTGCCTTGGACGGGCAAATCGAATACGTGAATCATGCTTTTAGCCAGATCACGGGCTATCGCGCCGGCGAGCTTGTAGGTCAGAATCCGCGTCTCTTCCAGTCCGGCCAGACGGCTCCGGAGTTATACCGGCGCCTCTGGGAGACGATCCGGGGCGGCCATGAATGGCACGGCGAGATTCAGAATCGCAAAAAGAATGGCGAGCTATATTGGGCCTTAGAAACAATTACACCGCTTCGTGATAAGCAAGGTGAGATTGTGCATTATCTCGCCATTCAGCAGGACATCACCCAGCAAAAAAAAGACAAGGAGGCACTAGCAGAAAGCGAAGCACGTTTCCGGCAAGTCGCCGATATGGCTGGAGAATGGATATGGGAACAGGATGCGGAGGGGCGTTACACTTACAGCAGCGGCGCAGTGCGGGACATCCTTGGCTATGTGCCTGAGGAAATCCTTGGTAAACCTTACCTTGATCTGTTGACTGCGGAGGATCGCAGCCAGTGGATGGAAGACTTTCCGTCCGGCATGGCCGGCACTTCCCGGCCGTTCCGGCGTTTGATTAACCGTTACCGCCACAAGGACGGGTCTGAAGTTTACACCGAATCTACGGGTGTGCCCATCGCCGACGAGCGCGGCAAACCCATCAAATGGCGCGGGGTGGATCGCGACATTACCGCAAGAAGAGTCTTCGAAGAGGCTCTACGTGTACGGAACCGGGCCATCGAAGCCGCGCGTGTCGGTATCGTTATCACCGACGCGCAGGCCGAGGGCAACCCAACGATCTATGTCAACCCGGCACTGAGCCGCATCACCGGCTATTCCCGCGACGAGTTGATCGGCCAGAGCATGCGGCTACTGCAAGGACCAGATACGGATCCCGCAGCGGTTGAACAGATTCGGGAAGCCGTCAGATCAGGGACCAGTTGTGAAGTCGTTTTACAAAACTATCGTAAGGATGGCACTCCATTCTGGAATGAACTTCTGATCTCGCCAGTGCTCGACGATACGGGCAAACTCACTCACTTCATCGGCATCCAAACCGATGTGACCGAGTGGCGTAAGGCCGAGGAAAGCCGGCATGAACTGGAAATCGCCAAGCATATCCAGCTCTCGCTTTTGCCGCACGTCCCGTTGCATCTCCGGAGTGCCGACCTTGCGGGGGTTTGTGTGCCTGCCACTCATGTAGGCGGAGACTACTTCGATTACTTCTGCACGCAGGGAGCCCTCAACGTGATTATCGCGGATGTTTCCGGTCACAGTGTCGGCGCTGCTCTCATTTCAACCGAACTGCGCAGTATCTTGCGTGCGGAAACCCGCAAGACGGCGGGGGAGCTAACGGGACCCGCAAAGATCCTGCGCGATCTCAACGAGCTCCTGTACGATGATCTTACCGAGGCCGACTCGTTCATTACCATGTTCTACTTGAAGTATTGGCCTGATACCCGCACTTTGCGGTATGCGAATGCTGGCCATAATCGCGCGTTGCTGTTACGCCAGGGCGATGCAAGTTGCACATCGTTGGACGCTGAAGGCCTAGTGCTGGGAGTCCGGCATGCAGTCGACTTCGAAGAGAAGAGCATCGAGCTCAGTGCCGGTGACAGGCTCTTGCTCTACACGGATGGTGTGACGGATGCCCAAGATCCGCAAGGGGCGTTTTTTGGCGTTGCTCGCCTCTCCAGCCTGTTTACAAGCTACCGGACGCTTTCGCCGGAAGCACTGATTCAAAAGCTCCTCGGCGAGGTGCGTGCCTTCTGCCGCAACACGCCGATCGAGGATGACATTAGCATGGTGATATTAGAGACCCACTAGGGCTTGCTGCGGCACCCGATGTGAAGCGCACCGGTGCGGCTCGGCTGCATCCCTTCAATAAACGAGACTCAAACGGCAATGGATGACATTCGCTTGCACATCAAATGCGCATCGGTCAGGGCAGGGAACCAAATCCCATCACTTGCAATGCGTCGTTCAGCTCCGGCCGTTTCCGTTCCACAGCGTCTTCCCCTTCGCGGATCAATTCTTCTGCACGGTCAAATTCGAGAAGGCCGACATGTCCGACGCGCGGAGCGATATGGACGTCAGGCGGGTCGCCGGCAAGGCGCGAGCGCGTGAGCCGGTCCTGCATAATGTTGAGAGACGTCGTCATGATGCCAAATATGCTCGGTCTGCCATAGTCCCGGCGAAAGATGCCGCGCGCCAAACTATCGGTCAAGGCGGCGGTCGAGGCCTGCCCGCTTTCCTCAAGCAGGGGCAACGGATCAAAGCCCATTGCGACTGGAACCTTTGTTCCAGGGCGGCGGGACTTTCCAATAGTATCTGTGTTGAGATTGACGGCAATGACCAATTCCGCGCCGAGAGCGCGGCATGCAGAAACTGGTAACGGATTCACCAAAGCCCCATCAGCGAGCAACCGGCCTTCGAGTTCGGTTGGCGCCAACAGGCCGGGCAGCGAAAAAGAGGCACGCATCGCGTCGACGAGATCGCCCTTTTGCAGCCAAATCTCATGCCCCGTAACAAGATCGGTCGCAATTGCAATAAATGGAATACGGAAGTCCTCGATCCGGCTGGTTCCAATGGCCCGGCGCAGTTCTTTGACGAGCCGCTCGCCTCTAATCAACCCGCCGCGGCCCACCAGCAAATCGAGGTAACCGACGATCTTCCGTTTGTTGAGCGATTTCGCCCAATTTTCGAGGTCATCCAGCTTTCCTGCAAGGTAACATCCCCCAACCAGGGCTCCAGCCGAGCAGCCGGCGATTATGTCTACAGTGACCCCGAGCCGCCGAAGAGCGTGAAACACTCCAATGTGGGCCCACCCTCTCGCTGCGCCGCTGCTCAGAGCAAGCCCGATTTTACGTTGTCCACGAGGCTGGAACGGGTGGTTAACTGACATGAGCCTATCCGTTGTTTGGCCCCAGGGCCCGAAGACGCATCGCCCCGGCAGATGCAGCGCGCTTGCGGCCAAGTTCTGAAGCGAATCGCCTGATGGGAGAGATAGGGTCATGCCCAGATCGACTGCAAATCCAATAGATCACAGCCGGTTAACATGATCAGGCCACCTGCCACATTGGCAAGCGAAATGAAAACAGCAAGGCGTAAATTTGTTCGGCCGATCACCGGCCGTCAAATAGACCTGCATCGCCCATGAGCACGATCAGCATCGTGAGCAAAACATTAAAGAAGCCACAGCCTGTCAGCGCGCCTCTTGTGTGGCTGCGCCAAGATACCGGGAATTCCATGATGCGGTTGCCCCTTGGGCCATCCCCGGCCGGCCGTTGCAAAAGATGCTGGGGCGCGGTCCAGCATTGCCGCCACACTGGCTGATAACTCCTGCCACGCAACAAACGCGAGGGAGGATGTTGTGAATCCACAGCGGCTGGCGGTTTCTATTCCGCCTTTCTGCGCATCTTCATTTTTGACGCTGGTCCGGACTAAGGGCGAGTGCATGAAGATTGCCGCGCGGATTATTGTTCTCGAACATCAAGCACGCCTATGACTGGCGTTTGGGCGCTTGCGGCATTGTGGTTTGGTCTTGCGCTGATCGCGAGCCTTACCTCGAACTGGTTCCGCATTTCGACGGCGTTGTCCGAAATCATCGTCGGAATGACCGCA
>Ga0070738_10003426_pt1 | contig 20866 bp, 13 predicted proteins | sample Coa_R2_2_FD_66446 | JGI IMG/M metagenome (GOLD analysis project Ga0070738, IMG submission 66446) | Surface soil microbial communities from Centralia Pennsylvania, which are recovering from an underground coalmine fire - Coalmine... | ecosystem: Environmental > Terrestrial > Soil > Unclassified ... | reverse complement strand
TCCAAACGCGATCGCTCATGTTCGGAAAGTTGAATGCGAATCATGGCTGCCGGTCCTGGCGAACGGGGCGAATTCTACACCATTAGAGACCAGACACCCACAAGCGGATTCTGAATGAGTTGCGTCCGCACTCCCTCGAAATGCAGAAAACGGAGTAGTACACATCCGTAACGGACGGGATAATGCAATTGAAACTGTCCCAGATGCATGGCGAACCGGAATGAGACGCTCCACTCGAATTGTCATTTGCTTGGCCGTGGTGGGAGTGGGGGGTGTTGCGGCCGGTGTGGTCGCAGTGACTCGCCATTCCTTCCACGCGCCTGACGCGATGGTACCGCCCCCCTCCGCGCCGTGGTTCCAGGATGTCACCGATCAGCTTGGCATCGATTTCACCCACGATCCCGGCCCGATCGGAAAGTATCTCCTCCCACAGATAAATGGTTCGGGGTGTGCCTTGTGCGACCTCGACGGCGACGACCGACCAGACCTGCTTTTCCTGTCGCATGGTGGGCTGACATCATCCTCGAAGAACAAACTCTATCGCCAAAAGCCCGACGGCAAGTTCGAGGATGTCTCTGCGGGGTCCGGTCTAGATTTTGCCGGCGCTTGCACCGGCGTGGCTGTCGGCGATGTGAACAACGATGGAAAGCCAGACATCCTCATCGCAATGTATGGTGGGATCCGTTTGTTCCTGAATCTGGGGGGAATGAAATTCAAGGACGTAAGCGCGGAGGCAGACGTGTCGTCGCGCGGATGGGCGACTTCGGCCAGTTTCCTGGATTATGACCGCGACGGGCGGCTCGACCTTGTCGTTGTGCACGGCGTCGATGTCGATCCGACCTGGGTCTGTCTTGATCCTGAAGACAATCAATCCGGATACTGTTCGCCCAATGTCTTTCCCGGGTCGGTGACACGTCTCTTCCATAACGAAACGACAACGTCGGGGGTGCGATTCCGCGATGTTACTGTCTCATCCGGCCTGGGTCATTTGCCGGGTCCGGGGTTGGGTGTTGTGTGTGCAGACTTTAATGGCGATGGCTGGCCTGACATCTTCGTTGCCAATGATGCGAGACCCAACCGGCTCTGGATCAACAAGCACGATGGCACGTTCGCCGATGAAGCTACGATCCGGGGTGTTGCGTTGAATTCGATGGGACAAGCCTGGGCGGGGATGGGTGTTGCACTGGGCGACACCCATGACACTGGCCGGTTCGACATTCTCGTCAGTCATCTGGGGATCGAAACCAATACGCTCTGGGTTCAATCGTCTCTTGGTAATTTTCGTGATAATACCATCCCAACTGGCTTGGTTTCGAAAGCGTGGCGCGGAACGGGCTGGGGCATCATGCTTTCTGATTTCAACCACGACGGCCGGCTCGACTGCGTTGTGGTGAATGGACGAGTCAAGCGGGGACCACCGGCGAACGAGACGCTGGGAGCGTATTGGAGCGCCTACGCCGAGAAAAACCAGCTCTTCGCCGGGACGGCTCCAGGTCAGTTTCAGGACCGGTCAGACTCCGAAGGAGATTTGTGTGGGACTGCGAATGTGGCTCGCGGTCTCGCGGTGGGAGATATCGATGGCGATGGCGCACTTGACCTCGTCGTGACCACAATAGCGAATCGGACGCGTGTTTATCGGAATGTGTGTCCCGAGCGTGGACACTGGCTCTTGGTTCGATGCATCGACCCCGCCAATGGCGGGCGTGACGCCTACGGAACGGAAGTGGTTGTCTCGGCGGGGGGAGTCCGGCGTCTGCGGCGAGCGGATCCCGGTGGAAGCTTCTATTCCAGTTCCGATCCCCGCGCCCATTGCGGCTTGGGCGCTGCTACTATTGTCGACGCTGTGGAAGTGACGTGGTCGGATGGGTATCGCGAAACGTTCCCGGGCGGCCCCGCCGATCGCGTCATGACGCTTCGTAAGCGCAGTGGGCAGCCAGTCGCTCGGTGAATCCTCAGCATTCGGATTGGCAGTTTTGTGGTGCTTCCAGAGAGGCAGGTTATGCGCGGCCGTTGGTGGGTGCTGGCTGGCATTGTCGTTGTGGTCGTCGTCGCCATCGCGGTGTGGTGGCGGCAGACGTCCGCCGCGCCCCGCACGCCACCAGAGGTTGCGGTGAGCGACCCCGCGTTGGGGGAAGTCGTCGCCAAAGCACGATTGGAAGTCATCACACACCCGAACGATGCCAGTTCATGGGGAAGGCTGGGAGAAACGCTCCTTGCCAATGGCCTCCTCACACCAGCCAGGGAATGCTTCACGGAAGCGGGGCGGTTGGACCCCAAAAACCCGCAGTGGCCTTACCTGGAGGGTGTGAGTCTCCTGCTCGACGATCCCGTTGCAGCGTTGCCATGCTGGCAACGTGCGGCTGAGTGTCCCGGCAACGACGACCGGGCTGTCACCGCACGCCTGCGCTGGGCGGAGGCGCTGCTGGCGAACAATCGCGCCGATGAGGCAGTGAAAGTGCTGGAACTGCTCCGCACGCAACGACCAGATAACTCTCGTCTGCAGTACGATCTGGGGCTGCTCGCGGTTGCTCAGAACAACCCACAAGTGGGAGTTGAACATTTCCGCCAGTGCATGGATGACCCTTCTTGCCGGCGAAAGGCTCTTAGTCAACTGGCCGCTCTTTATAACTCGCTGGGGAAACCGGCCGAGGCGGCGGATTGTGTGCAGAAAATCGCGGAACTCCCACTCGATTATGACTGGCCAGACCCATTCCTCGAAAGCTATCTCACACTCACAGTTGGCCGAGAAGGCCTCTTCCTCCAAGCCGAAAAACAACAACAACAGGGTAACGTCCGGCAAGCGATCATGCTGTACGAAACGGTGATCCGCCAATATCCCGACGAAGCGCGGGCCTATGCCAAGCTGGGCATGCTCCTTGCCGAACTCGGGAACTATACCGCGGCGGAAAATGTGCTCCGGGCAGGGTTGTCTGCAAACCCCAACATGGCACAACTCCATTTCTTTCTGGCCGCCGCTCTCTTTCCACAGGCCGAACGGCTTGGCGCGACAAATGACGCGGGGAAAGAGAAGTTTCAGCAGGTGGAGGCCGCGGCGAGGAGGGCAATAGAACTCAAACCTGACCACGGGTTTGCCTACCTCTATCTCGGACTTGCACTCAAGAATCTGGGGAAGAATAAGGAGGCCCTCGTCGCACTTCATGAGGCTGTGCGCTGCACACCCGACGCCACCGATCCGCACCTGCACCTCGGTCAGACGTTGTGGGAACAGGGCCAAACAACCGAGGCACTCAAGGAACTTGAAACGGCAGTGCGACTCGCACGGCCCAGCGATCAGCGTCCCCGCACCGCACTGGACCGGATGAAAGCCGGGAACAAGCCGGGAAAAAACTGAGCAGTGGAGACGGCACGAGAGTCGTGTCGCAATTCCAGGAATCCACGATGATCGTTCCCCGAAACTACCGATTGTTCTTCGTCTGGGGCGCCACCTTGGCCGCTGGGATTCTCGTGGGTTGTGCCGGTAGCCAACCCTCCTCCAACTCCACAGAAGCGGATGCCACTGGCCCCGTCTGGTTCGAGGATGTAACCGATCAACTCGGCATCATGTTTTCGCACGACGCCGGCCCACTTGGTTCCTACCTCATGCCGCAAATCGTCGGTTCGGGCTGTGCAGCGTGCGATCTGGATGGTGATAACCGTCCGGACTTGCTCTTCCTCACCAACGGTGGACCAAAATCCCCCTCCACCAACAAGCTTTACCACCAGAAGCCTGACGGAAAGTTTGAGGATGTCTCGCTTGGCTCAGGGCTCGACTTTCCGGGTTACAACATGGGTGTGGCGATTGGCGATGTGAACAACGATGGCAAACCTGATGTCCTCATCACGCAATACACTGGAGCACGCCTGTTTCTGAATCGGGGGGGGATGAAGTTTCACGAGATCACCACTCAAGCGGGGATACGCAACCCGCTTTGGGGCTCCTCAGCGTGCTTTGTCGACTACAATCGAGATGGCTTGCTCGATCTCGTTATCGTCAATTATCTCGACTACGATCCGTCGTGGGATTGCACCTCGCCCGGTGGCGGAAAGGATTTCTGTGCTCCGAAGACGTTCGCGGGCACGTGTACGAAACTCTTCCGAAATCTTGGTTCGCAATCCGATGGCCAGGTTCGCTTTGAAGATGTCAGCTTGGAGTCGGGATTGGGCCGTCTCCCAGGTCCGGGACTCGGAGTGATCGCGGCCGACTTTGACGGCGATGGCTGGCCCGATCTCTTCATCGCAAACGACGGGAAACCCAATCATCTTTGGATGAACCAACGCGACGGTACCTTCAAGGAAGAAGCCCTGTCTCGTGGCGTCGCGATGACGCAAATGGGATCGGCATACGCTGGGATGGGGATTGCGACCGGATCTGCGGCCAACGATGGCTTACTCGATCTGTATGTGACCCACCTGACCTCGGAGACGAACACCTTCTGGAAGCAAGGGCCCCGGGGGGCATTCCAGGATCAGACGGCTGCATGGGCGCCTCCAGCACGGTGGCGTGGAACGGGCTTCGGCACGCTCATGACCGATTTTGATCTTGATGGCTTTCTCGACCTGGCCGTGGTCAATGGTCGCGTGTCAAAGGGCGAACATCACTCGGCGCCGGGGCTCGCTCCATTTTGGGAACCTTACGCGGAGCGGAATCAACTCTTCACCAATGACGGAGGGAAACGGTTCCAGGATATTTCTGTCCAGAACACGCCGTTCTGCGGGACTTATAATGTGGCACGCGGATTGGCCTGCGCCGATCTCGATGGCGATGGCGCGCCCGATCTGGTGTTGACGACGATCGGCGGGCGGGCGCGCGTGTACCGCAACGTCTGCCCGAACCGTGGGCACTGGTTGGCAGTCCGTGTACTCGACCCGAAGCTCAATCGTGATGCACACGGAGCGGAAATCACCGTACACGTCGGGACGAACCGCTATTTGCGGGTCAATAATCCGGCGGCCAGTTATCTGTCGAGCAATTCAACGCTTGCTCATTTCGGTATCGGAGCCGGGACTAGCTTCGACCGAATCGAGGTGCGCTGGCCGGATGGTGTGTGGGAAGTATTTGCTGGAGGACCTGCGGATCGGTTGGTTGAACTCCGGAAGGGCAGTGGGCAGAAACCGTGAGTTTTAGGTCGCGTTGGGAACCCTTCCCGGCAGGTATAAGACTGCTCCGTTAGCTTTCCCACTTTCCCTGTCCTGAAAACGCACGAATCTCTGAGTCAGACTCATGGCCGATACCTCCAACACCAGTGCTCCATCTCCCCAGGTCCCTCCCCAAACTGGCTCGCGAAAACCTCGGCGGCGACTTGTGGGCGCGTTGGCTGTCGTCCTGGTTCTTGCTGGCGGAGCAATGCTGTGGTCATACCTCCGAACGCCGCCAGAACCGCCGGTGTTTCCTGTCCAGGAGGGTGCTGATCCCGCTGTTGTGAACGTCATTACGAAATCTCGGCAGGCCGTTCTGGCCGACCGCAAGAACGCCGCGGCATGGGGTGAACTCGGGATGGTATTCGGGGCACACGGTTACGAAACCGAGGCGGATCAGTGCTTTGCCGTGGCGGAGGGTCTGGACTCCTCGGAACTCCGGTGGCCGTATTACCGGGGGTTATTTGCTCGTGTTCACCATCCCGAAGAAGCGATCACTCATTTCCGGCATGCGCTGGCGGCGGTAAATCCCTCCAATACGGAGTCGCTCTCAGTAGTTCGTTTGAGATTGGCGGAAACCCTCCTGGAGCAACACCAGGTTGACGCATCTGAGGCATTGTTTCAGAAGGAAATGACCAAGTCGCCCGACAACGCACGGGCGCGCTGGGGGCTGGCGCATATCGCCCTGATTCGAGGTAATCGCGTAGCCGCTCGCGCGAGCTTTCAAGCACTGGTCGGCAACCCATATGCGCGAAAACGGGCCGCGAGTCAGGCTGCTGCGCTCGCTCGCGCGGACGGTGATCTCAGCGCGGCGCTCCAGTATGAAGAGATGGCGCGACAGGGTGGAAACGACCCCGATTGGCCCGACCCGTACCTCCAACAGCTTCGGAAACACGAAGTTGGACAACAGGGATTATTGCGATACGCGGAGGAGCTGGAGGCCGCAGGGCAACTCCGCGAAGCGTCTGACTTGCTTCTCGAAATGGTTCAAGCCGATCCTCAACCGCGGCTCCTGGTAACAGCGGGGATTTTTTTGGCGAAACTCCGAGAGTTCCCGCGCGCTGAGCGATTGTTTCGCGAGTGCTTGCGAAAAGAACCCGACAACGCCCAGGCTAACTACTTCCTCACGGTCGTACTTTTTGAACAAGCCGCGCAACTGGAACCAAACCGCGCCACCGAAGTGCGGATGATGCTTCTCGACGCTGTCAAGGCGGGACGCGCCACTGTTGCCGCCAAGCCCGATCATGGCTTGGCGTGGTTATATCTCGGGCGCTCACTCTTGGAGGTGGGTGAATCGGCGGAGGCGGTTCTCGCTCTCCGCCAAGCCGTTGCTTGCCGGCCAGAAATCTTGGACACGCATCTGTATCTGGCGGAAGCCCTCTCTGCCTGCGGTAATCGCACGGAAGCCATCCGCGAAGCGCAAAATGCTGAGAAGCTGGCGAGGCCGGAAGATCCCCGGCCTCGCCAGCTTCTCAAGCGATTGCAATCTCAGGTCACGCCGAAGAAGTGACCCGAATGATTCAGCTTACCAGTTGCTCCCCAGCGGTTGACCGTCGGACGGGTAGCAGGCATAGATCCACGTTTGAAGCGAAATCGACGGTGAAACCCCGCGGACACTCCCATCGCCCAGTCCGACTTGCATCGTTCCCGTGTGGGCGCTCTGGAGAGCATACCAGTTGCAGTTCGAGGCAGATGGAGCGGTCTGGAACGCGATGTTACCGCCAGGACCGTTTCCGCGGCTTGTAACGTCGGGATAATACGTCGTGCCCAGATTCCCCCCGAGTCCTGACACCCCGGTATTCCCGGAAGACCAAGTCGAGTAGCCGAAAGCACCGACCGCCCAAGGTCCGTTCGGAGTGTTTTGCGGATTCGCCGCCCAAACAGGATCAGTGTGGCCACCACTACTCGGCTGACAGAGCTTATATCGTTCGCCGAAGATCACTGTGTTGGATGTCCCATCAGGCATGGCATTCACGAGGCTGCCTGGCTTCTGGTCGCCACCCCATCCGGCACCGGTTCCAAACACACAAATGTTGAATGCGTAGTTCACGCCACCATTGGGATAGGAGTTCCACTGGGTCGAATCGGAGGGGCAGATGAACGTCTTGACCAATACGTTGTTCGCATTCCAAGAGTTATTCCCTGCCTGGTTGTAAATGTTTTGTTGCTCGATAAACGGCAGCAGGAAGAAGTGCAGGCTGCCGTATTGGGTTCCAGCATTCGTCGACCAACCCGGAGGAATCCGGCTGTTGGCGCTTTCGTAGTTCGCAACTGCGAGACTGAGTTGCTTGATGTTGTTGGAGCAGCTCATACGAGCTGCGGCTTCACGCACTTTTTGCACGGCTGGGAGCAGCAAACCGATCAGGATCGCAATGATTGCGATCACGACCAACAACTCGATCAACGTAAACGACGCGCGAAGTCGAGCGTTGGTTGGGGGAGGGAGTGACATGTCATCTCCTCGAACATGGGGAATGGATAATGGATACATGAAAAGTGTGGAGAGATTGGCTTGAGGTGTTCCCCGAAGGGGAAGTCAAGACAGCACGGTGGGTCTCCAATCTCTCGACACTCATGCAAGAATACTCTGGGTCCGCCGTGCATGCCAGATTTTTTCTTCCGGGTTCGGAAAACAGCGAAATTCTCCCGGAGACGGCTTCTTTAGCAGGAAACGACCAGGGTTGCTGGATGGAGACAAACTCGGACCTTGTTCTCAATTCGGCACGCAGAGTTTGAAGAGAAGAGTCTTTTCGGACCAGTCCAGTTCATGAAAAATTTGTGAATATCTGGAGTGGACGCGCCGGTAATGTGCGACTCGAACTCACTTTTCACTGGACGATTATTCTCGACAGGGGAGTATCAAACAACCACGACGTTCGAGCAATGCGAGCCTGTGCGCAGCGATTAGACATCATCCTGAGCTGCTCATAACTGAAGCCGGGAAGATTGTTCCGGCGATAGTGGAGAGGTCGCGTGGAGAGTCAGATCATGACGATCCGGCAAAGTCGGTTGATCACGCAGTCGATAGCAGTTGTGGGTATCCTCTGGCCTGCGTGCACGAGCTGGCGCTGTATTGTCCTCCCAGGCTGAAGTCTGGCAGCAATCCGCGCGATTCCGAGTACCCTGGAAAAGTCCATGTGGTCCGCATTGTTCTTCGGCGGTGCACTGGCGTTGGGACAGCCGCCCTCGCCACTTCCCAAGCAACCTCCAGCACTCAATGCCTCGGCGGGAGCGGGCATGGCCCTTCCTGCTCCGAATTGTGAACAGCCGCCGGCTGTGTCACCTCTTGCTTCAACTCCAACGCTCACCATCGAGGTTCCACCAGCACCGCCGGTTCAACCAGGCACGACCAAACCCGCGCTCATACCACCAGACCGCTGGCCGCTGATGCAGGCGCTTCAAGGCACGTGGTACGGCGAGGCTCTCAACGACAACCGACTCTCGATCTCAGGTTGGACGCAGGGGGCGTTCACTGCGAGTACCGATCGCGTCACCCAATTACCGGTGACCTTCAACTACCGAGCGAATGACTTCCTTCTTCAGCAGAACTGGTTGCGGTTGGAGCGGACGGTCGATCAATCGGCGACAACTCCGACGTGGGGGTTCCGGTCCGACACGATTCTGCCCGGAGCGGATTACCGGTTCACGCTCGCTCGTGGGCTGCTGAACAGCCAACTCACCGCGAACAATGGAAACCCCAATCTCTACGGGTTCGATCCGGTGCAGTTCTACGGCGAACTGTACCTGCCGCAGGTTGGGCGCGGGATGGACGTCAAGCTCGGTCGCTATTACGCACAGTTCGGCGTGGAGAGCATCGACACCACGCAGAACGCACTGATCTCACACGCTTACAACTTCCAGTACAACCCTTTCACACAAACCGGCCTTCTCACCACAACGAAACTGAATGACGCTTGGCTCGTGCAGAATGGAATGGTGACCGGGAGCGACATGTTCATCGGTCCCGAAGCCAATCCAACCTACATCGGCAGCGTGAAGTGGGCGCCGCCCAGCGGTCGCGACAGCGTGCTGTTCTCGGTCATTCTCGGAGAAGGTCGCTACAACACGGCACGGGCATTCAGCAATCCGGAATTGTTTGACTTGGTCTATACGCACAAGTTCAACGACCGGCTGACCTATGCATTGGATGCCCTCTATAGCTTCCAGAGGCGCTTCCCCGGCGTTGGAGCTAGCGGGTTCGTGAACAACTGGGGTTGGGTCAACTACCTGACATACCAGTTCGCACCGAAACTCTCAGGCACCATGCGTGGGGAACTCTTCGGCGATCCACAGGGTCAACGAACGGGGACCAGAGGCATCTATCAGGAACTTACCGCAGGCTTGACCTACAAGCCCCAGCCGTGGCTGTGGTTCCGTCAGGAAGTGCGTTACGACCACAACGACCATCGCCCCTACGAAGGCAAGCCGGATTTGTTCACCGCAGCATTCGACTTCATTCTCCACTGGTGATTCCTGGTCTCCGCGCCTGGCAGACCTGCCGCTCCGTGACCAACTGCACAAAGTCGCAGCATCTCTCTGTTCAAAGTCGTAGCAGAACTGTTCGTGCCGTGGTTTTGAGCAGAAAAAGACAACGGTCCGGATACCGGCCACGACCTTGCGCAAAGATGATGTCGGCTCACCTGACTCTCGTCTCGCTACTTCGAAAGGTGAACACTTCGTAGGCTCCACCAGCATATTCTCTCGGCACTCATGACAGCATGTACCAACGAACGCTTGACTGGAGAAAGTGTACCGGTCTTGCGAGCGCTTCGCGAAACACTCGGAACGGTTGTCGCGATCCCACGAAGTGAGTCTGTCAGGAAACCGATACCATCTGCGGTCAATCTGCGACATGAGATTAGCGGACTGCTCTCCCGCTTTGTCCCATCCCATATCGCTGAAGACTTTACAATCCACAATTTTTTCCTGGAGTTGGAACAGAGCCCATGTGGTCCGCTTTATTACTCGGCGGGGCGCTGTCGCTGGGACAACCGGCTTCCTCGCCTCCTGCCGTGATTACTACACCCGATCCGTTACAGCGATTCAACCCAGCAATCGCAACACCGGTTGTCCCGCAAAATGGGGACCAGCCGCCGAACGTCCCCAACCCGGCGGACGTTCCCACCGTCACCATTGAGGTGCCGCCTCCCGCACCTCCCACACCAGAGGCGCCCAAGCCCGCACCCACTCCACCAGATCGGTGGGCGGTGATGCAGTTGCTCCAGGGCACCTGGTACGGCGCGTTCCTCGACGACCACCGGACGAGTTTCTCCGGCTGGACGGAAATGTCCTACACCGCCAGTACCGATCACGTGAGCAACCAGCCGGTCGTCTGGAACGACCGCGCCAACAGGTTCCTCATGAACCAGACCTGGATGCGGCTCGAACGCTCGGTCGTCACCAGTGGCACGACCGATATTACCTGGGGTTATCGCGTCGACGCGGACTACGGCTCCGATTATCGATTCAGTTTGATGCGCGGATTCCTCAACAACCAGTTACTCAATGCGCAGGGCAATCAGAACATCTACGGCATCGACCTGATCCAGTTTTACACCAACGTCTACATCCCGACCCTGTTCCAGGGAACGGATATCCGGGTCGGTCGACTCTTCACGCCGTGGGGATTCGAAAGCCTGGAGGGAATCAGTACGCCGTTCGTCTCTCGGTCCTACGCCTTCAATTGGAGCCCTCCATTTACCCACATGGGGATCATGGTGTCCCCCACGTTCAATGCGCAGTGGTCGGGCAAGTTCATGCTTGCCAACGGCAACGACGTGTTCCTCAACAACGCTCAGGAAATACGGGCGGTCGGTGCCATCACCTGGACGAGTTTGAGCAAGGCCGACACGGTGACCTACGGGTGGAGCTACGGGCGTGGGAAGTTCAACGCCAGCATCCCGTTCAATCCGCCCACGGCTGGCGAGCAGTCGGAACCGGCAGGACGAAACAACATCAACGTCTCCGACTTGGTGTGGACTCACATCTTCGATCCTCGCTGGACGTATTCGACGGAGTTGATCTACGGCTACCAGTACGGCGTGCCGGCGAATGTGCCGGGAGGGATCATCGCGGCAGATAAAACCAGCGGAACGGCACACTGGGGTTCGATTGTTCACTACGTGTACTACAACTTCAGCAAAAAGTTGACCGGCATCGTGCGGTTTGAAACGTTCGACGATTTCGAAGGTCAACGGACCGGCTTCGAAGGACTTTACACGGCTCTTACTCTGGGTTGTCAGTATCGCCCAACGAAGTGGATGATGTTCCGGCCGGAAATTCGCTACGACTACAACGGCTACAGCCGTCCTTTTGAAGGCAAGCACGGCATCCTGACGAGCGCGCTCGACTGCATCATTCGGTGGTAAAGCGACCGCTGCGGCGGATCGCCGGCTCCCACCGTGGCGGTCGGCTCTCATTCGGCAAATGAGAACATGCCCTGGCGGGTTCTCATTTATTCAACCGAGCCGGTACTCATTTGTGTCTGACTCAACGTTCAAGACCAAACATGGAGACTGACAATATGAACCCAATCAATCGACGGATCTTGTTGGGACTGGGAACAGCAGCCAGCATAGGGCTGATCTCCTCTCCAATCACAGCAGGCCAACAACCCAAGACTGCTGCGCCGGGTCAACCGCTGAACATCACTGTGACCACAGCGACACCCGCCCCGGATGTGTCGCTCTCGATGGGTGGCCGCAGCAGCAAAGTGGTCCCCTGTCGGTCTGGCTGCACGCACACCGGCGGCGGGAATATCGATGTGCAACAGCCATCACCCGATACGATCGTTGTGACCATGTCTGGCGTCGCGGTGGCCTACGGCGGTCCTGCTGGTCCGGCGACTGCGAGTCAGGTATTCGATCTCGTGCAACAGTTTGAGGTCTCGTTCGACAAGCCGACTGTGAAGGCCGCGAAACTGACCATCGAGGGCCGCCTGATTGGTTTCCTCCGCAGCCACAAGATCGGTTCGGCAGACGTCTGTGCGGGTGCCACTGTCGCTGGCGGAGCCGGCCCTGGGCTGACGCTGACCATGCCCAGCCACGCTGTCTCCGGGAAAGAGAATCTGTCGATTAACGATAAGGAAGGGCCGTTTGCCGTGACCGTGACCGCTGGGAAGTACAGCCTCGCCCAGTCGTTCAAGGTGAACGCATTCATGCCCAAATGTGCGCTGCCCTGCAAGGCACCATCGGCGGAGTTCGCTCCGGATCCGGCACTTGACCCGCTGTGGATCAGTGCGAAGGAGCCATTCAAAGGCGCCGCGAAGAAAGACCTCGGTTTCCAAGTGGTGATCAAGGTCGCAGCGGAGTGAATGGTTGGCGAAGTCGGACTTCACGATGTCGCTGACGAAATGGGCGGGGAACACTGTCTCTGTGTCCCCGCCCAACGGCTTTGTTCATTGCGAGTCTCAACTTGTGTCCATGAGCGGGGATCACCGAGTGAGACAACAAGAGACCATCCGGAGCCCAAGTGACCCAAGCAGGAACAGAGTGACGAAAACGGTTAACCAGACCACGCGCCCCCTCCGGTTGAAGAATGAGAAGACTTGGAGCAGAAGTCGTTAGACTTTGTTGCATCCTTCGAGAAACAGAAACATGAGACCCGTGGTGACGAGATCAAAAAGCATTAGTGCAGGCAATCAGATTTCGAGATCCATACCCTCATCCTCATGGCAGGACATTTGCGTAAACTTTTCTTGGCAGTTCTCATACCGGAGCGGCTGGATCGAAAAAGTGTCTTGCCAGAGGCATTAGTTCCCATTCAATCCACGGAGTTTCGTCTTCCGAGTATTGCAAACTGCAATCGCACTCCCGCTTCAGCGTGGGAGTCATCAATTGGGGTAATCCCATGCAATCCCAAGCCGAGCCTTTCAATGTGTTGGTGATCGATGATGAGACGAGTCTGCGCCGCACTCTTCGAACTGCGCTGGAAAGTATGGGGCACCGCGTCAGCGAGGCGGTCAGTGGCGTTCAGGCGTTGGAAACGCTCCGTGGCCAACGATTCGATCTCACTTTCCTCGACCTTCGTCTGGGAAAGGAAAGTGGGTTGGATTTGTTGCCGGAATTGATTCGCACAGTGCCGGGATTGCACGTTGTGATCATCACCGCCTACGCAAGCATCGATTCGGCGATTGAGGCCATGCGGCGGGGAGCTTTTGATTACCTCCCCAAGCCATTTACCCCCAACCAACTCCGAGTTGTCTTCGACCGCTCGGCACTGGTGCATCGGCTGCAGAACCGTGTGGCAGTCCTCGAGGAACAGGTGGGACAACTCCCTCCCGATGTCGAACTCGACACCGACGAATCCTCAATGCGGAGCGCCCTGGAAGTCGCGTTCCGCGTTGCGCCGACCGACGCGACCGTGCTCTTACGAGGAGAGAGTGGGACGGGGAAGGGCGTTCTCGCACGGGCCATTCACGCTCGCAGCAAACGCGCGAATCGTCCTTTCGTCACGGTTCACTGTCCGAGTCTCTCGGCAGAGTTGCTGGAAAGCGATCTGTTCGGACACACCAAAGGGGCGTTTACGGGCGCGGTGCAGGACAAGACTGGGAAAGTCGAGTTGGCTGAGGGTGGAACATTGTTCCTCGACGAGATTGGGGATCTGCCGCTCGCGCTCCAGCCCAAGCTCCTTCGGTTAATCCAGGACAAAACCTACGAGCGGATCGGGGAACCAGCCCCGCGCTCAGTTGATGTGCGAATCATGGCGGCCACCAATCGCGATCTTGAAGCCGACGTGCAAGCCGGTCGGTTCCGCGAAGACCTTTTCTATCGCCTCAACGTGATTGAAATCACTCTCCCACCGCTCCGAAGTCGGAGGAAAGACCTCTTGCCGCTCGCCCACCATCTGCTTGGTTTCTTCGCGAAACAATCTGGAAAAGCAGTCGCGATGTTCACGACGGAAGCGGAAGCGGCGATCACGGCGTATCTCTGGCCGGGCAATGTTCGGGAGTTGCGCAACGCTGTCGAGCGCGGAGTGATCCTGTCGCCGGACGAGGCGGTTGGTCTGGAACACTTGCCCGGTCAACTCACATCCGCAACCACCCCGCGAATCGAACTCGGCGGGCCGGTGACGCTGGAAGCGTTGGAGGCCGAACACATCCGTCGAGTGGTCGCATCCGCCCCCTCTCTCGATGAGGCCGCACGTATTCTCGGAATCGATCCCAGCACACTCTATCGCAAACGGAAACGGCCGGTGAAGGGCAACGAAGACAGGAAGTGAGCCCACGCGAACGCAGCACGGATAACGACAAGAACAAAACGCACAGGGTCCGCCGATGGTTGTGGAATCGTGTTGATCCTGCATATGCCGGCTCTATTCTTGTCGGCGTTCTCTGTGGCGAATCCTTCGGTGTGCTGAATTAGCGAGAATCACGGATATGACGCTTCGGACACGCATTTTGCTCTCGCTTGCTCCGCTGGGTCTCTTGCTCGCCGGCCTGGGTCTTGCTGGGTTCCTGCTGTTAGAACGGATGGGTGGAAGCATCGACGCGATCCTGCGGGAGAACTATGCCAGTGTGCAAGCGATGTTCCGGCTCAATGAAGCGACCGAGCGGATCGATTCCTCTTTCCAGTTTGCACTTGCCGGGCGGGAGGGCGATGCAACCAAACAATTCGAGACGAATTGGAAGGCATTCGATGAGCAATTCGAGATCGAAGCGCACAACATCACCATCCACCCAACGGAAGACCAGTTAGTCGATCGCCTTCGTGAGCTCCGCGCCGATTACCGCGCACGCGGGGGGCGGTTCTACCGCTTACCGGCCGGCTCCTCCGAACGGGTGACGGCCTATTTCGGTCAGCCCGGCGACCCGGGATTACTCGGCCGATTCCAGGAGATCAAGGAAGTCTCCAACGAGATTCTCCGCATCAATCGGGAGAACATGGAGCAAGCGCGCGACGAGGCTCGCAGCACGGCGCGTACGGCACTGGTTGGACTCGGAGTTGGTCTCGCAATCGTAGGGCTTCTCGTGGCTGGGATGGGGTGGTATTTGCTGCGCACCATCCTCGGACCTATTCACGCCGTCACAGATGCTGCCCATGCGATCGGCAGTTCCGGTCAACTCGATCTGACGGTACCTGTGTTCGGTCGCGATGAACTGGGCCGTCTGGCAGTGGCCTTCAACGCCATGACGCGTGAGCTTCGGAAGTATCGCCGCTCCAATCTCGATCGCCTGATGCGCGCCCAGAAGACAGCTCAAGCGACGATTGATTCGTTTTCCGATCCGGTATTGGTGGTTGATCCCGGGGGGAGGGTCGATCTGGTCAACCCGGCTGCGCGCTCGCTCTTTGGCGTTGCCCATCCGCCGGAGGGCGAGACGGGGGCCCTGTGGCAACCCCCCGAAGAGACTCTCCGCCAGTCGCTCACGGCTGCGCTCCAACAGCAACGAGCGTATCAGCCCGAGCAATTCGATCAGGCCATCGCATTCCGGCTGGGTGATGAGGACCGGACCTATCTTCCGCAAGTTCGACCAATCCGTGACCCGGAGGGAAATACTCTTGGCGCCGCAGTCGTGCTGAATGACATTACCCGATTCCGGTTGCTCGACCAGTTTAAGAGCGATTTGGTCGCCACAGTCAGTCATGAACTGAAAACTCCACTGACATCCGTCCGTCTCGCCGTCCATGTCCTCCTCGAAGAAGCCGTTGGGCCCCTCACACCCAAACAGACCGAGCTGCTGATCGATGCCCGCGACAACGCGGAGCGACTCCTGACGCTGATCGATCAACTCCTCGCCTTGGCGCGGCTGGAACGGACGCAGGATCGCACTGCATTTCAGCCGATCGAGCCCATCGAGTTGCTACGCCAAGCCGCCGAGGGCGTTCGTCACCGCGCCGAAGACAAACACGTCGAATTGCAAGTGGAGGTTAGCGAACCGTTGCCTCCCGTCGCCGTCGACCCCGAACGCATGGGACAGGCCTTGGCGAATCTTCTGAATAATGCGGTCACATACACAGCGAGCGGAGGACGCGTTACACTCTTAGCAGAGGGGACTGCAGATAATCGAGTCATGCTCACCGTGGCGGATACGGGAGTCGGCATCCCGGCGGTCTATTTGCCCCATGTCTTCGACCGGTTCTTCCGCATCCCCGGACAGAGTGAAGAAACCGGCACCGGCCTCGGCTTGGCTATCGTGAAAGAAATCGTGACTGCCCACAAAGGTGAAATCACCTGCGAGAGCGAACCGGGCAAAGGAACAACGTTCCGGGTGATGTTGCCTGCGTGGAAGGACGAAGGGGCAACGCAGAATCATGAGCAGGTGTGAACGCCAAGATCTCCCGACAACAAACAACTCAGCAGATGAACGACACGCGACCCAACCCTGAACAGTTCCTTTCGATGCTCCGAGAGCAACAGCAGGGGCGTCTGAAGGTGTATCTTGGGTTTGCGCCAGGAGTGGGCAAGACCTATGAAATGCTCCTGGAAGGCCACCGCCTCAAGAAGCAGGGTGTGGATGTCGTGATCGGTATCGTCGAGACGCACGGCCGGAGCGACACGGCCGCTCTCATCGGCGATTTGGAACAGGTCCCGCGACGCAGGATCGAGTACCGCGGGGTCGTGCTGGAAGAAATGGATCTGGACGCCATCCTCAAACGTCGACCGACACTCGTTCTGGTAGACGAACTGGCTCACACGAATGCCCCCGGAAGTCGGCATTCGAAACGATACCAGGATGTGGAGGAGTTGCTCCGGGCCGGGATCAGTGTCATCACCACGATGAACGTCCAGCACCTTGAAAGTCTCTACGAAATGGTCGAACGGTTCACGGGGGTCAAAGTCAAGGAGCGGGTGCCAGACTACGTACTGGCACAGGCGCGTCAGGTTGTGAACGTGGACTTACCCTCGGAAGACCTCCAGGAACGAATGCGCGCCGGGAAGATCTACCCGAGCGAGAGAATTGAGCGTGCGCTCGCGAACTTTTTTACCGAGCCGAATCTCAACCAGCTTCGTGAGATCGCCCTCGAGCAGGTTGCACACGTGCTCGACCGAAGGCGGCAGGAGCAGGACCGACAAGCCGGAGCCGCGAATACATCCGAGCGGGTAATGGTCTGCGTCAGTTCTCGAAGTCCGAACGCGATGCGGTTGATGCGCCGAGGGGCCAGGCTTGCCGACCGGCTGGGCGCACCGTGGTACGCGGTCTATGTCGAAACCCCCTCCGAACGGACGGAGAAGGTCGATGCCGCCACCGAACGTCGGTTGGCCGATTCACTCGCATTGGCTCAGCAACTCGACGGTATCCCGATGCGATTCAAAGGACCAGACCTGCCCTCGGCGGTGGCCGAGTTCGTCCGCGAGTATGGGATCACTCACGTCGTTGTGGGGCGGTCGTCTCAGCCGTGGTACCGGCGGCTATTTGGTTCGTCGCTGCTCGATCGATTGGTCCGTGCAGTCCCGGGTGTGGATGTGGTGGTGGTGGACACAACAACGGAATCTGCGCCAGCACTCGCGGGTGGGGGTGTGTGACGAACGTGGCACAGGCCCGATTCCCGCGCTCGTAGGGCTGAAACCCTACGAGCGCCAGGTGTTCAATCACGGGTCACGCCAGGTTCGGCCTTGACCCCAAGCAATTTCCGCCACGCCTCTGCGGTCGGGGCTGCGTCCTTTCCGGTCAGTTCACGCAACGCGGACAGCGCCGCTTTGTGATAGGGCGAGAGCACCCCTGCTTCCTTCGGGGTCAACTTGTCGCGATATGTTGTTGCTTCCTCGGTTGTCAGCACTCGCTCGCGCACCAGGAAGTCGAAGCGTTGCATCTCCGGCCAGGGGTGAGCGTCTTTCACTGGCAACGACACGGAGAAGTCCGGTCGCAGGTAGGTCACGTCCACCCGAATCATCAACTCCACGGTTGATTGCCGATAACCTTCGGCCGGCGTCGGCAACGGTTGGCCTGGCACGGCGACTTCGGCCTGAATGGCATTCGAGTTCGGGCTGCCGGAGCCGACCGGCGCATGACACATCATGCAATTGCGGTGGTGATTCAACTTGACGATTTCACGCACAACCACAACCGATTTCCCATTCACGTCCTTCGTCATCGGCAGCCGAGGGTCCGCGTTGTCGAGCACAGTGAGCAACTGGGGAATCAGGTCGGTCCGTTCGAGTTTCACGATCGCATCGGCAGACCGCTTGGCCACGGCCGGCCAGGGGTAGCTCAGTCCCGCCAGCAGAATATCGGTGTAATCCTTCTCCCGGCGAACCTTGAGTGCGGTAATCGCGGCAGCGCGGACATCATCCTCCGCCGAGAAGATCGCCATTCGGGCGAGCGCTTTCGTCGCCTCGACGTGCGGTACCGCCGTGAGATACTTGACCAACCCCAGGCGAATCTCTGCCGATTCGGCCGCAAGCATCTGCGCGAGAGCCGCGATACGTGCGAGGATGACCAGTTCGGCGGCCTTCTTGTCGGGGCGCGTGCGTGTGGCATCTTCCTGGTCGCAGAGTGTTGTATACTGCTGCCAGAACGGTTGCTGGTTTCCTGCCGCCACAAAAGAGAGATCGGTGAGTGTCACTTCTGTTACAGCGGTGTTCGGTTGAACGACTCCCGGGACGGCGGGTGCCGGTACTGGCTGAGAAGCACTTCTAAGTGTCGTGCGGGTTGTAAAAGGAACCACGGCCTGGTTGGGCGCCAGAGCGCGGCGGACAGTGTCTGCGGCTTGAGAGAAATACTTCACTTGCTCGCCCGTCGTTCGACAGTTATCGCCCATTCGGAATGGCAACCCCGCGAGATCCGCGCGGTTCTCCAGAAGTGCCGTCATGAAGGCATCGGTCTTTTTCGCGTTCAGGTGGTTGATCTTGGCGAGCTGATACGCGGCCTGTTCAACCAACTTTCCATCTGTGGGGATTTTCGCGGGCTTCGCCTGGAACTCCACCTCCGGCACCTTCGTCAACTCATCGGTGACCACCGGGCCGGTTGTTGGAGATGAAGGCGGCGCCGGGAGCAAATCCTTCGTCGGCGTCTTCGGGTCGATACGGAAGTTGAATCGTTGCGCTATGCCCGGCGGTGAGGGCGGGACGGGAGGCGGTAGGACTTCGAATCCCGGTGGCTGCGCGCTGGGCAACCCCGCTGGTTGTGGAGTAACAGGGCCTGGCTGTGGGACAGCGTTCGGGGTTAACCCCGAACCTCCCGGTGGAGCCGTGGGCAGCAACGGCGTGCTGCCTGTCGGCTGCGCAGCGGATTGGCCCGCCAGGAATACGATGGCGAGAGAACTCGCGACGAACCAATTCGACCTTCGGGAACCAAACATGATGTGACCCTCCTGGTTGGGCGAGACGCGCTGCCCCGAGTCGGGCGAGGCGGTTTGATAGTACCCGATCAGTAGGGGTGATCTCAAGATGGTCGATGTATCCGTTACGCACTCGGCCTGACGGTTTCGGCCTGTTCGTCCTCCGACTGTCCCGCTGAGTTGGCAAATCGGGATATCCGCTCAATCCTCGATTGTCACTTCGTTCCGTGACCGCACTGGAGTTGCCCCGCACGATATTGACTTATGATCGTGCGAATATCATCCATTCTGTTACACTTCACCAGATGCCCCGCTCGTTACTGTTTTCCGCTGTTTTCGGGCTTTTTTACTATGTCGTCCGGTGTCGTCTGGTTTCCGGTTTTCGAGCGTTTTTCCTATGTATGTCGTCTGGTGTCCGGTGTCGAGCCTTTTTTCCGCGTTCTGTGGGTCTTCTGCCGGTCAACTGGCCACAGCCGAAGGTCCGCATCAGGACGGCACATGGCTGGCTACCTGCTGCCTGTCCACACAACACCACGCTCGCCGGAACACATTGGCCCGTCGCTGACGCTTACGTTTCTCATTAACTCGACTGCCCCTTGTTCGCAAGGCTGGCAGTCTTGACTCAGTCGGGGATGCGCAGCCCGAACGGTAGCGTGGCCGAGGAGTTCGCTCAGTTAAGTATACGCAATATCACACATTTGTCCAGAGCGTCGGTCGGGCTGTGCTCGCACTTCGCTTCGACCACCGGTTCCGAAGAGTACCCAACACTCGCCACCGATTCTGATACAGGAACCCGATGAGACTGTGGCATTGAACGAGCCGCGACCGCAAGGGAGCGGGTATCACGTATGCCCGCTCCCTTGCGGTCACGGCTCGTTCAGAAACGTGACACTTCCAGCGGCTTCATGTATCAGACGCTCCGAAGAGTTCGCTCTTGATATATGATATTTTGTATAGTAATATTAATTAAGGCCCCACTGTCACCCGCGTTACAGTTGGGCAGGGAGGGACCAGACCAACCAGATAAAAGGCTCGAAAACCGCAAACCAGGGGGAAAAAACGGCCCGAAACACGACACCGGACGACACCGGGGAATAGGCTCGACACACTTTTGGTGGTTGGGCATGGGGTGCCGCTGGCCATCCGCACGGCAAGAAGGCCGGTAACCCCTGACAATTTACTGACAAATTCTGCCACAGTGAGCGATGAGTCGACACAAGAGAGTTACCACAAGAACAACGAAAAACCGCTGGTTTTGGCCATTCTTTGGAGTCTGCCATCTGCCGGATTGAGGAAGGTCGAATATGGCAGCACAGCCGGTAACCTGACTATTTGCAGACAAATTCTGCCACAGTCAGCGATGAGTCCCCACAAGAGCGAAGAACCGCCCTCAGACAGGAACCCGATGAGACTGTCGCATTGAACGAGCCGCGACCGCCAGGGAGCGGGCAACGATTCCTGCTGCATTGCGAGAGATAAGAATGAGGCCTGCCGTGTTCTCATCTACTCCAGCG
>Ga0070738_10003424_pt1 | contig 20872 bp, 18 predicted proteins | sample Coa_R2_2_FD_66446 | JGI IMG/M metagenome (GOLD analysis project Ga0070738, IMG submission 66446) | Surface soil microbial communities from Centralia Pennsylvania, which are recovering from an underground coalmine fire - Coalmine... | ecosystem: Environmental > Terrestrial > Soil > Unclassified ... | reverse complement strand
GACCGCCTCGACGCGATCGATCGTCAGCACCTCGGCGCCCATGTCGGCCAGCATCATGGCGCCCATCGGCGCCGGCCCGATGCCGGCAAACTCCAGCACTTTCACGCTGGCGAGGGGACCGCCACGGCCGGGTTGCTCTGCTGACGTCATGTGATCTCCTTCGCTCTTGCGATCAGCGCAGGCCGAGCCCGCGGGCGATGATGCCGCGCAGCACCTGGGTGGTGCCACCCTGGATGGTGAAGGTGGGCGACATCAGGGTCGACATCTGCGCGATGTCGAGGAAGTCGGCGAGATCAGCCTCGCTGGTGACGTCCGATTCGGCCAGCACTCGGGCCACTTCGGGCAGCTCCTGCTGGTAGAGCGTGCCGAGGTCCTTGACCAGCGCTGCCTCGATCGCCAGCGACTGGCCGGCCTCCATCATGCCGGCGATCGACAGGGACATCTGGCGCAGGCTCCACAGGCGGGCGATCAGCCGGCCGGTGACGGCGGCGGCGCGTCTGCTGGGCTGCCGGCCGAGCACGCGCAGGATTTCGCGCAGCACGTGGAAGTTCTGCAGGAAGCGCTCCGGCCCGCTGCGCTCGAAGGCGAGCTCGCTCGTCACCTGCAGCCAGCCGTCGCCCTCGTTGCCGAGCAGGCAGCTCTCCGGCACGAAGCAGTCGCTGAAGGTCATCTCGTTCCAGTCGTGACGGCCGGCGAGGTTGATGATTGGGCGCAGCGTGATGCCCGGCGTCTGGAGGTCGATCAGCAGCTGGCTCAGGCCCCTGTGGCGGTCACCGTGCTGGCCGGAGGTGCGCACCAGGGCGACGCAATAGTGGCTGCGATGGGCCCCCGAGGTCCAGATCTTGGTGCCGTTGACGCGAAATCCGCCGGACACCGCCTCGGCGCGCGTTCGCACCGAGGCGAGGTCGGAACCGGAGTCCGGCTCGCTCATCCCGATGCTGAAATAGCATTCGCCGCGGACGATGCGCGGCAGTACGGCCTGGCGCTGCTCCTCGGTGCCGAAGCGCAGCAGCAGCGGGCCCGACTGGCGGTCGGCCAGCCAGTGCGAGGCAGCGGGCGCGCCGGCGCCCAGCAGCTCCTCGGTGACGACGTAGCGCTCGAGGAAGCTGCGCTCGCCGCCGCCGTACTTCTTGGGCCAAGTCATGCCGATCCAGCCGCGCGCGCCGAGCGCCCGGCTGAACTCCGGCGAGCGCGTCGTCCAGGAGGGAAAGCGGTCCTCGCTGTGGATGCTCGGCAGGATCTCGGCCAGGAAGGCGCGCACCTCGGCGCGCAGCGCCTCCGCTTCCGGCGGCAGGCGGAAAGAGGGAAACTCCAGGCGCGGTGCAGTCACGGGAGCGGCCTCACCTGTCCAGCCAGACGTCTTCAAGGCGCCAGTGATTGTATTGCGAGTTGTTGGCCAGCGCGAGGCCGCGCACCCAGGGGTGCCAGCAGGTGTTGGCGCGCGTGTGCATGATCGACGGCCGGACGCCCAATGCCTGCAGATCGTAGTCGATCTTCTGCACCAGCTTCTTGCGCTCCGCCGGATCGACCGTGCTCGACTGCTCGTCGAAGCGCGCCTGCATGGCCTTGTCGCAGTAGTTCGTGTAGTTGCGCTCCGAGCCGCAGGCATAAGCCTCGTAGAACATGACGTCGGGATCGTCGAGCGCCGAGCCGCCGGTGTTCATGGCGACGTTGTAATCCTTGCGCATCAGACGCGTGTACCACAGCGCGCTCTCGATGGTCTCGAGCTCGCCCTCGATGTGGATCTGCTTGAACTGGTCGATCAGCAGCACCGCCGGATCGCGGTAGAGCGGCAGGTTGCGCGCCAGCACCTTGACCTTGAGCGGCTTGTCGGAGCCGTAGCCCATCTCCTTCATGATCTGCCGGGCGGCTCCGCGGTTCTTCTGCACGTCGCCGCCGAAGCCCGGGATGTCAGCGAGCTGCTCGGGCCCGACTCCCCAGACACCTTCGGGTGGCGCTTCCATGACGCCACCGATCCGGTCGGCGCCGCCGCTCAAGGTGTCGATGAAGGCCTTGCGGTCGAGGGTCAGCATCATCGCCTTCTTCAGCCGCGGATCGTCGAACGGCGGCGTCGAGCTATTCACCAGCAGCTGCGTCTGGATGTTGAACTGGTTGAGCTCGCAGACCGCCTGCGGCGACTTAGCCTTGATTTCGGCGATCAGCCGCTCCGAGATGTCATTTGAGAAGGTGAGGTCGAACTCGCCGACCCCGAAGGCGAGCACGCGCGTTGCAAGGTTCGGCACCATGCGCCATTCGATGCCGTCGAGATGGGGCTTGCCCTTCTTGAAGTAGTCGGGATTTCGCACTAGCGAGATGCTCTGCTTGGACTTGAACTCCTTGAGCTTGAAGGGCCCTGTGCCGATCGGCCGGGTGCGCATGTCCGCCCCCGAGACGTGGCAAGGATAGACGGCAGAGAAGCCGGCAGCGAGAAAGCTCAGGAAGGAAGGCTGCGGCCGGCCGAGATGGAAGGTGACCTGGAAATCGCCCTCAGTCGTGACTAGCTGCAGGTTGTTGTACCACTCCTTACGGGGGTTCTTGCGCCAGCCCGACTCGCGCTTGCCGGTGATGTTGTCCCACGTGCACTTGACGTCGGCGCTAGTGAAGGGCTTGCCGTCGTGCCACTTCGCACCCTGGCGCAGCCTGAAGGTCAGGTCCTTGTTGTCAGGGCTCCACGACCACGATTCGGCGAGATCGGCAACGATCGTGTCGTCGGCGTTGCGCTTCACCGTCTGGTCGTAGCTCGCCAAGTTGTTGAACAGCGCCATGAACGGCATCAGGGTCGAAATCGTCACCTCCTCGTGCAGCGAGGCGGTCGGCGGATTGTCGTTGTGATAGACGCGCAGCACGCCGCCCTGCTTCTGGGCGAAGGCGCCAGACGCCAGCAGGAGCAACGGAACGGCGGTGAGAGCGGTGCGAAGGTCCATCATGGCGCTTCCTCCAGCGACTCTTTCTTGATGTATCGCCGGCAGCGTGGCGCAATCGATGCCGGCCAACAACGCCGCCGTTCGATCTCCGCCTGTCCTGCGGAACCGACCGCGGGGCGAAGCTTCCGACGCGTGCGCCTCGCCGTCGGTCAGCACCGAGGTCGGCCGGTGCGCACAGACGCCGTCCCCGTAATGGGTCGTGGGGATCATCCGGTCGAGCTGCGGCGGCGAGGCGAAGCCGCCATCCACGAGGGGCCGAGTGTGCCGACGTTGCGATGGCGTGCACGACGCCAGCATCACGTCGTCGTCCCTCGCGTCGACCCAGCCCAGCGCCGGCTTCAAGAGCTGGCCCGCGCCGCTCCGCAGGGCAAGGAACTCGTCCGAGACCGAATGGCTGTAGATAGCGTTCGTCACGCCGGTGCCGCAGTAGGCGGAGTTGAAGCCGACCAGGCACACCGGCACCCGGCCACAGCCCATCGCTCTCAGGGCGGATGCACAACTCGATATGCAATTCCTGCTCTGCGCCCACGATCAGCTGGTGGGCCGGAGGGTTACAACCAACACCACACCTCGGTTCGCCGGAACGCTCGCGCCTTCCCATGCGACATGCAAGAATTTCGTGCACGTCCGCGCTCTTGGCCGGTGGCCGTGGTAGGGCGTTTTCGAGGTCGGCGACTCGCCGCCGGGTAGAGTGGTGGCCGGCTTCGTGCCCGGCATCGTGTCAGCGCTCGTCTACGCCCCGATCATCACCTGGTGCTGCTGGCGGCAGCCCGAGCTCGGCCCGCGGATCACGGGCTACGCTTGGTCACAGCGCTACCAATCGCCGCCCGGTACCGACGAGGGCGCGCTCGGCGCCTCTGCGCTATTCGCCTTTGCGCTCCGCAACAGCATAAAGCGTGCCGAGCTGCGCCACTGCCTGCTCGCTTCGGCCAAGGTCACGGTGATGATCTTTACGGTGATCTGGGGCTGCTGATATTCGTGAGCTTCCTCGGCTTCTCGGGCACGCCGGAGGAGGTCTCGCGCTGGGTGACCGATCTCGCCTTGCCGCCTACGGCTTCCTGATCTTCGAGCAAGGCCAAGAGTCCTCAAACCACGGCATCGTCGAGCGCTTTCACAAGACCATACTCGACGAGTTTTGTCGCGTCGTCTTCCGCAAGAAGGTCTATCTCAGCATTGACGAACTGCAGGTCGATCTCGACGCTTGGATGACCGAATACAATGAGATCCGCTCTCATCAAGGGCGATACTGCTTCGGCAAAACCCCGTTGCAGACCTTCTTTGACGCCGCGCCGCTGGCGCGGGAGAAATCCTCGCTCGATCTATCGCATGAGCAACTCTCGACAACTTGATCGAGCATCCTCGATCGGCTTCTGCCGTCTGTTAGATCAAGTGCAGACTTCTACTGGTGGGGCAATACGGATCTCATCCTGGTTGTCGCACCATATCCAAGATGCATCCTTTTACTGCGGGCAAAACGATGCATCATCAAACGCCGGGATCAAATATCTAGCGGTCCAGCCAGACGTCCTCGAAACGCCAGCCGTTATAGATACTGTTGACCATGATGGTCAGTCCACGGACCGATGCTTGTTGGCAGGCGGCGGCGACAGTGTGCGAGAAGATGGGCCGCACGGTGTCTTCGACCAACCTGGGTTCGATATCCCGTACGATGGCCTGGCGGTTCGCAACGTCTCGCTCGCGGGACTGGGCGGCGATGAGCGTCGTAAGGGCGGGATTGCAGTAGCCGTTGAAGTTGCGCGGCGCGCTGCAGCCATAGTTCTCGGCAAAATGCTGATCGGGATCGTCGAGCGAGCTGCCGGTGGCGTTGACCACCAGAACGTACTGCTTCTGGTACAGGCGGTTGAAATAGACCGCGCTGTCGATCAGCTCCAGTTCGCCGTCGATGTAGATGTGGCGCAGCTGGTCGATCATGATTACCGCCAGATCGCTATAGGACGCGATGTTGCGTGTGCTGACCTTGATCTTCAGGCGCTTGTCCGGACCGTAACCCGCGTCGCGCATCAAGGCCCGTCCCTTCTCGCGCGCCGCCTCGACATCGCCGCCATAACCGGGCAGGTCCTTCAAGGCGGCCGCGCCGACACCCCAGACGCCAGCCGGCGGTGGCAGCATCGAGCCGCCGATGATGTCCTGCCCTTCGCTCGTGATGTCGACGAAGGACTTGCGGTCGAGCGTCAGCGCCAGAGCCGCGCGGACCCGCTCGTCGTTGAACGGCGGTGAATCGCGGTTGATGATCAGATTGTAGGTCACGCCAAGCGCCCGCAATGTGCATTGCGCATCCGGCACCTGATCATGAGCACCGCCTTCGTGAAATCGGCTTGTCGCGCGATTACGGGGACACCTATTTGCTGACGCAACTGGTCGGCCCGGCCATGGCGCCGGAACTCTACCTGCTGCGGGATTGCATCGACATGACGGAGGCTTTCCGGCTGGGACTGTTGAATTGGGTCGTGCAGGCAGCGCAGCTCGAAAACAAGGCTCTGGAGATCACCGGCGCCTGGCCTCGGGCTCGCGTCTTGCCACCGCTTCATCAAGGACAACATCAATCGCGCGATGAACGCCACCTTTGCCGAGCGCCTCGACGCGGAGAGCGCGAACCTCATGCAGCTCCGCGATACCGAGGACCACAAGGAAGCCGCTCACGCTTTCGCCGAGAAGCGGCCGCTGAAGTTCGCCGGGCGCTAGTGAACTGTAACATCTGTTTCCATAGTGGTATCATGAGGTATGACCTCATGCGGGCGCGGTCGGCGCCAGCCTCTGCGATGAAGCGAGCGCGGCTCATTCTGATGCTGGATGAAGACTTGAGCTGGAGTATGATTGGCGGTCGCCTGCTTTACACGCCTGACTACATTGACCGCTGGAAGCGGCGCTTCACAGAGGAGCGCATGGCTGGTCTATGCACGGCATCGAGGTGGTGCCCCGAGTCGGGACGCAGCCAAGGTCGAGGCGCGGGCGCAGAATCGATAAACAGCATCCATGGAATCGATTCAGTAATTGCTAAAAAAGCCGGCCCTACATTCTTTGGTTCTTGGCTGGACTCAGGCAGTGAGCGCGAAAGGCGCAAGGTCGTCAGCGCGTATGCGTCTGGACAGGACGATTTCGAGGCGATCGAGCAGGAGAGCACGCGTGTCGTCGGTGTGTGGGCGATGCAACGCAGGCTGACCTGGCCGTGCGTTGTGGCGAGCGGGACGACGTCGTGTGACGGGCAAGCTCGTTGAGCACGGAGTCGCCGAGGTCCGATCGCCGCTGCCACATCTTGAGCGTCTTCCACAGCACGAAGGCGAAGAAGCAGACTAGGATGCGGGCCTGCACGCGATCGGCGCGCTGCTGCCAGATAGGGCGCACGCGCAGCAGCTCCTTTGGGACGCGCAGGAGCGCTTCGCCGACATGTCGACCACCATGGGACGCATCGCCGCCTACTGTAGGCCCGAGAACAAGGTCTCGCTCGGCTTCGCCGAGGGCCTCAAGAACAAGATTCGCGTCCTCCAGTGCCACGCATTGCATGCATCCCGCGCTATGATCGCCTCAGATCGCCCACTCGTTCATTGCCGACGGTCCTCTTTATGGACCGCTGCTAAACTCGAACCCGCTTGTGAAAGCGAACGGAGGCATTGATCGCGACCCGCGCGATCTCAATTCGTCGCCTGCTTGGCGAGCGACAGCACCTTCTCCAGCGCCTCCTTGCCGGGCAGGCCCTTCTTCTCGGTCTCGGCGACCCACTGGTCCCACACCGGCTTGCCCGCCGTCGCGATCAGCTTCTCGCGCATCTCGGGCGTCACCTTGATGACTTCGAGCTTGCGCTTCTCGAACAGCGGGAAGGATTTCTTGTCGGCCTCCTCGTAGGCCACGCGCTGCAGGCGGTAGGCCTCGGGCCGGGCCTCCTCCAGGATCTTCTTGTACTCGTCAGGCAAGGCCTTCCACGCCGTCTGGCTCAGCACCACCGAATTGTGCACGATGCCGAGTTGCATGCCGAGCGTGTACCACTTCGACACTTCGTGCAGCTTGTAGGCCGTGAATCCGTAGGTGAAGGGGAACGACGCAGCCTGGAAGGTGCCGCGCTCGAGCGCGGTGTAGACCTCCGGCGCCGACACCGAGGTCGGCACCCCGCCCAGCAGCTTCATGGCGTCGCCCAGGCCACCCAACGCGCGGACCCGCATGCCCTTCCAGTCTTCGAGGTTGCGCGGCGGCTTGCCCGATCCCATGAACTCGTACTGCGGCAGTAGCAGCGTCATGAAATGCATGGCGTTCCACTTCGCGAGCTCGTCGGCTACCGGCTTCCAGGCCTGGTAGCCATCCTGTACCTTCGCCGACGCCACCAGGTTGTCGATCGGCAGGAACGGCATGTCGAGCACGCCCTGCAGGGGCGTCTTGGCCGGCGCGTAAGAATAGGCGACGAAGGCTCCCTGGTAGGCATCGACCTTGATGCCGTCGAGGAAGTCTTTCGCCTCGCCGAGCTGCTCGTTGTACTTGAGGTTGATGATGAAGTTGCCGCCGCTCTTCTCCTTGGCGACCTTCGCGAGATGCTCGAAGGTCACCGTGGCCGCGCGCGGCGGACCGTAGAGCGAGAAGGTCCAGGTGACCTTGTCGGCGGCCCCGGCCGGCAATGCGGCGAGAAGGCCGGCTCCCAATGCGACAGACAGCGAAAACCCTCTGAACATGACCACTCCTCCCTGATTTCAGTCTGTGCTTTCAACGATGAAGGTCACGATCTCGGGGAATGCGGTCAGTACCCCGAGCGTGATGATGTCGGCGAAGATGAACGGCCAGATGCCCTTGAAGATGTCGCGCACGGGAATGTCCGGCCGCACGCCGTTGACCACGAACACCACCAGCCCGACCGGCGGCGACAGCGAGGCGATGCCCGAGAGCTTCACCAGCACGATGCCGAACCAGATCGGGTCGTAGCCCAGCGCGCTGATCACCGGGAACACTACCGGCAGGGTCAGCAGGAACATGCCGATGCCTTCCAGCACCGTGCCGAGGATGAAATAGAGCACGTAGATCGCCAGCAGGATGAAGATCGGCGGCAGCGCGAGATGCGTCACCCAGTTCGAGATCTCCTCCGGCATGCCCGAGAAGCCGAGGAAGCGGACGAAGATCAGCACGCCCCAGATCACCGTGAAGATCATCACCGTGAGCTTCGCCGAATCGAGCAGGCACTGGCGCAATTCGCCGCGCTTGATGCCGTTCTTCAGGGCAAAGCCGAACACCGCGAAGGCGCCCAGCGCGCCAGCCTCGGTGGGCGTCGCCCAGCCGAAATACATGCTGAGGAAGATGATCAGGATGACCAGGAAGATCGGCGTCGTGGCCGGCAGCGATTCGGCGCGCTGCATCCAGCTGTAGCCGGTGATGCGCGGGCCGAGCGCGGGATTGCGCCAGCAGCGGTACGTAATGATCATAGCATAGACGAAGGCCGACACGATGCCGGGCACGAAGCCCGCGACCAGCAGTTTGCCGATCGATTGCTCGGTGACGATGCCGTAGACGACCAGCAGCGTGCTGGGCGGGATGAGCGAATCGAGCGTGGCGCCGGCGGCGCACACGCCCGCCGCCAGCTTCTTGTCGTACTTGGCCCGCAACATTTCGGGGATCGCGACCTTGGCGAACACCGCGGCGGCGGCGCTGCTGGCGCCCGAGACCGCCGAGAAACCCGCGACCGCGAACACCGTGCCGGTAGCGAGCCCGCCCGGCAGCCAGCCGAACCAGCGCCGCGCCGCCTCGAAGGCGCTCTGGGTGATGCCGGCATAGTAGGCGAGATAGCCGATCAGGATGAACATCGGCAGGACGGAGAGCGTGTAGTTCGCGCCCGAGGTGTAGGGCGCGATGCCGGCGGTTCGGATGCCGGCATCCCAGCCGATCAGCCACACCAGCCCGGCCGTGCCGGTGATGGCGCCGGCGAAGGCGAAGCGCACGCCGGCGAAGCAGAGCGCCAGCAGCACGACCACGCCGATGCAGCCGATGACAAGAGGGCTGAACTCGATCATCGCCGGTCCTCCCGCGAGACTTCTTGCCGGGAGACTTCTTCTCGACCGAGGGCCTCGGCGATCTCGTCCTGCACCTGTGTCTCGATGGTGGCGAGCTTTGGCACCGCGATGGGCTGGGCATCGGGATGGCCGATCATGCGCAGGTAGCCCCAGATCTGCAGCCCGAGCCGTAGCCACAGCACTGACAGCGCCAGTGGCACCATCAGCTTGGCGGGCCAGGTCGGCAGTTTGATGTCCATGGTCGAATCGCCGATCTGGTAGGCGCGCAGGAAGTTGGTGAAGCTCGCGTAGATAAGCACCGTGACGATGGCCAGGGTCACGACCACGGCGAACAGCTCGATCCGCCAGCGGTTCACCGGCCGCCAGCCCATCGTCAGGTCCATGCCGATATGGCTGCCCAGCCGCTGGACATAGGCGATGCCCAGGAAGGCGAACAGGGCGGAGGCCTGCTCGATCCAGTCGATATAGCCGTAGATCGCGAAGTCGAAGACGGTGCGGCCGACGATCTGCGCCACGCCCACGAACATCAGGAAGAAGATGGCCAGCGCCGCGATGATGTTGAGGCTGTCTTCGAGGTGCGACAGAAGCCGGTCGGCCCGGCGCAGCAGATACGACGACGCGTGCGCACGATCGTCGACGCTCATTGACGCGATCCCATCTTTCGTTCCTTCCCGGCGCGGCGTGGGATCTCTAATCGGACCACCATTGTTACATCGCTACCCGCAAACACGTTATGCCAAGTCACGGAAGGCGATCAACCCTATGGGCGTGCATTCCCCTTGCCTGAAAGACCCCTCTACTGATAATATGCATTACTTACTATTAAAGACAGGGAGCCGAGAGATATGAACGATCCTGACGAGAGCGTTGGCTTCCTGGTGAACGACGTGGCGCGGCTGCTACGGCGGAACTTCAACCGCCGGGCACAAGAACTCGGGCTATCTCAGGCCCAATGGCAGGCGCTGGCCTACTTGTCCCGACAGGAGGGCGTGAACCAGGTCACTTTGGCCGAGAGTCTGGAGGTCCAGCCGATGACGCTGGCCCGCCTGATCGACCGTTTGCAGGAGGCCGGCATGGTCGCACGCCGACCCGATCTCGACGACCGCCGGGCTTTCCGTCTTTATTTGACGGCTGCCGCCGAACCGCTTCTTGATCAGATGTGGGCCCTTGCTGGCAAAACCCGCGATGAAGCCATGGTCGGGATGCGTGACGACACGAAACAGATGCTCATCGAAGCGCTGCGCCACGTGAAGCGCAACCTCATCGAGGCCGAGAGCGAAGACGACAGAGCGAAACCGGAGAAGGCGTTTTCGAATGCAGCAGGACGCAACTGAGCGGCCACCCGGTATCAACGGTTTGGACAAGAAGGTTCTCTCAAGCCAGCAGGCCGAGCCGAGCTGGCGGCCCCCTCGATTGGCTGCGCCGCGCCGCTGGCTGCGGCGCTCCCTGTTACTCCTCGGCCCGCTGATCGTGGCGATTATCGGCGGCTACTTTTATGTGACGGGCGGCGGCTACGTCAGTACGGAGAACGCTTACGTGAAGGCAGATAAGGTGATGATCGCCGCGGAAGTCTCCGGCCTTATCGCCGAGGTCTCGGTGCGCGAGAATCAGCGTGTGGCCAAGGGCGATGTGCTATTCCGCATCGACGACCGGCCCTATCAAATTGCGTTGGCCGAGGCGCAGGCGCGGCTTGCTGGCCTGCGCGACGAGATCGAAAGCCTGAAGGGCAGCTACCAGCAGAAGCAGGAGGAGCTGGCGCTTGCCCGGACCAACCTGGCTTTCGCGGAGACCGAGTTCGAGCGGCAGTCCAGGCTGGTCGTCAGCGCCGTCGTCTCCCGCAGCAAGCACGATGCCGCCCGCCACGACTTCGACGTGGCCCGGCAGCGTATTCGGGTCACGGAGCAGGAGGTAGCTCAGATCCGGGCACAGCTTGCCGGCGACCCGGACATCCCGGCGGAGCGCCACCCGCGATTCCTGGCAGCAAAGGCGGCTGTCGATCGTGCCGCTCTCGACCTCAAGCGAACCATCGTGCGCGCGCCCTTCGCGGGCATCGCGAGCAACACGCCGCAGGTCGGCCAGCAGGTCATCGGAAACGGCCCGATGAGCAGCCCGGTGATGAGCCTCGTCGCCGACACCGGCCTATGGATCGAGGCGAACTTCAAGGAAACCGATCTGGCCCACGTCCGCCCCGGCCAGCCGGTAATGATTTACGTGGACACCTATCCCGATCGCGAGTGGCAGGGGACAGTGGAAAGCCTCAGCCAGGCGACCGGCGCGGAGTTTTCCGTCATCCCGCCCCAGAACGCCACCGGCAACTGGGTCAAGGTGGTGCAGCGTATCCCCGTGCGCATCGCCGTCGAGACGAACGGCCAGGATCCGCGGTTGCGCTCCGGCATGAGCACGACGGTCGAAATCGACACCGGGCAGCGCCGGCCGCTTCCCGGCTTCGTGCGGACTGCGCTCGCTTGGTTCGGCGTCTCGCGCGACATCGCTGCCCAGGCGGAACCGAGCCGATGAAGGAGGCCGGCGCCGCGAGCAGGCCGTTCGAACGCGGCCTGATCACTGTCTCCATCATGCTGGCGACGATCATGCAGGCGTTGGACACCACCATCGCAAACGTCGCGCTGCCGCACATGCAGGGCAGCATGTCGGCTACCCAGGACCAGATCTCGTGGGTCTTGACCTCCTATATCGTCGCGGCAGCGATCATGACCCCCCCTACCGGGGTGCTGGCCGCTCGCCTGGGGCGCAAGCGGCTGTTTGCGGTCATGGTGGTCGGCTTCACCATCGCCTCGATGCTATGCGGTGCGGCTACGTCGCTGGTCGAGATCGTGCTCTATCGCCTGTTGCAGGGCGCTTTCGGCGCTGGGCTTGTGCCGCTCTCGCAGGCCGTCCTGCTCGACACCTACCCGCGCGAGAAGCACGGCTCAGCCATGGCTATGTGGGGCGTCGGAGTAATGGTGGGTCCCATCCTCGGCCCCACCCTCGGCGGTTACCTTACGGAGACCTACGACTGGCGTTGGGTTTTCTATATTAACCTGCCGTTCGGTATCCTGGCGCTCATCGGCATCCTCGCCTTCGTACCGGAGACGTCCCGTGACCGACGCCGCGGCTTTGACTTCTTCGGCTTCGCGCTCTTGAGCCTCGCCATCGCCGCGTTGCAGCTGATGCTCGATCGCGGCGAGTCGCAGGACTGGTTCGCCTCGACTGAGATCGTGGTCGAGGCGGTGCTCGCGGGTCTCTTCCTCTACATGTTCCTGGTCCACATGTTCACGGCGCACGAGCCGTTCCTCGAGCCCGCCCTGTTCCGCGACCGCAACCTTGCAGTGGGACTCCTCCTCATTTTCATGGTCGGCGTGATTCTGCTCGCCACGCTCGCCTTGCTGCCACCCTTTCTGCAGAATCTGATGGGCTTTCCGGTGCTCACCACCGGCTACGTTCTCGCGCCTCGTGGGATTGGCACCATGATTGCGATGATCATCGTGGGCCGCCTGATCGGTAAGCTGGATACGCGCCTGCTGATCCTGCTCGGCAACGGCCTGACGGCGCTGTCCTTGTGGGAGATGTCGGGCTTCACCACCGAGGTCCCCATCTCAACCATTGTCTGGACCGGCGTCATCCAGGGGCTGGGACTTGGCTTCATCTTCGTGCCACTCAGCACCGTGACGTTTTCGACCCTCGCTGCCCACTATCGAAACGAGGGCACCGCCATGTACAGCCTGATGCGCAACATCGGCAGCAGCATCGGCATCTCGATCGTGGTCACGCTGCTCGCCCAGAACACCCAGATCAACCACGCCGGCATTGCGGACGTCATGACGCCGTTCCGCACCATGCTGCAGTCGCCCTGGCTGCCGCAAGCGTGGAACTGGCACACGATGTCGGGCGTCACGGCCCTCAACGGCGAAGTAACACGCCAAGCGGCGACCATCGCCTATCTCAACGACTTCACCTTCATGATGTGGGTGACGCTGCTATCGGCGCCGCTACTGCTACTGCTCCAGAAACCACGAGTGCCCGCGGTCGCGGCGCCCGCTGCGACGGAGTAAGACCAAAATAAGAGCGGAGGGCACCTCCGATCGGACACTGTTTGCGTCAGCCTGATGCAGTCCAGATTGGCAGTAACGACCGAGGTCGGCTTTCGGAGCTGACAGCCGTCAAGGTCTGGACCCGCAAGAAGTTCAGAAGCAGCGTACAACAACACGGTTTCAGTTAGGAGAGTCGAAATGAAAGAATTTGATCTGAAGCGTGCGGCCGACGCTTGTGCGAAGGCGTGGGCCGAGGCAAAGAAGCATGGAGACGAAGCAGCAGAGGCTTTGATGATGGCGGACTTGGTGTCGTCGCAAAGTACGAAGAAGCTGTTTACGGCTCGTGCCGAGCGAGCGCTCGCTGCTTCTGAGAATTATCGGAAGGCGGCGGATGTTTGCTTGAAGGTCATAGACGAAATGGATCGCAAACGGCGGCTTCGTCCACGACGGGCAGCTAAATCCGCGTTGTAACTGGGAAATCAAACCTTCCGCGCCAATACATGATCCTGATGTCCCGGGCTGATAAAGTGGGTGAGCCGACGGGCGGCGGTCAGGACTGGCCGGAGGCCACCGCGGGGCGAGCCGTGGTATTGACCGCCGCGAGTACGGCGTGAAGCTGGACTTCGACAGGAATCGCAAGACTCAGCGGCGTCGACAGGTCTCGTCAGTGGTGCGCCTGGCGCATCAACTCATATCCGCAGCTCCGTGATGACTTGCCACAATCATGCCTGCACGGCAGGCGGTCGAGGGAACGGGCTCACACTCTTATCGGAGCTATGAACGCCAATCCAAGCCTCGACAATCCGTTGTCCCGCTTCCGGTTTGGGCCGTAGGTTGGCGGCAGATGGATGTGGCGCGCAGTCGTAGTCACAAACGATTCCGTCGGGCACGAGAGCGGTTTCGACGTAACGCCAAAGGGCAATCGCGAGCTTGCGAGCCAAGGCAACCAACATGGTTCGCCGGGTCCATGGCGAATGATCTCTGGTTTGGCAGTCGATCGTGATGAGCCGGTCTTGGCCAGTTTGCTTCCCGAGCGGCTGCGCCACGACTTGGTTGTGTCCAGTATCTTTCGCACTTTAGTCGGTGGCCTGCTCTGGTTAAGCGGTCATGGCGTTGCGCTGCTTGAGCAGCTGCATGTTGAGATATCGTTTAGTTGACCAGCGGGTGCCGGCGATGTGCCTCAACCTGGCCGCGGCCAGGTTGAGGGCCGAGTTGCCGTCGGGGAAGGCGCCAACCACCCGGGTGCGCCGCCGGATCTCGCGCATGATGCGCTCGAGCGGATTGTTGGTTCGAATGCACCGCCAGTGCTCCTCGGGGAATGCGTAGTACGCCAGCGTCTCGGGCACGGCTGTCTCCACCAGCTCGGCCGCCTTGCCGAGCCTCATGCTGTGGAGCCGAGCGACGACCTCGCCTGCCTTGCGCTGGGCCGCTTCGAGGTCTTCCTGGGCGTGGATCGCCTTGAGCAGCAAGGCCACCTCGCGCAGCTTGCCGGCCGGCACGTGGCTGACAGACACAGAGACCGCGGAGGCTCGAGGGCTCGCCAATAGGCCGCTCAAACCGCGACGTTGTCGATCAGCCGCGTGCGGCCAAGCCGGGCTGCCGCTGCAATCCGCGCCGGGCCCGCGACACGTTCGATCTGCGCGAGGCTCTCGGCATCGACGACATCGAAGTACTCGACCTTGTCGAAGCCCGCGGCACACAGCGCCTGCGTCGACTCCGCGACCGCCTTGGCGCACGGCGTGCGGCCGTCCCGTACTTTGGCCGCGAGTGCCGTGAGCTCGCGATACATCGCAATGGCGATCTTGCGTTCTTGGGGAGAGAGGTAGCGGTTGCGCGACGACATGGCGAGCCCATCGGGCTCGCGGATGGTCGGCATGCCGACGATCTCGATCGGCATGGCAAGGTCGCGCGCCATGCGCTTCAGCACCTGGAGCTGCTGGTAGTCCTTCTCGCCGAAGTAGCCGCGGTCGGGCATGGCCATCATCAGGAGCTTGCACACGACAGTGGCGACGCCCTGGAAGTGGCCAGGCCTGAAGGGCCCGCACAGGCCGTCGGTCAGGCCGGCCACCGTCACGGTCGTGAGCTGCGGGCCAGGGTACATCTCCTCCACACCAGGCGCATAGGCGATACGGCAACCCGCCGCCTCGAGCTTGGCAAAGTCGCCCGCCTCGTCGCGCGGATAGGCGGCGAGATCCTCGTTCGGTCCAAACTGGGTTGGATTGACGAAGATGGAGGCGACCGGCACGTCGCCGCGATCGAGCGCGCCCTGCACCAGGCTGGTATGGCCCTCGTGCAGCGCGCCCATTGTCGGGATCATGCCGATTGTGCGGCCGGCAGCTCGGAACTCGCCGACCGCGCGGCGCAGATCGGCAGCGGTCCGAACGACTGTGAGATCTTTCATGCCGTCCATCGTCCTACGCTACGCCGGTGGGAGCACGCTGTTCGGTCCTGTCGCCTAGCCCGTCCCAAGACGACGTTAGCTCACCACGTTGCCGCCCCTTGCCAGCAGCGCGCCGGACGAGGCTGACGCCCCGGTGGTGAGGAGGATGCCTTCGTAGCCTTTCTGCGCGACCTCGGTGATGCGGGCCACGTACTTCGGAACGCCGCCGTTGTAGACGAAGTAGCGGATCTTGCCGTGCTCGTGGCCGGGGACGTTCGAGTTGTAGCCGGTGAACCAGGACTTGGCCTTGCGCATCAGCATCGTCGCGTACATCTGCGTGACGTGGGCGGTCCAGCTTTCTTCCGCCTCGCGCGTCGCCTCGGCGCGCATGTAGCCGTGCTCCCACATGTACTCGAGCAGGTCGGTGCACCAGTTGACGCCGGTCTCGATGCCACGCGGGTAGTTGGTCGAGGCGGAGCCGCTCTGCGGTCCGGCCGGCATCAGAAGGTTCGGAAAGCCGTGGATGAGCATCCCGAGGAACGTCGACGGTCCGTCTTTCCACTTGTCACGAAGCGTCTCGCCGTCGACACCCCGGATGTCGATGTGATCGAAGCCGCCGGTGATCGCATCGAAGCCCGTGGCGTAGACGATGATGTCGAAACCGTAATCGCGCTCGGTGGTGCGCAGGCCGGTCTCGGTCACGCGCACGATCGGCGTCTCGCTGATGTCCACGAGATGCACGTTGGGCCGGTTGTAGGCCTCGAAGTAATGGGTCTCCATCGGGACCCGCTGCACGCCAAAGCCGTGATCCCGGGGGATCAGCTTCTCCGCGACCACGGGGTCCTTGACCCGCCGGCGGATGCGGTCCGCGATGTATTCGGAGAACTCCGCGTTCGCTTCCTCGTTGGTGAAGATCTCGCGGAAGTTCCGCAGCCAGATCGCGAAGCCGGGTTGGTCGTAGAGCCGGTCCCAAAGCTTCAGCCGCTCCTCGCGCGAGACCTCGTAGAAGCCGCGCCGGTCCGGCTCGTGCTCGAAGCCGCCCGGCGTGCGTGCGCAGGTCGCGAAAATCTCGTCGTAGTGCGCGCGGATATCGGCCATCTCCGCTTGGGAGATCGGCCTGTTGTTCAGCGGCGCGCTCCAGTTGGGCCGCCGTTGGAATACTGTGAGCTCACCGACCTTGTCTGCGATTTCCCCAATCACCTGGATGCCCGTAGCGCCGGTGCCGATGACCGCGACCTTCTTGCCAGCGAGTTCGACCGGCTCCTGTGGCCAGTAGAAGGTATGGAACGAGCGGCCCTTGAAGCTGTCCATGCCCTCGAATCGCGGCAGGGTTGGAATCGACAGCAGGCCCAGAGCCATGATCACGAACCGGCAGGTGACTTCGCGTCCGTCCGCGATTTTCAGCCGCCAGAGATTGTGCGACTCGTCGTAGTGCGCCGCCTCCACCTTGGCGTTGAACTGCATGTATTTGCGCAGGTCGAACTTTTCCGCGACATAGTTCAGATAGCGCAGATTCTCCGGCTGGCCCGAGAACCGCTCCTTCCAGTGCCACTCGTTCAGCAATTCCTTCGAGAACGAGTAGCCATAGGTGTAGCTCTCCGAGTCGAACCGGGCACCGGGATACCGGTTCCAGTACCACGTCCCGCCGAGATCGGGCGCGGCCTCCAGCAGCATGGCGCGTACCCCAAGGTCGGCCAGCCGCTTGATCTGATAGATCCCGGCCACGCCGCCACCGATGACGATGACCTCATATCCCGGTTCGTTCCTGTCCCTCATGCCCCGCTCCCGTTCCGCCGCGTTGACAAAGTCGGCGCCGCTGCTTCGGCTTCACGCACCGGCACCCCTTGCCGGGTCAGCCTGAACCCTTCGTACCCGCTCGCGGCGACGGCGTCGCAGCGCCGCTTGTAGGCGTCGAAGCCGCCGACATAGGGCATGAACACCCGCGGCTTGCCCGGGATGTTGGCTCCGAGATACCAGGAGTTGGCGAGCGGATAGAGCGTACTGTCGGCCACGGCATTGACGTGCTGCACCCAAGTGGCTTCGGCTTCGACCGTCGGTTCGATGCGATCGAGGTCATATCGGCGCATGTGATCAAGGCAGCCGGTGATCCAGTCGGTGTGCTGCTCGATCGAGGCGATCATCTGCGTCTTTACGCCAGGGCTGCCGGGGCCGGTGATGATGAACATGTTAGGGAAACCGGCAACCATCAGCCCGAGATAAGTCAGCGGGCCACCGGCCCATCTGTCCGCCAGCGTGGCGCCGTCGGTGGTGCGGATGTCGATCTCGCGCAGCGCGCCCGTCATGGCATCGAAGCCGGTGGCGAAGACGATGGCGTCCAGTTCGTACGCCACGCCGCCAGCGGTACGCAGGCCGTTCGGTGTGATCTCCAGGATCGGATCGCTACGCACGTCAACGAGCGTGACATTGTCGCGATTGTAGGTCTCGTAGTAACCGGTATCGAGGCACAGCCGTTTGGTGCCGATCGGGTGATCGTTCGGCGCCAGCAGTTCAGCCGTCCTGGGGTCCTTGACGATGCTGCGGATCTTCTCGCGCACGAACTCCGACGCAGTGTCGTTGGCCTCCTTGTTCACCAGCAGGTCAGCGTAGGTGTAGAGGAAGCTGATGCTGCCGCCTTCCTGCCACTTCGCTTCGTAGGCGGCGCGTCGCTCCTCGGACGTTGCTTGCAGGGCCGACTTGGTCGGCTTCGGATAGCCGGCGATAGCGAACGGTGTGTCGTAGGCGGCGCGGCGGCGGGCCGGATACTCGGCCTTGTGGCGACGCTCGCGCTCTGGATCCATTGGCGCGTTGCGCGCCGGCAGGCTGAAGTTCGCCGTGCGCTGGAAGACATGCAGATGACCCGCCTGCCGGGCGATGATTGGGATCATCTGGACGCCCGACGAGCCGGTGCCGATGACGCCGACGCGCTGGCCGCTGAAATCGACGCCCTCATGCGGCCAGAGCCCGGAGTGGTACCACTTGCCCCGGAAGTCGCGCAGGCCCCTGAATTCGGGCACGCGCGGCGTCGAGAGGTTGCCGGCGGCCATGATGCAGAAATGCGCCCGCACGACGTCGCCCCTGTCCGTCGTCAATGTCCACTCGTTGGCTTCGCTGTCGAACAGCGCCGACGTCACGCGGGCGTTCAGCTGCACATCACGGCGCAGATCGAAGCGATCGGCGACGTGGTTGATGTAGCGCAGGATTTCTGGCTGAGTGCCGTAGCGTTCCGGCCATTCCCACGCCTGCTGCAGGTCGTCAGAGAAGGAGTAGGAGTACTCGAGGCTTTCCACGTCGCAGCGCGCGCCGGGATAGCGGTTCCAGAACCAGGTGCCGCCAATGCCGGAGCCGGCCTCGAAAGCGCGCACGCGCAGGCCCATGCCGCGCAGGCGGTAGATGGCGTACAGCCCGGCCAGTCCGCCCCCGACGATGGCGACGTCGAGCCGGGTCAAGATACGCCTGTCAGGAAGGGTCGACGCGTCGGGCATACCGGGTCCTCCGAGGATTACTGCCCGCGCATCATTGCGTCCGCGGGACCTTGTCCATATGAACTATCATTCATTAGAATCTATATTAGCGTCCAGAGCGAGTTGGCGCTAGTCGGCTCACGCATGGCAGCACAGCGCTATGTTGCGAAAATACCGCACATCCCGCAGCGGCCAGTCACAACGAGGAGGAAACGGGCGTGTCCTTTACCCTGACGGAGGAGCAACTCCAGGTCCGAGACCTGGTGCGTCGCGTCGCCCGCGAACGCGTGGCGCCGCGCGCCGCGGCCATCGACGCCAGCGGCGAATACCCGCAGGACATGTTCGACCTGCTGCGCGAGCTCGGCTTGTTCACCCTGCCCTTCCCGCCCGAATATGGTGGCTCGGGCAGCACGCTCGCGGGCTGCCTCGCGGTCGAGGAGCTGGGCAGGGTCTGCTACAATACTGGCTATCTGCTGGTTGTGCAGTGGGTGCCGCTCGGCACGATCCTCGCCGGCGGGACGCCGGAGCAGAAGGCGCGGCTGCTTCCCGGCCTCGCCTGTGGTGCGCTGCGCGCCGCCTTCTCGCTGACCGAGCCGCAATCCGGCTCCGACGTTGCCGGCATCCGCACCCGCGCGCGACCCGACGGCGACGGCTTCGTGCTGAACGGTGGCAAGATCTGGTGCACCAACGCCGCGGTGTCGGACTTCGTTCTGGTCGGCGCGCGGCTCGAGCGCGCCGATGGACCGGGTGAGGTCAATTTCTTCATCGTTGAGCGTGACCGCCCGGGCTTCCGCATCGGCCGCAAGGAGGAAAAGATGGGCGCCCGTGGCGTCCCTTCCTCGGCGCTGTTCTTTGACGACGTACGGCTGCCGAAGGAGAACCTGCTCGGCGGCGGCGCGGGCGGCTTCCGCTCGGTGATGGAGGCGCTGAACAAGTCCCGCCCCATCGTCGCAGCCCGCGCGGTCGGGCTGGCGCAGGGCGCCATGGACCACGCGATCGAGTTCGCCCGCGGCCGCCGCGCTTTCGGCGAGACCGTCTCCAACTACCAGGGTATCCGCTGGATGATCGCCGACATGGCGATCCAGATCGAGGCGGCGCGGCAGCTCACCTACGCCGCTGCGGCGGCGGTGGATGCCGGCAAGACGGGCGCTGAGATGGCGAGCCTCGCTGCCTCGGCCAAGTGCTTCGCCAGCGACGTAGCAATGAAGGTAGCGACCGACGCGGTGCAGATATTCGGTGCCTCCGGCATCTCGAACGAGTTCCCGATCAACCGCTATTTTCGAGATGCGAAGGTGGTGCAGATCATCGAGGGAACCAACCAGATTCAGCGCAATATCGTGGCGCGCAACCTCATCGGCAAGGCGGAGTGACGGGCATGGCCAAGGACGCGGGCGGACTGCCCTATGTGAGACTGGGCCTCTGCTACTCAGATCTGACGATTGGGCGACGCTTTCGTACCATCGGTCGTACGGTGACCGAAGCCGACATCGTGAACTTCATCAACTGCACCGGCACGGCCGAGGTGCTGTTCCTGAGCCTCGACTTCCTGGCCCGCGAGAGCGACATCAAGGGCCGGGTCGCCCCCGACGTGCTCGGTTACACCTTCGCCGAGGGCTCGGCGATGCAGGCCACCATGCCGCACACTAGCTTCGCCTTCCTCGGCACGGACCTGAAGATCGAGCACCCGCTCTTCGCCAGCGACACCATCCATGTCGAGGTCGAGGCGATTGAGGCGCGGCTGTCGCAGAGCCGCCGCGGCCCCGTGCGCACGCGCAACCGCGTCGTCGGCAGGACGGCACCGTGGTTGTCGCCTACACGCCGTTGCGCATGGTCAGGTGTCCTAGCGCCGGCGGAGCCTGAGGCGTGAGCGAGGCGGGCGGCGGGCCGCTGGCCGGCGTCAGGGTGATCGACCTGACGAGCGCCGTGCTCGGCCCGGTGGCGACGCAAATCCTCGGCGACATGGGCCAAGCGAGCGCAGTCCGCACGAAGCCGGGAAGCGGCCGGCGCTGCCCGGTGTCGATTTCGACCGTCGTGCTCATGCCGGAGCGCAACCGCGGATCCTGGCCGTTCGTCTCGA
>Ga0070738_10003423_pt1 | contig 20881 bp, 20 predicted proteins | sample Coa_R2_2_FD_66446 | JGI IMG/M metagenome (GOLD analysis project Ga0070738, IMG submission 66446) | Surface soil microbial communities from Centralia Pennsylvania, which are recovering from an underground coalmine fire - Coalmine... | ecosystem: Environmental > Terrestrial > Soil > Unclassified ... | reverse complement strand
GGGCCACATAGTCCAAGCTGGTCAATTTTGGTGGCGCGAGCGAGGCGGCAGGCGTTGGGCTGCCTGATACGGGCGCGGGTGATTCTGAGGGACTCGGTTCGGTTCGAATGGCATCGCGGATGCTGCTACAGCCCGTGGCACTACCAATGAGCAGCAGGACGATGCAGAGAGGCCACGAAAGGCGATTGGTGGAGGATGAAAATAGGTTCATAGAACAGATCTTACTCGTTCGGCATCGGTGCTGGTTGGCGTTACGGCGATCGGGCAGTCGCCGCCCACGCCCTCAATTTTGAATTAAGCCTGCAATGATATTAATGCTCATCGCGACGATCGTCGTATTGAAAAAGAACGATAAGACCCCGTGGATCAGTGCCAGTCGGCGCATGGCGCGAGACTCAATCTGGACATCCGATACCTGACTGGTCATGCCAATCACAAACGAAAAGTACAGAAAATCCCAGTAGTCTGGCTCAATATCACCGGGAAAATCCAGTCCTTCAGCCTTACTTTCTGCTAGCGATTTGCGACCGTCCTGATAGTAGCTATGGGCATAATGCAGTGCAAAAATGGTATGAACCAACAGCCACGAGCCAACGATGGTGGTAATAGCAAGTCCCAGGTGCAGCACTAGCAGTGTCGCTGTTGCGCCTTTGGTGTCATGCAAGATGAACCCGATCGCCAGGATACTGGCACAGGCCGCTGCTGTAATCAGGCTCAGAATCACCAGGCGACCCTCATCCTGGCGTTTAGCATTCTGGCGCATGGTTGCCGGTGTGGCATGAAGCATGACCAGCCAGCTTAGCCCCAGAAAGGTGAGCATGCCTGCGTCCCAGATGCAGAGCACCCGCGATGGTAAATGGAGCCAATGGGGCAAAAGCACGCCTACGAGTCCGGCAATAGCAACAGATCCAATTAATCGCGATCGAATGTAATGTTTTTGAAACCTGGCGATGAAATTCACAGCTCACTGAAACCAGAAACGTACCTGGAGTATATCTGTCTGACTGCCCAATGGATGCGTTTAGCCGACTACTGGTGACGCTCCAGGGTGAGTCGGTAGTTGCCGCCAAATCAGTAGTCGCCGTCAAAAATTGAATGGGCTAACCGCTACTAAGACCTGTGAGGCTGGAATCCTGACCCCAAATCAACGCAGGCGCGATCCCTTGCTTTGCCCATCAAAATCAGTGTTCTCAACAAAAAACCGGGTAGCGCTAACGCTACCCGGTTGTGCCACAAAGCGAGAGTTAGACAGAACGATTACACACCAACAGCCTTTTTGGTGACAGCGTTGAGTTCGCCTTTGGCGTACTTCGCTGCATACTCATCCAGACCGATTTGCTTGATCTTGCTGGCTTGTCCAGCGGTGCCAAATTGCTGGTAGCGATCGGCACACACTTTTTGCATGTACTTAATCGAGGGCTTCAGGAAGTGACGGGGGTCAAATTCCTTCGGCGCTTTTGCCAGCGCTTCACGCACAGCAGCGGTAATCGCCAAACGGTTGTCGGTGTCAATGTTGACCTTCCGCACGCCGCTCTTGATGCCCTTCTGGATTTCCTCAACGGGTACGCCGTAGGTTTCGGGAATCGCACCACCATACTGGTTGATGATGGCGATCAGATCTTCGGGCACTGAGGAAGAGCCGTGCATGACCAGGTGGGTGTTGGGCAAACGACGGTGAATCTCTTCAATACGGCTGATGGCCAGGATTTCGCCCGTTGGTTTGCGGGTAAATTTGTAGGCACCGTGGCTGGTTCCAATTGCCACTGCCAACGCATCAACTTGAGTTTGCTCAACGAAGTCAACGGCTTCATCCGGATCGGTCAGCAGTTGATCGTGTGAAAGGGCACCTTCGAACCCGTGCCCATCTTCGGCTTCACCTTTGCCGGTCTCTAGCGAACCCAGACAACCCAGTTCACCTTCAACGCTCACGCCCAGCGAGTGAGCAACCTTGACCACTTCCCTGGTGGTGTTGACGTTATACTCAAAGCTGGCGGGGGTCTTAGCATCAGCCTGCAGGGAGCCATCCATCATGACGCTGCTAAAACCATTTTTGATGGCGGAGTAGCAGGTGGCCGGCTCGTTGCCGTGATCCTGGTGCATCACGATGGGAATATGAGGATAGGTTTCGATCGCAGCCAAAATCAGGTGGCGGAGGAAGTTTTCGCCAGCATAGCTGCGGGCACCACGGGACGCTTGCAGGATTACAGGGCTATCTGTTTCATCGGCCGCAAGCAGGATCGACCGGATCTGCTCCAGATTATTGACGTTAAAGGCAGGGATGCCGTAGCCATTTTCTGCCGCGTGATCGAGCAGCAGCCGCAGTGGTACGAGCGCCATAGACAGTCCTCCTGGTTATTGGTGTTCAGCTTTTATAGTTCAGCTTAATTCTTAGAATAATCTTAAGATATTTTCACCCCAGATGTATCGCGATCGACAGGCTTAGATGGCCGAATAAGTAAAAACTCCTATTTAATTTACTTATATCCTGTAGACTCAGGGCAAAGCAATGTTTCTTAATCTTCAACTGCACCCTTAATCATTTAGAGATGGATCAAGTCAGTGTCGTGTTTCCAGCTGCATCACCACCGATCGCCGATAAACAGCCCCGTACCCTGTCACTACACGGGGACGATCGCATTGATGACTACTTCTGGCTGCGCTATCGGGATGACCCGCGCGTGATTGCCTACCTTGATGCCGAGAATGACTATACCGAAGCCATGATGGCGCATACAGAGGCGCTCCAAGCCGCGCTGTATGACGAAATGCTGGCGCGAATTCAGGAGACTGACCTCTCGGTGCCCTACCGCAAGGGCGATTACTACTACTACTCGCGTACCGAAACCGGCAAGGCGTATCCCATTTACTGCCGCAAACTGGGCAGCCTGGATGCGCCGGAAGAACTGCTGCTTGACCAGAACGTTCTGGCGGCGGGACATGATTTTCTCACCCTCGGCCTGTTTGATGTCAGTCCCAATCATCAAATTCTGGCGTACTCGATCGATACCACTGGCTCAGAGCGCTACACCCTGTACTTTCTGAATTTGGCGACGGGGCAGCTCTACCCCGAAGAAATTCTGGAAACGGGCTATGGCTTTGCGTGGGGCAACGATAACCAAACGGTGTTTTATACGCTGGTGGATGAAGCGAACCGTCCGTTTAAGCTGTTGCGGCACCAGTTGGGTAGTGCCAGCGCTGACGATGAGCTGGTCTATCACGAGACAGACGACTTTTACTACCTGAATGTTGGCAAAACTCGCAGTGATGCCTATATCCTGCTGGAGCTGCAGAGCAAAATTACCTCCGAAGTCCACTATCTGGATGCGAACCAGCCAGAGGGCAAATTTCAGGTGATTCAGCCGCGATCGCCGGGGATTGAATATCGCGTTGAGCACCACAGCGATTCGTTCTACATCGTGACTAACGATGAGGCGCTGAATTTTAAGCTGATGCAGACGCCCGTGACCGCGCCCGCCCGGGAGAACTGGCAGTTGGTCATTCCCCACCGTGACCAGGTCTTGCTGGAGGGTGTGAGTGCGTTTGCCAGACACCTGGTGATCTACGAGTGGGAAGCGGGCTTGCCGACCATTCGGGTTCGGCAGTTGGCGGATGGCGCAGAGCATCACATCCAGTTTCCTGATCCAACCTACAGCGTGGATGAAGGCAACAATCCGGAGTTCTACACCGACACGCTGCGGTTTAACTACGCGTCTCTGGTGACGCCGCGATCGGTGTTTGACTACAACTTAAACACGCAGGTACGCGAGCTGAAGAAGGAAACGCCTGTACTGGGCGGGTACGATCGCAGTCAATACATCAGCGAACGGTTGAGCGCCACAGCGCCTGACGGTACCTCAGTGCCGATCTCGATCGTGTATAAAAAGGGACTGGTCAAGAACGGTGCGAACCCGCTGCTGCTGACGGGGTATGGCTCCTATGGGTTTAGCTACCCGGCGACCTTTTCCTCGGCACGGCTGTCGCTACTGGATCGGGGGGTCGTGGTCGCGATCGCGCACGTTCGCGGTGGGTCAGAAATGGGTCGCCAGTGGTATGAAGACGGGAAGTTTCTTAAGAAAAAGAACACCTTTACTGATTTCATTGCCTGCAGTGAGCATCTAATCGCGCAGGGCTGGACGTCACCCCATCACCTCGCTATCTTGGGCGGTAGCGCCGGGGGACTGCTGATGGGGGCCGTAATTAATCTGCGTCCCGATCTGTTTAGAGCTGTTGTCGCCCATGTGCCGTTTGTGGATGTGGTGACCACCATTTTGGATGACTATCTCCCGCTGTCCGTCATGGAGCGGGAAGAGTGGGGCGATCCAAATGACCAGACCTTCTACGACTACATGAAGTCTTACTCGCCCTACGACAACGTCACTGCGAAAGATTACCCCAACCTCTTGATTACCGCAGGCTTAAATGATTCTCGCGTGGCGTATTGGGAGCCAGCTAAGTGGACGGCCAAACTGCGATCGCACAAAACCGACCAAAACCGTCTGTTGCTCAAGACGAACATGGGGGCGGGTCATGGCGGTGCATCAGGCCGGTACGACAGCCTTCGCGAAACCGCCTTTGAGTATGCGTTCCTCTTTGACCAGTGGGGATTGGCGTGAGTTAAACACTAACGTCGCTAAAGTCCAGAGTCTTGATTGGACATTAGATCTGGACTTTAGACGGATTGAACCATGGATTACAAGGCGCGGCGGCTCAATGTCCAACGTCAACGTCTACCGTTCTAAGCTCACCCTGATCGACCTACAGCCTGGGCTTGAGGTAAACGATCGCCTGCCGCCAGACAATCGTGATCTGGTCATACTGGTCAACCAACGCGATACAATCAGTATCTTGCCAGCGGATCTTGCCCGCCAGCAGATCACCCGTTACGAGCTTGAACTCAACCTCTTTACCATCGCGGATTAACCCCTGGATCTGCCGCACGCTGGGTAATCCAGTTTCTAGTTCTACTGCCATCGTGTTTATCCTTGTATGAGACTAAAAGCTAAAGGCTAAAGGTTAAACCATTTTCATCTTTCATGCTGGATCATTCCTCCTACCCTCTATCATTCCTCACTGGCGTTCCTTTCACACAAACGATTGACAGAATCTATGGGAATTGAATTTACCAAGTATCACGGTCTAGGAAATGACTTTATTCTGATCGACAATCGGGCCACATCGACCCCCCGGTTGACGCCTGAGGATGCCGTGACGTGGTGCGATCGCCATTTTGGGATTGGTGCGGATGGGGTTATCTTTGCGCTCCCGGGGCAGGACGGCACCGATTATACGATGCGCATTTTTAACAACGATGGCTCTGAGCCGGAAATGTGCGGCAACGGCATTCGTTGTTTGGCCAAGTTTCTCGCGGCGCTAGAAGGGACAACCGAGCCGCGATCGTACCGGATTCAAACTCTGGGAGGGGTGATTACACCGAAACTTGAAGCAAATGGGCTGATCACGGTGGACATGGGTGAGCCGCGTCTACTGGCCGCTACGATTCCGACTACGCTGGTGGCTGCTGACCAGAAAGTGGTAAACCAGCCGCTAACGGTCGCCGGAAAACCCTGGTCAGTCACCTGTGTCAATATGGGCAATCCTCACTGTGTCACCTTTGTGGATGATGTGGCCGCGATTCCACTGGCGGCGATCGGGCCTGAGTTTGAGACGCATCCCGTCTTTCCGCAGAAGATCAACGCTGAATTTATTCAGGTGGTGCGACCGGACTATCTTAAAATGCGCGTCTGGGAGCGCGGCGCGGGCATTACGCTGGCCTGCGGGACGGGAGCCTGTGCATCGGTGGTAGCAGGTGTGTTGAATGGTAAGTGCGATCGCCGCGCTACGGTCGAGCTGCCGGGGGGGCTACTTCAAATTGAGTGGTCTGAAACAGACAATCGCCTTTACATGACGGGGCCAGCCGAAAAGGCGTTTGCGGGGATACGCTAGCAAGCGCGATCGGTGCGTGCACAGTGATGGACACTCACGCACGCCATCTTACTACAGTTGATCCGTGGCCTAAATTTCCTGAATGCTGTCCGTGGGTAGGGTCGCAGTCGGGCTAAGACGGGTTTCTAAATAGCATCCCAGCGACACCAGCAGGGGCAGCGACAGGTTAATTGCCAGCAGGCGTACGATATGCCCGGTTGTGACGATCGCGGTGTCTTGATGGAGCGTGAGCGCGATCCAGATCATTTCGGGAGAACCGCCCGGTGCTGCAATCAGCAGACAGGTCAGCCAATTCCAGGCTGTGAACAATTTGATCAACCCAGCCGCGATCGCGCTCCCGACAAACATGAGCGCGACGGGTACAACGGAACGGGCGACAGTCGCCAGGTTCAGCCTGGGACTAATGCCCCAGTATTCGCCGATGGTGATCCCCAGCAGCATTTGACCCACCAGATTGAACAGCGGTGGCAATTTAAAGTCAACCAGCGTGGTCGTTGGCAGCGCGAGCGGCAGCAGGTCAAACAGGAGACCCACGCCGATCGCGCACAAAAACGCGGCCATGGGGACTCTTGCTTTGCCGCCCAGGTAGACCGCAATCGCGGCGATCGTGATCATGAAGCAAGATATCCCCAGATCTTGCCAGGAGACGGCAAACAGGCGCTGAATCAAGACTGAAAGGGCAACATCGATCGGATGGGCCATGCTGACGTTGGCCACCAGGGGCACGATCAGGATGACGGACGTAAACCGGATGAGCTGGACGAGGGACACGAGAGCCGTGCTTTTGCTGTAGTCGGCAGCAATGCTGACCATGACGCCAATGTTGCCGGGAGTCGTCGCAAGGATGGCTGAGAGGATGTCTAGCTGCTCTAAGCGAGAATAGAGCAGCCCAATGGCCACACCCGCCGCCATCAAAAAGAGGGGTAGTCCAATAAACAGGGCGAACTGCGTGGTCAGGCGATCGAGCGTATCGGGATGGAGCGATAGCCCAATGGCAAGCCCGATAATCATCTGGCCAATTTTTCTGGCGTTGCGGTTGGGCTGTAACGGTTGATCAACCAACGGTTGCAGCGTCGCGACCACCAAGGCTCCGGCTGCGATCCCGCCCAGAATCCATGCCGCTCCACCCATACCAACGCTCACCAGACCCAGCCCCATCAGGACAGCAGCCACCAGTTCGAGCACCACGACCAGATAGGGAATGGCTGGCTTGGGCAGTCTCTCGGTCTTTTGGAGTGCAATTTCAATCACAGTCGGCTGCTCCAGCGATCGCGCGATCCGTTGAATGGCTAAACGTCTAAATGAGTCAGCCGCCGTGCCCCAGCAACGTAACGATTTTTGGTTGGTGGGGGTCTGCCAGTGCGGTTCCGACCGCCAAACCAGTTAGACACAGATCTTAACGATACTTGATCGTCATCGATCAATGCACGAAACGGGGGCGAAAATTGGTTGGCCAATTGGGCTACCAGCTAAAGCCGGGACAGTGGGTCGGGAAGGGATTCAGGCGTCAGCAGTCAGGCGGTGTCAAATGACTGAATTCTGGCTGCTGGACTCTGCCTCCTCCTCCAGGGAACTGTCCCGCTCTATAGCGGTAGCCATCGAGGCATGGCTGAACGTTACCGCTACCCCAGGGAATGTTGGTCAACGCTGGTATCTTTCCCGGCGATGACGGAAACGGTGCGGAACCCCAGCACGGACAACAAATGGTTTTCTGGGAGCGTCACGGGCGCTGGTTGTTCACCATTGCCGGGAGCTGGAAGGGGATAGGCCGTTGCTGAGGCGGTATGAAAGCGAATATTGCCTTCGCTGTGTTGCACAATCTGGTGAATGTGGCCGCTCAGTACGGTGACGGATGTGAACCGGGAGAGTTGGGATAGCAACTTGGCGGAGTCAGCCGTGGCCCATCCCCACTTGGGGTAGAGGTCGTAGAGCGGAATATGGCTGAACACCACGATCGGCGTGTCCGTTTTCTGGGCTGCCAAATCTTTAGTCAGCAGATCCAGTTGCGCCTGCCCCAATTCGCCTTTGCCAGTGGCTCCAAAGTCCAACACATTGGTCACCGCTATAAAGTGGACGCCTCCCTGGTCCCATACCTGCATCCCTTCTTTCACATCCTTCGGGCTGAAAGCTTCCTCGTAGGCTTTCCCGCGATCGCCAATGGTGTCGTGTTCCCCTGGCAGCGTAAACAGGGGTGCTTTCAATTGGGACAGCAGTTGTTTGGCCTGGTCAAATTCGGCGGGCTTAGAAAGATGGGATATATCGCCCGTATGTACGACAAAGGCGGGTTGAACCGGTAATGCATTGATGGCGGCGATCGCTTTCTGGAGCGTATCGGTGACATGTTCGTTTGCCGGTTTGTGAAAGCCAATATGGGTGTCGCTAATTTGCACGAAGGAAAACGGCCCGGTTGTCGATGTGGTCTGAGTGGCTGGTTGTCCTCCCTGGCAGGCTGTGAGCAATCCATTCTCGCCGACGACCCAAACAATGCCTAACCCAGTCCAGCTAACGTGTTCAATAAATTTCCGTCGTTTCATGACGTGTTCCTTTGCTAAGTTCGATGCGGATTAATTTCGATGCGTTCAGGCTTTCTTCGGTGTTACCGTCAATGTCCCTTTCATGAACGGGTGAATTGCGCAGATGTAGGGAAAGCTTCCTGGTTTGGTTGCGGTGTAGTTCCAGGTTTGATTGGTATCCAGTGCTTTCGAGTTGAATATGCCATCGGTTGATGTCGCTGTGTGGGGTTCTTCATCCACGTTGATGAATTGGATGGTTTCACCAGCGGCGATCGTCACTGTTGCCGGTTCAAATTTGAAATTGTGGATTTTTACCGTCGTCGTTGCCGCCGGAGTTGCCTGGGGTGGGGCCTGAACTTGATTGGGCGAGGCGGTGGGTTGTGCAGCGGGTGAATGAGCCATCACCGTTGGCTGGGTCGTGGGTGGTGTTGGACTGCAGGCTGTTAGCGACAGCACGATGACGAGGAACGTACTGGCGATCGCCATCAAAAGATACGTGAGATATTTCATCCTCGTTCTCCAATCCGCTTAGGGTGGTGATGTTTGGCGAATAGCCTGCTCATGCTTAATCCGGTTGACACTAAACCAACCAGAGCCAGCCCATTGATCACAGGCAGAATGGCATCGAGTTTAAAGATCTGGAAGGTGTGAACAGTGATTAAGAATGCAGCTAGTTCCGATTGGTGTAGCCATTCATCCGCGATCGCAATGCTCATGCCAGTCAAGGCGGTAAACAATAGCGGTAAACAAAAGATGACGGCAATGAAGCGATGGTATTTACGCAACGTGTTTTTCATGGTTAAAGTCTCTGCTAAAAGCGTTGCTGAACAATGGAAACTCAAGCCGATTGAGAAGTCAGGGGAAACAGGTTTTGCAGTGAAATCATCACTTGAGTTGATGGTTATTTCGGATCCATCATTTGATCAGCAACGCCGGGTTAATTCAGTCTGTGTATGGCATTAAACGCCGTGCAAGCACTTTTCCATGGCTTCACGGTATTCCCAGTTTCCGGGTTTTGCTCCTGCTGGCAGGAATGGACAGTACGCCGGGTATGATGAATCAACACTGGGTCGTGCCGACTCAGGATTGATCGCCGTGACGGGCAACAGTTGGTTTTTGGCTGGTTCGGATAAGTTGTCTGGTTTTGTGGTCGTTGGCGTTGTCGAACCTGTTGTTGATTGGGTCGGCACCGTCACAGACTGAATGGATGAGCGTACTGAAGGGTTCGATCGCGGCATTTGGGCCATGGCATTTGGCACAATGGCCGCCGTGAGCAACAGCGTTGTCAGCAGGGTAGACATAGAACGTTTCATACGATGGCCTCTCAGATAAGTAGTTGGGCTACAGCAATTTGGCTCACCGGCAATTGATCAAAGCCGCACAAACCTGCAGGTCGATCGAACGTAGACGACTGAAGACGCGGCGTATTGCGGGATTAAAAAAGCTGTAGGAGCGAATTGGCTGTCGATCGACCCAATGGCAGAAACTAATTGCAACTCATTTCTAAACAGGAGTCTGATCGGTTACTGATTCGTCTCTATCCTGAAAGCGAACCAGCAGGCATTTTGGATTTAAATTTCTCAACGCCGCTCCAGCAAGGCGTTTTCAATTGAGTTTGCTTCATGGTTGCCGAAGGTTCATCCAATTTGCTACTGCAATCGTTTTAGAGATAGGAAGAGGTTTGACCGATGCTGACACTACGCCATGAAACAACGATTGCCGTCTCCCTTGCCTGCTTCATCGAGTATGCTTACAGGGAACCCAGTCTTGGTCTATAGATCTGAGTTGATGGATTTGGATCGTTCTCGATCGCCATTATCAATGCCAAATTTGACGGACGCTGAGCTATTAAATAGTCTCAAGACAAAGCAACCAGATGCATTAGGGCAGCTCTACGATCGCTACGGCAGCGTCGTGTATGGAGTGGCACTGAAGGTGTTGCAAAGCCAACCGGAAGCCGAAGATCTGACGCAAGAAATTTTTCTGTCGCTCTGGCGGCGTCCGATTGATCCGATCAAACACGACCATCTACTGCGTTATTTGATTGCAATGACGCGATCACGGGCCATCGACAAACTACGATCGCGCAGTCGTAACCTCAATTTAGTGCAGCGCTGGGGGCAAACCATCACGGTGGAAACGCCTGATCCGACGCCCGTTGAGCAAGCGGTGGTCAATGAGCGATCGCAGCAAGTGCGGCAGGCATTGGCCCAGCTTTCAGAGCCGCAGCGACGGGTTATTGAACTGGCTTACGATGCTGGCTTGAGCCAGTCAGAAATTGCGCAACAGCTTCAGGAACCACTGGGAACGGTGAAAAGCTGGACCCGTCAGGGACTCCTGAAAATGAGGCAACTGTTAAAAGACGCCATTGACTAAGGGTATGACTGAACCACTCTCTCCTCAAACGATCGAAACCTTAGCAGCAGGCTATGTCGTGGGCGACCTCGATCCCGCGGAAATGGCTGTCTTTGAGCAACTGCTGCAAGACAATTCCAACCTGCGGGCAGACGTAGCCCAATTGCGAGCCACCTTAGACCGTGTGGCGCGTGACTTAAATCATGCTGAACCGCCTGCCCATCTGCGATCGACGATTTTAGCAACTGCCACGACTCCACCATTGCCCGCCCCATTCAGGCGCATTCGAGTACCGTGGCAAACCGTGATTGGCAGCGTAGCGGCGCTGTTGATTCTCTATTTGGGCGTTGAGAACCATCGGTTACGGCAAGATCGTCTGATGGCTCAGGACATCAGCGCCTTACTGCAACAACCGCAAACACAACTGTTTTCCCTGAAGCCGGTAAAGGCGGCTGATACACCCACTACGGGTAGTTTTGTGGTGAACCTGGAGCAGCGTCAGGGAATTCTGGTGGTGCAAAATTTGGCGGCTCCAACGGCGAACCATGTCTACCGACTCTGGGCGATCGCGGATGGTGAAAAGATTCCCTGTGGCACGCTGATCCCTAATTCTCAGGGAAAGGTGCTGGAAAAGTTTTGGATGCCTGCTGATTTTTATGACACTGGCATCTCTGGACTGTTCGTTACCCTGGAATTGTCTGGAGCTGGCCGTTATCCAGCGGGGCCAGTTGTGATTCAAAGCGTGTTGCCAACCAGGAGCTAGATGGGAGCATCGGCATCCACAAATTGACGATCTACCAGGCTCAGTCGCGGCTAGAAGTCGCGACCATGAGCTTGCTCTATTTATGACTTGAGAAATGAAAAATTAAGTCAAATAAAAACTGTATTTAAAGTTACCAAATAGTTGATTTGTGAGAATTGTTAAGCTATCCTGACTTTTGTTGCATATTCATTGCCGACTGGCTGCCCTGGCACTTTAAAGCAGCAACGGTTTAACACTGCTTTGTAATCAGCAGCAACGTTTTGCATGTCTTTTAGATGGGCGTCTGGGTTAGTCGTCCCTTGTTCGATCGTCCCTTCAATTTTCAAATTGTTTGTACTATGCAATCCGCCATCAAATTTAAGCTGTTGAACAAATTGGAGTGGAAGAAGACGATCGCGGCTGGGTATCGATGGCTCAACAAGCCCCTCTTTCCTCATGTTGGCAGCGCTAAGCATCAGCCTCATTTCTCGCTGCAACATGTGCTTTTATCCTGGTTGGGTGCTTTTCTGGGCATTGTAACGCTGGCCTGTTTGACTTCTCAAGATCATCCATTTATTGCCGCACCCCTGGGAGCAACCGCCGTTTTAGTGTTTGGTGTTCCCGACAGTCCTTTAGCCCAACCACGTAACGTTGTTGGAGGAAATTTGATCGCCGCGATCGTGGGCGTGACTTTAGTGCAGGTCTTTGGCACAGCACCCTGGGTCATGGCAATGGCGGTGGCAACCACAATCAAGCTCATGCAATTAACTCGCTCAGTTCATCCGCCTGCAGGCGCAGTGGCACTTCTGGGTGTTCTCACTCATGCATCTTGGAGTTATGTGTTTACCCCTGTGCTGGCAGGTTCGATCGTTATCATCTTTTGTACGGTGTTGTTTAACAATACGGCTCCGGGGCGAACGTACCCTAAACACTGGCTATAGATGAATGGCGCTGATTGAAGGGCGGTGCTGCCAGCCTTTGTTCCCTTGCGTGAGTCGGTTTGCCAGGGATTAGACTAATGACCGCTTTTACTTTTCTAAAGGGATAACGGCCTGTTCCGCGATTGCGTAGGCGATCGTGCCCGCTGTCAGCGCTACCTCGTAGCTACCTGTGAACGCACCAAACGAAGGTAAGACAAGTAAATTTTTGGCGTGTTCCCAATAGAAGCAGGGCAAACGCAGGTTATCGAGTCGGGTTTTAAGCCGCACGCAGGGATGGATGTGCCCACAAATATTGAGCGTATGTGCTTGGGGGGACGGTTCGTGACTCATCAACAAACGATCGTACTGTAAACCGTTGCTGTAGCACTTGATCGCAAGATCCTTAAATTGATGGAGCAGAGCGCGATCGTGGTTGCCCACAACCAGCTTGACTTCCACCTGTACGGCATTGAGAAAATCTGTCCAGCGATCCACTACGTCTTGAACGAGCGCAAAACGTGAATGAAACAAATCGCCCAAAATAATCAATGTCTTTGGCTGGGTCTTTAAGCACAGCATTTGCAGGCGATCGAGGGTTTCCTGATTGACCTGATTCGTGATTGGAATGCCTGCGGCTTGAAAGGTTTCGGATTTTCCTAAATGTACGTCAGAAACCAGTAAACTTTGCCAGCGATCGATATAGATCGCTTTTTCTGGCAGCAATTGCAGTTCTGTACCCAAAACAGTGAGTTGCATCATTTTTTTTCCCACTGCTTCTTCAAACGCTCAATCCGGTCTAATAACCCTTCATTCGACAGACGTGAGCTAAGGCGTTCAATCATGAGTGGAAAGGCGAACGGCGACGGACGTTTGGTTTCTTGCCAGATGATGGACAATGACCGCAGGCGATCGAGGGTTTTCGCTAACCGATGCGCTTCAAGCTGCTGGTTCAATACTTCCTGCTCTGATTGTTTTAGCAAAAGATTATTTGGTTCATACTTTGAAAATACATCGTAAATCAGTGAGGAGCTGACCTGAAGCTGACTCGATGTTTTTTTGGCTGATGGGTAGCCTTGAAAGACCAGTCCTGCAACCTGAGCAATGCCACGAAACTTACGGCTGGTCAGTTCTGAAATGTTCATACTTTCCTTCAGCTCATCTTCAAGGGCATGGACATCAAAAAACTGTTCTGAGAATAAGTCTTGAAAAGGATAATCACTGGGAGCTAAAATCTCAAAGCCGTAGTCATTTACTGAGACCGTAAGGGTTGTCTTTTGTTGCTTTGCGAATCGGTATCCCCAGAGAAATCCCAGCCCTTCATGAACAAACCGACCTTCAAAGGGAAAGACATAAAGGTGCTGCCCTTCGCGAGTTTTACAAACCTCAATTAGCAGTTCATGAGAGAAGGGTAATCGTGAAATTCGTGCTTGTGTTGACAGAATTGGTGTAAGGCAGCCTAGCTCTGCATTGAATTCACCATCCTGCTTCACAATGTCAATTTCACGCCTTAAGTGGGTGCTCAAGGAGTCTGAAATAGCCAGATTTCCGCCCGCCCAACTTGGTGTTACTGTTGATTTTTTGGTAGTGCCTTTGACATACGCTACCATGTCTTTCATCATGAAGAATTCAAGCTGTCTGCCAGCAAAGAAAAACACATCCCCTTTCTTCAGTTTGGAGGCAAAATTTTCTTCGACGCTACCAATCTCTTTCCGGTTGGTATAGCGAATGCGGACGGCTTGATTCGATGTAATAGTGCCAATACTCATGCGGTGCATTCTGGCGATTTGTGGGCTTGAGATAACGTAGCGATCACTGTCCAATACCACTTTCTTGTAATGGGGATACGCGCCCAGGCATTGACCACCCTGAATGATAAATTCCAGTATCCAGACAAGTTCTTCATCGGTTAACTCGGCGTAGGAAACCGTTCGACGAATAGCATTCAAAATACCGGCAACTGTAAATCCATCACCACACGCCAGCGTAACTAAGTGTTGGATCAGCACATCATAGGGCTTGTCGAGCGGTCGCCGTGCTTCGATTGCGCCTGCTTTTAGCCCGTTACGGAACGCCGAAATTTCGAGGAGTTCCAGCGCATTTGTAGGCAGAAATAAGATTTCTGAGGTGCCTTCTGGAATGTGCGCTGATCGTCCGGCCCGTTGCAGGAGGCGAGCCAGATTTTTGGCGCTACCGATTTGCACGACCTGTTCAACGGGTTGAAAATCCACACCCAGGTCCAATGAAGACGTACACACCACCCATTTAATATCCCCTGCTTTGACCCCGGCTTCAATCGCGGCTCGCTCTGCAACAGAGATGGAACCGTGATGAAGCGCAATGCGATCGACATCATCCGGCATGGCAAAGGTGAGTGCCTGATACCAGCGTTCTGCCTGGGAGCGTGTGTTGGTAAAGATCAGCGTGGATGTATTGATATCCAGGGCGTTAACCAATTCCTCAAACATCCGTAGCCCCAAATGTCCCGCCCAGGGAAAGGTATCAACGGATGTGGGCAAGACGCTTCTGATGATGGTTTGACGGTTGAGATTCGATCGCACAATAACAGGTTGCTGACCCAATCCGATTGCCACTTGCGCAGCCTCTTCCACATTGCCCAGCGTGGCCGAAATCGCCCAGGTTTGCAGGTTGGACTGGAGCGATCGGAGATGGGATAGGCATAGCTCTGTCTGAGTACCGCGTTTGGAACTCAGCAATTCGTGCCACTCATCCAGAATCACGGCTTGTAAGGACTTGAACCGCGCGGCTGCATCTTTGTAGGACAACATCAGCGCCAGCGATTCGGGTGTGGTGATCAGAATATCCGGCATGTTTTTGAGTTGCCGGGTCTTTTTGGAACTACTGGTGTCTCCAGTCCGTGACTCGACGCGCAAATTCCAACCCATTTCGTCGATCGGTCGTTGGATTGCCTGCTCGATATCCCGTGATAGTGCCCGTAGAGGCGTGATGTACAGGAGTTGTAGCCCAACTCCGGGTGTTTCTAGCAGCTTGGCAATCGGCCCCATCACTGCGGCATAAGTCTTGCCCGATCCTGTGGGCACCTGAATCAGCCCACTCTGCCCTGCCAGATACGCCTGCCAGGTTTCCATCTGAAAGGCTAGGGGGTGCCAACCTTGTTCCTTAAACCAGGTAATAACGGGTTCTAAGCGGCGATCGCTCACGTTGCAAGCTTCTACGGTCATTTCACCAATGCTTCATACCCGTCGTGAGCACCAATCCAGATCCAGTAACAATCGTCGCCTTTTTCAACATCAACGCTGGATTGCTACCCCTCACGCGCACCGACCCAAGATTCTTGCCCACCTTTTTGAAATGGAGTGAGGGATACTGTGAGTTTGTTTGCCAAAACGGAGGCAAAATTTTCAATAACATCTGGTTAAAGTTTTTGGGCGAATTCTCAGCTTCTACGATCGCTGCCTTCAATGTAGCGCGTTCAGCCACTATGGTAACAGGCTCTGCAGGTTCACCATACGCAACTGTTTGTCTAATCTGAAGCTGTACGCTATCCCTGGCGCTTACCTTTAGCCAAGGGCTGCCCAATCCAGAGGGACATTTCCTCCTAACGCTTCACGACAGTGGACGGACGAAACCCATTGATGGGGTTGCCGAGGCCATCGGTCACCGTAACGTTTTACCGTTAACTGGCTTTGCAAAGAATCCTTGCATCAGCCGTTTGAGATGGTTTGTGAGAATAAAATTACCGGAAAAACGATTTTCTGCGAGAGTGGCTTTGCTGATGCTGAGGATAGGGGCTGAAGGGCGATCCCTATCGAGAAATAGCATAGCTTAAGCCATTGCTTCTATAACGTCATCGGTGGACAAAACAGCATTGGCAACATACCCAAAATTAATTAGTGCTGCTTTATAACCATCGCCCAATTCTGGGTGGTGCGGAGCAGCCGTGGCATCCTTAACAACCAGCACTTCAAAACCCTGTTCGATTAAGTCGCGCAGGTGCGCTTCCACACAGAGATTTGCCAGCATCCCCAGCAAAATGACTTTGCTCAGGTTTCGTTTTCGCAGTTGCAGAACGAGGTCGTTACTCTGCGGCCCATAGACCTTGTGGGGACTGACCACGATCGTCTTACCATCTTCGATAAAAGGCTTGTAGCGATCAAGCCAATCGGCACCCGAACCCAGGAAACCATCAAGCGTTAGGGGCCCGCTGCGAGTGAACTCCTTCACACCCAGCATCATCTGTTCCAGCGTTCCGGCAAACTTCCAGTTGTAATCGGTGGGGTAGTAATAGTGGGGAGAGATGAACACCTCAAAATCACATTGCTTGGCGGCTTTGAAGATGCGCTCGATGTTCTCGACGGTTTTATTATCTTTCACACTTTCACCCACCAAATCCCAGGAAACCCCAGTTTCACTCAAGACGTCGTTTTGTGGATCAATGACAACGATCGCGGTGTCATTTTTGCTGATGTTCATGGTTTATCTCGTTATTTGTGAATGCTCACGAGGCACCTTGTTCTGGCGCGATCGCATTGAAGGTCATCAATCCCATTTCTCAAATGCGCGTTCTGAAACAGACTCCGAATCATCAACTGAATCTCTGACTTACCCAACAAAGATTGGATAAGTCAGAACAATCTTAAGTCCGCGATCGTCAAACACCGAGAAGAACGGGGATTAGTGACAGTGGGCGATCAGAAACACGATCGCTTCCTATTGCAAATGCTGCTTCAGTTCAGCAGCGGCATGGATAAACAGAGAACGTACTGCCGGAACCTCAGCTAAACCATTGAGCAATCCGAAGTCATGGATCATGCCGTTGTAACGGATGGTTGTCACAGGCACGCCAGCTTCATCGAGCTTGCGTCCATAGGCTTCGCCACCATCACGCAAAATATCGCTTTCGGCAACCTGAATGAGCGCTGGAGGCAAGCCTTGCAGTTGTTCAAGCGTTGCCTGTAGGGGAGAGGCATAGATGTCTTGGCGTTTGTCTGGGTCAGCGATATACATGTCATACATCCACTTCATTAACGGCGTAGTCAGGAACCGTTTTTCACCGAATTGATGATAAGAATCCGTTTCAAAACTAGCATCGACGATCGGCCACATCATGATTTGCAGCTTAATGTGCGGTCCCCCTTTCGCTTTCGCCATCAACGCAGTTACCGCTGTCATATTGCCACCGACACTGTTGCCAACCACGGCCAGATTTTGGCCATCCACATCAATTTCTTCACCATGCTCGGCGACCCATTTCGTCGCGGCATAGATTTCATTGATCGCCTGGGGATATTGGGCATCGGGTGTGCGCGTGTAGTTAACAAAGACTCCTGCAAACCCTGAAAGCACAACAAGATCACGCACCATGCGCTTGTGTGTAGGGTAATCGCCCAGCACCCAACCGCCACCGTGAATAAAGATGAACACAGGCAAGGTGCCTTTTACCCCCTCAGGTCGCACAATGTTGAGCGTGATTGTGTAACCATCAGCGGTAATCGTCTTCTCAGACTCTTCAATGCCGGAAAGATCCACATTGACGGAAGCCTGAGCATCCACGAGTACTTGACGTGCTTCAAGGGGCGGCAAGGTCTCTAGCGGCGGACCATCACCTGAATTCAGCAATTTCAAAAATGCCTTCACTTCTCTGGAAAGACGCGGATCATCGGCAACTTCCAAAATCTTTGCTGCTGGCGAGTTTACTTGAGCAACCATAACATTCTCCTTTGATGGATGGTAAACAATCTGTTGAATAACACTGCCAATCGGTTTACTTGACAGCACTGGTTATAAATCGATCACGATTTTACTGACAGCCGTGCCCTGATCCACTGCTTCATGGGCAGATAGTGCAGTATCTAAACTGAAATGGCGAGGGTCAACCACTGGACGCAATTGATTCGCTTCTGCCAATTGCGTTGCCTGATGCAGAATTTCACCATGATGAGCACGACCTTTACCCGTCAATAGCGGCAGAAGTACGAACACGCCGGAATACGTCGCAGATTTCCGTGAGAGAGGCATCAGGTTATGCTGACCCCAGCCGTAGCTACTGACGACGTGACCGTAATTGCACACTGCCTTAAATGCATCATCTAAAGTGGAACCCCCAACCGTGTCATAGACTACATCAAAGTCTTGACCGTTGGTAAATGTCTGCACGATCTGCTCGATTGATGTGGTGTGATAGTCGATGGGCACAGCACCGAGTTGTTGCACCATGTCATGTTTGGCAGTTGAGGCAGTCGCAAAAACTGTAGCACCACGCGCTTTAGCAATTTGCACAGCGACATGCCCTACACCGCCAGAGCCACCGAGTACAAGTACCTTCTGACCATCGCGCACGTTAGCCCGATCCACCAACCCTTCCCATGCGGTTAAAAATACTAGGGGTAATGCAGCGGCTTCACGCATACTGAAATGACTCGGCTTTTTTGCCAACAGATCGGGATCAACGGCAGCAAATTCAGCCAGTGAACCTTGAAGTCCACCGACTCCACCCGTCAGACCATAAACCTCATCACCGACTTTGAATGTGGTAACCTTCTGTCCAATGGCTTCAATGACCCCAGCAAGATCAGTTCCCAATACGGCAGGCAAAACAGGTTTAGCATGGGGCGCTTTCCCGGTGCGAATTTTGCTGTCCAGCGGGTTAACACCACTCGCCATTATTCGCACCAAAACCTGATTAGCAGCGGGTTTCGGTCGCGGAATTTCGGCAATACGAAATGCTGCTGTTTGAAAATCATCTACAATCAGCGCACGCATCGTTGATAATCGCTCCATCTTCTAATTCTCTATCTATAAATTATTGGGTTCAGCTCCAGTTCGCTCTATTGCTTCTATAACTTCGTGCGTTCTGCAAGGTGAGTGGTCATAAACTGCCGGATATAATTGGCGATCGCATCCCCCTCTTCTTCTAGAGCAAAATGTCCCGTATCGAGTAAATGGAGTTCAACGTCCTTAAGGTCGCGCTGATAGGGATAGGCCCCTTCAGCAGGGAAGATGTAGTCATTCTTGCCCCACACAATCAACGTCGGGGGCTGATGCTTACGGAAATACTCTTGCCATTGGGGATAGAGTGGTGGATTCGAGCCATAGCTGTACAGCAATGCCAGTTGAATCTCACCATTGCCGGGGCGATCGAGGAAGTGTTGATCCATCGTCCACGTGTCTGGGCTAATCATGTCCACATTGCGAACGCCATTGGTATATTGCCACTTCGTTGCTTCCAGCGTGACCAGGAAAGTCAGCTTGCTCTCATTCTCAGGCGATCGGTCTTGCCAGTAGGCCTTGATCGGCTCCCAAAACTCTCGCAGCCCCTCCTCGTAGGCATTGCCATTCTGAACGATCAAGGCTTGCACCCGCTCTGGATATTTAGCGGCAATGCGATAGCCAATAGGAGCACCGTAATCCATCACGTAGAGACTGTATTTTTTCAGATCGATCGCGGCAATGAATTTCTCCATGATCTCAGCCAGATGATCAAACGTGTAGTCAAATTCATTCACACCTGGCATAGAACTATTGCCATACCCTGGATAATCAGGGGCAACCAGATGGAAGCGATCGGCAAGGTCAGCGATCAAATCGCGGAACATGTGAGAAGAGGTTGGAAAGCCATGTAGCAACAGAATCGTTGGATTATCACGAGAACCGGCTTCACGGTAGAAGATATCTAAACCATCGATCGACACTGTGCGGTAGGTAGTCATAAATTTACTCCTTGTGATGAATTTGAAGTGGTGCTGTTTTACAGCAAAGCAAAGCATCACTCAATACGATTGCCTTTGAGCGATCAATACGAACTGTCAGTCAATGATTAGTTGTTCAGCCGCAGCAACAGGTGAAACTGTTTGCTCAAACCCTCACATCTGATCGTGGTTGTGGGGATGAGCATGAGCCGTCGTGTTTTCTGGATGATTCATCATTCGCAACATGTCTGGCCCACCCGTTTTAAGAAAGCGCTGCAAGAGAACTGCCGTCACGATTAAGAAGAGAATGTTCAGGACTGTGGTGTAGTTGAATTGAATGCCAGCCTCTAACACTTGTGCCTTTCGTTCACTGGGAATCAAGTGCAGCGCTTGAAACAGCAGTTCGATGATGAATGCAGCGCCTACCATCGATGCATAGAAGGTTGCAAACAAAAACACACTCATCTTCAGTCTGTAGTATTTCCGGTAAATGTCGAGAATGGGCAGCACAATCAGATCCGCAAAGATGAACGCCACCACGCCACCAAAGCTAATCCCACCATTCCAAAGCACGGCTGCTAGGGGCACATTGCCTACCGAACAGACAAACGAAAGAATTGCCACAATCGGCCCCACAAGCGGCCCCCAAATCGCGGCCCAAACGGGATGATTAGATAGGAAAAGCGCCTTCCAAATATCTTTCGGCACCCAGACATCTAGGGCTCCTGCGATTAGTAATCC
>Ga0070738_10003420_pt1 | contig 20888 bp, 10 predicted proteins | sample Coa_R2_2_FD_66446 | JGI IMG/M metagenome (GOLD analysis project Ga0070738, IMG submission 66446) | Surface soil microbial communities from Centralia Pennsylvania, which are recovering from an underground coalmine fire - Coalmine... | ecosystem: Environmental > Terrestrial > Soil > Unclassified ... | reverse complement strand
CATTCAGGCCCTTGATGCCGAAGAATTTGAACCCACCCTTGAATTATCGCCTCTGCCTCAGACGGCGTAATCCATCAACACCAGTGGTTGCGAGGTTGAACCAGATGACTGGCTGGGGGCGATCGCAGTTTAAAGTTTAGGTCTAGCGCTGAGTGCGGCCGTACGGACTACGACCGTGAATGTTATTCTGTAGAGCGTGAACGTCCCGCAACCCGGTCGGGGATAGAGCGGTGCGCTTCAGTATAGAGTTTAGGTGGCTCGAACGAGAATGGTAGCAGTTGCAGTTTTGGCGGCTGGGCGCGGCACGCGGATGAAATCTGACCTACCCAAGGTCTTACATCGGCTGGGTGGCAAATCGCTGGTCGAATGGGTACTCAGCAGCCTGTCAGCCGTGACAACCGTGCGGCAGCTGGTTATTGTTGGCTATCGGGGCGAATTGGTAACGCAGTCCTTAACAGCCAGTGAACATGCTGCAACCAGTGCCCTTGAGTTTGTAGCGCAAACTGAGCAGTTGGGAACCGGGCACGCGGTTCAGCAGCTACTACCGCATTTAGAAGGCTTTGAAGGTGATTTGCTGGTGCTCAACGGCGATGTCCCGCTGCTGCGCCCGCAAACGCTGAAGCACCTGCTTGATACCCATCAGCAGCACCGCAACGCGGCAACTATACTGACAGCCCACCTGCCCAATCCCAAAGGCTATGGGCGGGTATTCTGCAATGGCCAAAACGTGTTGCAGCAGATTGTTGAAGACCGGGACTGCACGCCAGCCCAGAAGCAAAACCGCCGCATCAACGCTGGAATCTACTGTTTTCGCTGGCCTGATCTGGCTGCCGTATTGCCCAAACTGACGGCAAATAATGATCAAAACGAGTATTATCTGACGGATGCGGTTAACTACCTCGATCCTGTAATGGTAGTGGACGTTGAAGACTATCAGGAGATTCTCGGGATTAACGATCGCAAGCAGCTTGCAGCGGCGTACGACATTTTGCAGGCCCGAATCAAAGACAACTGGATGGCTGCTGGCGTCACGTTAATCGATCCAGCCAGCATTACGATCGATGATACGGTTGTGCTTGAACCGGATGTGGTCATTGAACCCCAAACCCACTTACGCGGGAAGACGGTGATTGGGGCCGGTAGCCGGATTGGCCCCGGTAGTTTGATCGAAAATAGCCAGATTGGTCAGCAGGTGACGGCGCTTTATTCAGTGATTACTGATAGCACCGTCGCTGCCAACACGCGCATTGGGCCGTATGCTCATTTGCGGGGACAGGTTGAGACGGGAGCGGGTTGCCGAATTGGTAACTTTGTGGAGCTGAAAAATACGAAGCTGGGCGATCGTACCAACGTCGCGCATCTGTCCTACCTGGGCGACACGACGACAGGAAATCAGGTCAATGTGGGTGCCGGTACGATTACCGCTAACTATGATGGCGTGAAGAAGCATCGAACGCGGATTGGCGATCGCTCTAAAACAGGCTCTAATAGCGTTCTGGTTGCGCCGATTACCATTGGTGACGATGTGAATATCGCGGCTGGTTCCACGGTGACGGAGGATGTTCCCAACGACTGCCTGGTGATTGCCCGGGCGCGCCAGGTGCTCAAGCCCGGTTGGCGACTGCAATCATCAAAACCAGCACAGAGTTCCGAAGGGTAAGCCGCTACGATGTTGCCGATCGCGTTGCTGCAATCGCGGATAGCCGGATGACGCTAAACAGAGGCGGGCGAGTGATGGGGGCGGTTATGTGGGTGACTGTCGGAGAGGGATTTCAATGATGAATTCTGCACCTTCAGCAGACGATTGACAGCGCAATGAACCACCATGCCGTTCTGTAACAATCTGGTAGCTAATCGATAGCCCCATTCCCGTGCCTTTGCCGACGGGTTTGGTGGTGAAGAAGGGATCGAACAGCCGTTGCAGGATCGAATCAGGAATACCGGGGCCGTTGTCAGCAATGGCAATGGCGACTCGGTTGTCGTTTACCATCTGCGTACGGATATGGATTGTGCTGGGCTGTTCCTCCATCGTCTGAAGATCGCGTTGGCTGTCGCGATCGTCGATCGCGTCGATCGCGTTACTGAGGATATTCATAAATACCTGATTCAGTTGTCCGGCGTAGCACTCAACCAGCGGTAACGTTGCATAGTCTTTGATGACTTCAATGGCGGGGCGAGAATACTCCTGTCCCTGGCTGCGAATCTGTTGTGCCTTGAGGCGGCTTTGCAAAATCATGAGGGTGCTGTCGATCCCTTCGTGGATGTCTACTGCTTTAAACTCGGCCTCATCCATCCGTGAGAATGTGCGTAACGACGCGACGATTTTTTGGATGCGGTCTGCCCCAACTTTCATGGAGGTGAGTAGTCTGGGGAGATCGGTCATGACAAAGGGCAAGTCGATCGCGTCTGCAGCCGCCTGAATCTGTGTGGCAGGGCTTGGGTAGTGCTGCTGATATAGTTCAAGCAACTTCAGGAGATCCTGCGTGTACTCATTGGCGTAGGTGAGGTTGCCGTAAATGAAGTTCACGGGGTTATTGATCTCATGGGCAACGCCCGCTACCAGTTGCCCCAGGCTCGACATTTTTTCACTTTGCACCATTTGGGCCTGCGCCTGTTGCAGTTCTTGCAGCGCTTGCTCTAGCTGCTGTGCCTGCATTTGGGCTGTGTTGGCGGCCTTTAAGCTCTCGGTATAAAGTTCGGCCTGATTGATTGCAATGGTCAACTGACTGGCAACGGCTTGCAGTAACTCAACTTCAGCATCACTCCAGGGACGAACTTTAGTGTGGTGGGCACAGTGAATCACCCCAAGCTGTCCGGATCGCGTTTTGACCGGTAACAAAAGTTGGGACGTGTAGCCATAGAAGACCAGTACTACGCGTGCATCCGGTCGCAAAGTTGGGTCATTGGCCACATCGTCAATGCGGGATGGAATTTGACTGAGAACGCATTCAACAATGGGATTTTGGCGATCGGTTGGTTGATTCAGGTCGAGCTGAGAGGTGCCGAGAACACTGGGTAGTTCGGGATTGCGAGCTTCATGCGTAAAGTCCAGACTGGCTTGATGATCAGGATGAGAATGGTACCAGCAGAAGGTACAGCGATCAATCCGTAACAGACTGCGGATTTCTTGAACGGTTGTTTGCAGTATGGTGTCTAGATCGAGGGAACTGCGAATCTGGTTCGCAATACGATTCAACAGTTCTTCGCGCCGCGCCAGTTCTCGCAGCTGCGCTTCACTTTGAAGCAGCGCGACTTCCGCCTGTTTGCGATCGGTAATGTCTTCAGTAATAGCCAGCAGATATTGTGGTTTGCCGTCTTCATCCACAACAGCGGTCTTCTTGGTGTGTAAAATGCGTGATTCGCCGCTGCTGGTCTGGATCAGTTCTTCAGGAATATCCAGGATCTGTCGGCTTTTTAATACCTGGCGATCGTTCTCTATCAGGGCTGCGGCCTGCTCCGGCGGCAAGATATCATATGCATTTTTGCCCATCATTTCTTTGGCTGTTGCCCCAAGTACGGCTTCGGCGGCAGGGTTCCACAATACGTAGCGAAGATCGCTGGACTCTTTGGCAATGACAGCGACCGGAAGCGTTTTGAGGACGGATTCCAAAAACTTACGGGTGTATTGCAGTTTGGCTTCTGCCTGTTTGCGCTCGTGCAGCGCTGCCTGCCGCTCATGGATCTCCTGTTGGAGCTGAAGCACAGTTTGCTGCAGCTCGGCGGTGCGTTCTTCTACCCGTCGCTCCAGGTCTTCTTTGGCCCGTTTCAGGTCTTCTTCTGCCTGCTTTAAGGCCGTAATATCGCGCATGGTACCCACCATAAAACGGTTGCCGGCGGCATCGTGAAGACACGTTTTCTTGGTCGAGAAAATATGGGTACCGCCGTGGGTATTGGTGATGATTTCTTCATCTTCGCGATCGTCGCCTGCAACAAGCACGATCTCGTCCAGGTCGCGAAAAAAATCGGCCTGCGCTGCATCAGGAAACACATCGTGGTCGTTAAGCCCAATGACATCAGGACGGTGCCAACCCATAAAGGTACAGTAGGCATCATTCAAAACAATGTATCGATGTTGCCGGTCTTTAACAAACAGGGGATCCGCTGTTGCGTTAATGATGTCATTGAGAAACGTGGGTGAAATCGGCGACAGTGCCTCGACCTGGTTCGCTTTGAGAGGGCTGCTTTCGCCGATCGAGGTATCAGTCCGCTCAGCGGTGGGTTGGCTGGTTATCTGGGTTAACTCAGGGGAGGGCTGCACCATTGAGACGACACCAATGACTTGATGTTGGGCATCTGTCAGGGGGACACTATGCCAGATGCAGGCGAGGCTGCTACCGTCTTTATGCAGTGTTTCGAGGGGAAGGCGATCGCCGTCTGTCTGGTGGAGCCAGCGTGCGATCATCTGATTGCCGTATTCTGGCAACAGTAGCTCGGCCATGGGGTCGCCGATCGCCTCTTGAGCGCTGTAGCCAAATAGCTGCTCGGCGGCGGGGTTCCAGCCAACCACTGTACAGGTTGTGCTCCATTCAATCACCGCGATCGGCAGATGCTGCATGAACAATGCCAGCTTGTGATCGGAAGCCCTTAAACTTTGCTCGGCCTGTTTGAGATGGAGCAACTGCTGCTCTGCTTGCGTTAACAACTCCGCTTGCTCGGCAACGCGCTGACGCAGGACAATCAACTCTTGTGACGACGATTCAGAAATCATACAGACTTTTTGGCCTTCGGAGAATTCAGGCAGATACACGTTTGTTACAGCCAGAGTCAATCGTTAGTGAATACCGACTGTCTGCAACGGCTCTAAGAAGTAAGCTCAACCTTGAACGCTGTTTGCGTAACCGAACCATCACTGGATTTGCCGTTAGAAGCGGCAGTCGCAGAGCCAAAGCCCACGATCGAAGGGTTTGAACCATCCAATCGGCAGGCGAACCCGCGGTGGCAGATTTCGCTGCGATTGGCCTGATTTTAACCGTAGTCACTGTCAACCATTTGCTGTTTCACTGTGCATTGGGTGCTCTCTGAGCACTGCGTATTTCTACACGCCGCGATCGCGCTGGTTCGATCGCGTTCAATCCAGATTCCCCTTACGTGATCTTAAAGCTGAACCCACATCACCCTGTGCCAAGCTCATTAATTCTGCCTGCTCAATTGATGAATTTTGGGTAAAGATTATACAAATTATCTGGGTGTGATCACAGACCAGGACTGAAACAGCGCTGAAGTAGTGATAAAGAGTTGACGTCTGGGAAGACGCGGTGTGCCGTGACCACTAAATTGTGCCCACCACTCAGCGCTGGAAAAGCCGCTGCTCGCGTGCCTTCACCTCATAGCGCTGGTTCGAGTATCGACTGCTCCAAGTGTGGCTGACCATACTCCCTCAAACGGTTCTTTTATCGGCACCCTGTATCAGCCGCTAACGAAGGATTTTACTCATATAATTCCCCCAAATTTGTGCGGCCTGAGCACTCGCTCCCGATGTGGGGGAATTGTTATCGTTACCTAACCAAATGCCTGTTACCAGGCCGTCAGGGATATAGCCAATAAACCAGAGATCAACGTTGTCGTTGGTCGTGCCCGTCTTTCCAGCGGCCCCACGACCGATCGCGGCGGCTCGGCCTGTCCCACTTTGGACAACGCCCTGGAGCAGGCTGGTCATGGTGTCGGCGACTTCTGGCCGCAACACCGGCTGGTTGATCTGAGGGTCGCGATCGGCGCTATAGATCACGCGACAGGTGCGCAGGTCTTTGGGATTTTTGCAGTCGCCACCGTCCAAAATCCGCCGGATGGCACGGGGTGGATTGCTCACACCACGATTTGCCAGGATGCTAAACGCACCTGTCATTTCCAGCGGTGTGACTTCACTCTGGCCGAGTACCAGTCCTGGTGCGGCTTTCAGCTCTGAGCGAATTCCCATGCGTTGAGCGGTACGGATGACGTTGTCAAGTCCGACGGCCTGTGCAATTCGCAACGCGACGACATTTTCTGATAGAGCCAGCCCCGTGTACATGTCCAGACTGCCGCCACCGGCATGGCACCCAGCAAAGTATTGCCCCTCCCAGTTGAGCGGCGCACAAGAATAGGCGGTGCTCGGTGAAATGCCTTGTTCGATTGCCGTCGTGTAGGTAAACACCTTGAATGTCGAACCGGGTTGGCGCATCGCTTGAGTGGCCCGGTTAAACTGACTTTTCTTATAGTCCACACCACCGACCAGCGCCAGGATTTCGCCCGTTTTAGAGTCTAACGTGACGAGGGCTCCCTGCGAAAACCCGGCGCTAACGCCCGTACTGCTGACGGCATCGCGTAAGGTTGCTTCCGCCTTCGATTGGATTTGCGGATCGAGGCCGGTTTCGATAATGAAATTCCCTTCTTCGGCCAGCTGTGGCCCCAAGAGCTGCTGCAGCTCGGTAAAGATGTAGCTGTAGTAGTAGGGCGCAATGACGTTATCCAGTTCAGCCTTGGCCTTGGGGTTGACATCAATGCGCGATCGCCGTGCACGCTGAATCTCCTCGTCACTGGCCATATGGAGTTCCGCCATGCGCTTGAGCACACCATCGCGCAGCTCGATCGCTTTGTCGTAATTCTGCACTGGGTTAAAGCTATTGGGTGCAGGCAGGATGCCCACCAGCGTTGCTGCTTCCGATAAAGTCAGGTCTTTGGCCGACTTGCCGAGGTAGAGCTGAGCCGCATCTTCAAACCCATAGGCCTGGTTGCCCAGATACACTCGATTGAGGTACGTCAGCAGGAGAAAATCCTTGCTGTAGACTGTTTCTAGCTTCAGCGCCACGGCAGCCTCCCGCAGCTTGCGGCCAGCAGAATCTTCGGTGCCGACGTATTCTCGCAGGAGACTCCGGGCGAGCTGTTGGGTCAAGGTGCTACCCCCTTCACGAATTTTGCCGCCTCGCAAATTGGCAACGAGGGCCCGCAGCGTCCCGATCGGGTCAACCCCCAGGTGCCAGTAGTACCGCGAGTCCTCAGACGCCATCACGGCCTTGGCCAGATACGGCGAAAAATCGCGCAAATTCTTAAACTCAGTGTGAGTGCGGTTGGTGACCGGACTGAGCGGCGTCTGTCCATCGCGCGCATAGACCACAAATGGCCCCTGCACGGATACAGGTAGCGGCTGCACGGAGAACCGCTGCCACTCAATCAGCACACTCACAACAGCCAGGGCTGTAACGCCGCCGATGCCATACATGCCGTAGCGAAATGCCCGGACATACCAGGGGGGCGGGTCGATAAATTGAATGCGAACGGCTGCGGCTAATTCGGGTGGGCCGAGCGTGTAAACCGCTTTGTGCCGTAGTTGGGTTGATTTGACACGTCGCTTGCCGCGATAAATTCCGTTTGTTGAGTTTTCGTCTTTCAGGAAGAAGGGTGGCCGAAAGAACGTACTGAGAATGCTTTGGCGCTGGCTGTTGCGGTTGAGTGAGAGATGAACCTGACTGACAACGGGGTTACGCACGACGATATCGCAGGACTTGGAACTGCGTCCCAGGAGGTAGCGATCGCCCAATAGCGGGTAAACGTCGGCTCGATCCGTCCCTGCATCCTGTACCCGTAGTTCTGGCACGCGGGCGTTTGGCTTCAGCTTCAGCTTGGAAAAGTTGATCTTCGCCTGAACAGTCTGCACAGCCTGGGTAATGGCACCCACAATCGTTTGCGGTCGGCGGGGAGGCGGGGTCATGGGGGATCTATCACGTAAAATGGCCGAGATCAGAATCACCACTGCATCGGCGCGTTCCGACCTACTTCAGAATTATTCTAGACAACAGCGGCAGTTCTGGGTTCTGTCTTCGTGGCAGTCATCGGCTGTAGATCGGGGATAGGGTCTGTAATATTCCTGACCGATCAGCCGCCCACGTGAATGCCAGGACGTCGTTCGGGCTTTGGCTCAGCGCGCCGAAGAACTTCACGCGTGACAACCGGAATATCGCCCTCGCCAAAGAGAATAAATCGCAACAAGTATTGAATCGGGTTGCCCTCGATCCAGCCAAAGTAAGCATGGGGCAGCTTACCCGTTTGATTGCGTAAATCCAAAAGGATAGCCGCGATCGCGTTTGGTACAGCCGCACTCTGGGCCCGTAAAATGCGATAGCTGCCGACCTGGACGCCTCGCACCTGAATTTTATCGATGAATTCAGAGGCATCGACCACCTGAATTTCCAGAAACAGCACCGAATCGGCGGGTGGGATGAGGTTATCTTCTCGGACTTCTCGCTCTTTTAAGTAGTACTCCTGAACGTCACCTGTGTTGAGTCGATTGGCGATCAACCGCATTGTGCCCTGGCTTTCTTCGGCAATAAAGCGCCGCGCCGTCTCATCAAATTCGATATGCTCTGCCCGGAGTTCGGTCGATCGCCAGACCCGCGACACTAGCGAGGTGGCGACGATCGCCCCAATAAAGAATGCTGCAATCCGAATCCCTTCTGGTCGTTCGATGATGTTCGTGACAGTCGTGTAGAGGAAGACCAGCGTGATGAGGGTAAACGCGATCGTGCCCCGGTGCGATCGCCGCCGATACACCGCCAGTGCCACCGCAAAAGCGGCAGAACTCATGAGCACTAATACGCCCGTGGCATAAGCGCCGCCCTGCGCCTCTACATCCGCTTTGAAAAGAATGGTCACGGCAAAGGCGATCGCGGTGTAGACCAGCACCAAGGGCCGCGTTGCCAGAGTCCAGTTAGGAGCCATCCCGTAGCGTGGTAGATAGCGCGGCACGACATTGAGTAATCCTGCCATCGCCGATGCTCCGGCAAACCAGAGAATCGCGATCGTGCTCAAATCATAGACGGTGCCAAACGCGTTACCTAAAAAGGAGTGCGCCAAATACGCCAGCGCGCGTCCATTAGCTTTGCCCCCGGCCTGAAATTCGGCAACGGGAATGAGCAGCGTGGTCACCAGACTGCTCGTCAACAGGAAAAAGCTCATGATGACTGCTGCTGCCGTCAGTAGCTTGCGTGTGTTGTGGATCCGCCCATGCGGATACGCTTCGGTGTCATCGGGGTTCCCTTTCACCAGGGGCATGACGACAACACCCGTCTCAAACCCGGACAGCCCCAGCGCCAGCTTGGGAAAGAGCAAAATCGATACACCCAGCATCAACAGGGGGTTTTGATGTTGAGTCCAGAGCGCTGTCTGCCAATCCTGAATGACCGTGGGATGTTGCAGGATATGGTAAGCACCCACTCCGATTACGACCAGATTGAGCAGCAGATAAACCCCCACCAGAACCACAGCCAGCCCGATCGCTTCGCGAAATCCTTTGAGAAAGACGGCCCCAAGCAGCGCTACCAGAATGAGCGTGATGCTGACCGCTTGCCCGTGCAGAAACCCTGGCACCAGAGGGTTTTCAATGATATGGGCTGTAGCGTCTGCGGCCGATAGCGTAATCGTAATAATAAAATCGGTGGCGACGAAGCCGAGCAGGCAAAGCACGAACAGTTTGCCCTGCCACCAGGGAAGGAGGTGCTCTAGCATGGCGATCGACCCTTCGCCGTGGGGACTTTTGGCGGCAATCCGGCGATAGATCGGCAGCGCACCCAACAGGGTGAGCAAGATCAAAATCAAGGTTGCCAGTGGCGACAGGCTTCCCGCCGCCAGGGCCGCGATACCGGGCTGATATCCCAGCGTTGAAAAATAATCGACCCCGGTTAAACACATTACCTGCCACCAGGGATGCTGGGGATGTGCGCCGGTTTCGTGGCGATTTTCTCGCAGTAACCAGCGCATAAACTGTTTACGACGCCGTCTGATTGGACTCAGCGATCGACCCATCGACGTTACTCCTGTGCTGCTACTACTGCTAGGGTATTGCAAGTTGTTGGGATGCTTAAACCAAATTTTGCCTGGAGGTTGCTTCGTCTAGTAGCCTCAATTTAGTGCCTGGTGATGTGTGCTGCGTGAACAATGTCTCCAGAGTGATCGGCTCAGACCACGGTTAAGTACTAAACTTGTTGAGCATAGCGATCGGTGCATTCGGTGGTCGATCGGGGCCAGATGTTCCCCGGTAGAGGCGGTGAGTCTATTGTTTGTAAGCCCGCGATCGGTGAATTAACCTCTAGCAGTATGCCCAACAAATCGAAAATTGAGCGATTTGGCGCTGCAAGGGATAGATCATTAGCAGCTTAAGCTATAAACTTTTAAATAGTAATCAATAGGTATACTTGCTTACTGCCCGTAATCTGTATAATCGATGACAACGCTCGTGCTACTTTGTCCGCCCACGCCAAACGCCGTTATTAAGTAGAAGAAGTCATGGCTGTCGCAACCACCCAAACCCTCGAAGAACTTTGCATCAATTCCATTCGTTTCCTGGCGATCGACGCCGTTGAGAAAGCGAAATCTGGTCACCCCGGTCTGCCAATGGGGGCTGCACCGATGGCGTTTGTCCTCTGGGACCAATTTCTACGGTTTAATCCCAAAAACCCTTACTGGTTTAACCGCGATCGCTTCGTTTTATCGGCGGGGCATGGCTGCATGTTGCAGTATGCGCTTCTGTATCTCACTGGCTACGACAGCGTGACGCTTGACGATATCAAGCAGTTTCGTCAGTGGGAGTCGAAAACGCCGGGGCATCCAGAAAATTTTGAGACGCCTGGGGTTGAGGTGACGACTGGCCCACTGGGGCAGGGGATTGCTAATGCGGTTGGGTTGGCAATGGCAGAAGCCCATCAAGCCGCGAAGTTCAACAAGCCTGACTTGACCCTGGTTGATCACTACACCTACGTTATTTTGGGTGACGGCTGCAACATGGAAGGGGTCTCTGGCGAAGCGGCTTCGCTCGCAGGGCATTTGGGACTCGGCAAGCTAATCGCGCTCTATGACGATAACCACATCTCGATCGACGGCTCCACGGATATTTCCTTTACTGAAGATGTCTCCAAGCGATTTGAAGCCTATGGCTGGCACGTGCAGCATGTAGCCGATGGCAACACCGATCTGGAAGGACTGGCGAAGGCGATCGCGGCGGCCAAAGCGGTCACCGATAAACCGTCGATGATTAAAGTGACGACCACGATCGGCTACGGGTCGCCTAACAAGCAGAACACAGGGGGTGTCCACGGGTCGCCGCTGGGCAGTGACGAAATCAAGCTGACCCGGGAAAATCTGGACTGGCAGTATGAACCATTCGTTGTGCCGGATGATGCCCTTGCCCGGTTCCGTCAGGCCGTCGAGCGCGGAGCCAGTCTGGAAGCAGAATGGAATGAGACCTGGGCGCAGTACAAGACGAAGTATGCGGATGACGCGGCCGAGTTCGAGCGCCTGACCAGTGGCAAACTACCTGAAGGCTGGGATAAGGTACTCCCCACCTACAAACCCGGTGACAAAGAACTGGCTAGCCGGAAGCACTCGGAGATCTGTTTGAATGCGCTGGCTCCTGTTCTTCCAGAGCTGTTTGGCGGCTCGGCTGACCTGACCCACTCCAACCTGACGGAACTCAAAGGGTTTGGCGACTTCCAACACGGGCAATACCAGAATCGTAACGTTCGCTTTGGCGTTCGGGAACATGGCATGGGTGCGATCTGCAACGGTATTGCCCTCCATCGTTCTGGGCTGATTCCCTACGGTGCAACCTTTCTGGTCTTTACGGACTATATGCGAGGAGCCATTCGGCTTTCTGCCTTGTCGCAGGCGGGTGTGATCTGGGTGATGACCCACGACTCGATCGCGCTGGGCGAAGATGGCCCGACACATCAACCCGTGGAAACGATCGCGTCTCTCCGGGCCATTCCAGACCTCACGGTGTTGCGTCCAGCCGATGGCACCGAGACATCAGGCGCTTACAAAGTAGCGGTGCTGAACGCAAACAACCATCGCCCAACCCTGTTAGCGCTATCGCGGCAAAACCTGCCTAATTTAGCCGGGTCTTCGATCGAGGGCGTTGCCAAAGGCGCATACACCGTAGTGGACAGTGATGGCACTCCCGACCTGATCCTCATTGGGACTGGCTCTGAGGTTGGCCTCTGTGTCAAGGCGGCTGAGCAGCTCAGCGGTAGTGGTATCAAGGTGCGGGTCGTCTCATTCCCTTCCTGGGAACTGTTCGAAGCGCAGGACGCCGCCTATAAAGAGTCCGTTTTGCCCAAAGCGGTCACGAAGCGTCTGGCGGTTGAGGCTGGTATCACCCTGGGTTGGCACAAGTACGTTGGGACTGAGGGCGACATTATCGGCGTTGACCACTTTGGGGCATCGGCTCCTGGTGGTGTTTGCCTGGAGAAGTTTGGCTTCACAGTTGAGAATGTGGTGGCCAAAGCAAAGGCACTGTTGGGCTAATCGCGAACATGGCCTCTACCCTTAATCAGCAAATTCGGCAGTTCTATGATGCCTCCTCCGGTCTGTGGGAACAGATCTGGGGTGAGCACATGCACCACGGATACTATGGTGCCGATGGTTGGCAGCCAAAGGAACGACGACAGGCGCAAATTGACCTGATCGAGGAACTCCTGCGCTGGGCCGCGATCGACCAACCAGACCGTATTCTGGACGTGGGTTGCGGTATTGGCGGGAGTTCGCTCTACCTTGCCGAAAAATTCAGTGCCGACGTCACGGGGATTACGCTGAGTCCAGTTCAGGCGGCGCGGGCAACTGAGCGGTCGAGACTGGCTGGAATGGAGAGGGGTAGGGAACCAATGGGACAGGGAGATGGGGGGAGTTTCGGTACTTCCACGTCTCCCCGCCAGCCGATCGCGCAGTTTCAAGTGGCTGATGCGCTGAATCTGCCGTTTCCCGATCAGTCGTTTGACTTTGTCTGGTCGCTGGAGAGCGGCGAACACATGCCCGACAAAACCAGATTTATGCAAGAGTGCTACCGCGTGTTAAAACCGGGTGGCACGTTTTTGATGGTGACCTGGTGCCATCGTCCGCTGAATGATGCTCCGCTGACGGCTGCTGAACAGAAGCACCTGGCGGATATTTATCGCGTCTATTGTCTGCCTTACGTGCTGTCGCTGCCGGAGTACGAGGCGATCGCCCATACCCTCAACTTCCAGCAGATCCGCACTGCCGACTGGTCTACAGCCGTTGCTCCCTTCTGGGATGTTGTGATTGATTCAGCAATCAATCTGGAGGCGATCGCGGGTTTGCTGCGTTCTGGTTGGACGACTATTCAAGCCGCACTATCGCTAGGGCTAATGCAGCGAGGCTATCAGAGTGGCCTCATCCGGTTTGGCCTTCTCGCGGCTGTCCGCTAGGTGCCATCCTGTTACACCAGGTAAAACTCTTTTAGAGCCGGCAGAAAATTCGCGTTTTCGTGGCTGGAACGGCTGAGTTTGATCAAGGCAAATCGTTCCAGGGGAAGGAGTTGCGCCCACTGCTCAGGTGCGAGGGTGACGCCGAATGCCTGTGCTTGCGTCCGTACGCTTTCTGGAATAGTGAAATCATTCAGCCATGCCGGATGAGGGTCAATGGCGACATCGCTGGCGGCTGTCTCCGTCCGTTCCCAAATGAGCTGTTGCAGGAACGAACGATAGGCTTGCACGTCGGCGGCCGTTTCGCAGGGCAGTTCGATCAGCCTTTGGCGATCATCCTGGTTAAACTGATTCCACTGCGCCAGTTTGAGCTTTACACCACAGGTATCCAGTTTCAATCGCACCTGCATCGGCACACAGCGGAGCGATTCCACAAAATCGGCTTCAAATTGAAAAAAACGAGTCATCGGTTGCTCAGGGTGTGAGAAGAGAAGGTGGACAAGGACAGGGAAACAGGGGAAGTAGGGACGTTTTGGACAGAGCAGTCACCCAGGAAACAGCGGACTCATAACCGTCTACTGACTTCTAATTTTTAGCCTTTAGCCTTTAACCTTTAGCTTTTAGCCTTTCTTAGCCTTTAGCCTTTAGCCTTTAGCCTTTAGCCTTTAGCCTTCAGCCTTCAGCCTCCTGGCTACGGCCTTCCATTTCCTTTTACCCCTTTTAGCGCGGATGGGTTATCTACCGTTAGAGCGGGGTGTAATCCGCTCCGTCTGGTTGATTTCGGCATCTGTAGCACTATCTATGATGAAGGCTGAAGGTAAGCATAACGCAAGTATCTATTGTGCCAACCCACATTGCCGACCCATCGCTTAAATCAGAATTCGCCACGGCAACCGATACCGTTTCGGTTCCAACACAGGGTAACCAATCTCCCCGCTTGTGGCTGCCGGAGCAGGTGTTGTTTACGCCGTCAGCGTTAGAGGAACCCTGGGGGCAGCAGATCTTGTCACGCGTGCAGGCGTTGAACCTGCCCGTGGAGGTGCTGCCCCGCGATCGCGTAACGGGTATCCGAGGGGACGATATCCGCGAGACGTACGCGATCGCCAAACGTACCCTCGCCGTCGTGAAAGCTCCCCCCAGCCATTTCAAGCTCAGCCCCATTCCTCCCTCCGCTGACTGGCAGTTTCACCTGGCAGAGGGGTGTCCTGCTCACTGCCAGTACTGCTATCTGGCGGGCAGTCTACAGGGGCCGCCGCTCATTCGGGCTTATGCGAACCTGCCGCAAATTCTGGCGAACCTGGCGGCCTATGAGCGGCCCGGTCAACCGACCACATATGAGGTCAGTTGTTACACAGACCCGCTAGGCATCGAGCATTTAACCGGGAGCCTTGCTGAATGTATTCGTTACTTTGGTACTCGCCAGGATGCTCATCTCCGCTGGGTGTCCAAGTTTAACGGGGTCGATCATCTGCTTGACTTGCCGCATAACGGACACACTCGCTGCCGCATGAGCGTGAATGCAGCGCCGATCGCCCAGAAACTGGAAGGGGGGACGGCATCGGTGGCGGCAAGGTTACAAGCATTGCGGCGTTTGGGATTGTCACGATCGCAGGGCGGTGGCGGTTACCCGATTGGACTGGTAATTGCCCCGATCATGCCGATCGCAGACTGGCAGATGCACTATAGCCAGCTATTTGATGCCATTGAAGCCGCGATCGACTTCGACAGCGACCTCACATTTGAGCTAATCTCTCATCGGTTTACGCCGGGTTCCAAGGATGTGCTGCTGAGCTGGTACCCCAAGACAACGCTCGATCTGGATGAATCGACGCGGAGTGTCAAGCGCAACAAATTTGGCGGCACCAAGTACGTTTACGACGCAAACACGATGAAAATTCTCCGGCGCTTTTTTGAACACGAAATTAGCCGCCGCTTTCCCCAGGCAACGGTGCTTTATTGGACCTAGGAGCCGCTAAAAGTAGTTGAGTTTGTCAGCCGTTAGCGTGTTGCTGCTTCCGTCCATTCGTGGCAGAAGCGAGTTGGAACGCCGATTCAGACTGCATTGAAGCCGTTTGCGGTGTTCTCAGCGTTCTGCCTACGCGATAAGTGCTGAGTCGGATTGGGCCGTTATATAGCTGTAGCCGTGTTCAGGATAGCGGCGGCGAGTCAGTAAGCCTGCTCAGAATGGACTATCCGGCCACTGGCCCCGTCTTAAACTGGCTGACCAAATTATGGGGTTGCAGATTTTGCACTTTGCAGGATGGGTGAGCCGCACAGACGGGCTGCCGCATCAAATTTTTGCTGTCTTGCCAGCATTGGCCCGTAAAATGAATCAACGCTTCCCGTCGCAATCACGACTGCCTGCTTCCAAGCGTTCGGGGAGGCTATTTGCTGTGTCTTACGTACTGAATGTTCCGCTGTTTTTAGCCGGTTTGCGTTCACCAGTTCATATTTCTCAGTGATTCTGACAAATTATTTCAAGGAATCGCAGCAGTGCTCGCAGAATCGGTTAGGCTTGTGCGGTCAATGTTTTTTTGTATAAGTCAGAAAACTGGGTGACAAATGCAACGACGGTTTTTCGGTTTTGAGTGTGGGGTTTCACTTGCGAGTTTACTAGTCTGGCTGCTTCCGGTGAAAGCCTTGTCCGCGAATCCAGCAATACAGTTGCCTGTGACGATCGCTCAGGCAGGGACGACTATAGCTCAGGTACCACCGCCTAACCCCAACCAACCGCCGCCTCAAGTGCCCGATCCAAGCCAGCTTGCCCCTGATCCAAATCGCGATCGCTTTACCCAGCCCACGCCCACCCCTACGCCCACCCCACCGGCGCAGGTTCAGCCTGTTTTACCCCCCACGCCCACCCCGTCCCCCGAATCGCCTCCCACTACGCCAACGCCAACGCTTGCGGTCACCAAAGTGGAGGTGACGGGCAGCACTATTTTTGGCCCCAAAGAGCTGAATCCCATCACGCAAAAAGTTGAAGGACAGACCGTAACATTAGAACAACTGCGGCAGGTGGCTGACGCGATTACACAGCTTTATCTCGATCGCGGCTACATCACTTCACGCGCAATCCTGGCCGATCAAACCGTGACGAATGGGGTGGTGCAGATTCGGGTAGTAGAAGGGTCGCTAGAAAAAATCGATGTGGAAGGGACACAGCGGCTCAATTCTTCCTATGTTCGCAATCGCATTCAACTGGGTGCTAATCCGCCCCTCAACCGCGATCGGTTAGAAGACCAGTTGCGGTTGCTCAAAGCCGATCCACTGTTTACCAATGTAGAAGCAAGCCTGCGACCGGGTACTCAGTTAGGGCAAAGCATTCTCATCGTGCGCGTGACGGAAGCGAAGGCGATCGATGGTCTGGTGGAGTCAGACAACTTTTCGCCGCCCAGTGTGGGTGCGGTGCGGTTGGGTGGTGCGATCAGCTACCGTAACTTGACCGGCATTGGCGACCAGCTTTCCGCATCCTATTTTGGTACTACCCGTGGTGGTTCGGATGCCTTTGACTTCAACTACACGGCTCCCGTCAATGCGATGAACGGAACTGTGCAGCTTCGCATTGCACCCAGCAAAAACCGCATTATCGATCCTGCGTTCAAAGCCTTAGACATTCGTGGTCGCACGACGCTGTATGAATTGAGCTATCGTCAGCCCCTGATACGCACGCCGCGAGAAGAATTGGCGCTTTCGCTGGGGTTTGCCATTCAAGATGGTCAGACGTTTCTCTTCAATGATCTGGGCTTTCCGTTTGGGATTGGCCCCGATGTCAATGGCAACAGCAAAACGCGTGTCCTCAAGTTTGGGCAAGACTACGTCAAACGGGATCCAGACGGTGCCTGGGCGCTGCGATCGCAGTTTAATTTTGGCCTGGGTATCCTGGGGGCCACTGAAAACGATGCCCCGGTTCCTGATGGGCGGTTTTTTAGCTGGCTGGTGCAGGCACAGCGGGTTCAGCGACTGAGCGACAGCAATCTCCTGATTGCGCAACTGGATCTACAGCTCACGCCCGATAGTCTCCTACCTTCGCAGCAGTTTGTCATTGGCGGCGGGCAATCGCTGCGCGGCTACCGTCAAAATGTTCGCTCTGGCGATAACGGGTTCCGATTTTCGGTTGAAGACCGAATTACCGTGCTGCGCGATGAAGCCGGTCTACCCACCATCCAGCTTGCTCCATTCTTTGACATGGGCACGGTTTGGAACAAGTCAGATAATCCCAACCCCTTACCCTCACAAAACTTTCTGGCCGCGATCGGTCTGGGCCTGTTGTGGCAGCCCATTCCCCGCTTAAACATTCGGCTGGATTACGCCATTCCCTTTGTCGATCTGAGCGATCGCGGTAACGATGCCCAGGACAAAGGGTTTAACTTCAACGTTAGCTATCAGTTCTGATGCAGGCCAGCGACCGTCCCTCGTTTTATCCGGCGCTCCTTCCCCAACGATGCCACCCCAGTCCGATCGCGATCAGCGGTGGCATCACGGTGCACAGGCTCACGCATAGCTCAAACCAGCTACTGCCGTACCCTCCGGCCACAATGGTGTCAATTGACGTACAAAAGACAAGGCTTGTCAGCCTTAGCAGGGGCGAATGGGGACAAAGCGCAACAAACGGCAGCAGAATCGATGGATACCAGGGCATGATCCAGGGCGTGGCGAACAGTAAGAGCATCAGTGTTACCCACCCTAGCCCTGAAACAAGGTGAGTTGCAGCGCGATCGTTCTGAAACTGAAACTGCAATGCAACCCGACTGTAGAACAGGGCAAAACCGATCGTGGTCAAAAGCGTGAAGGTTTGTAGCAGGTGTTGCTGTGTATCGGCGCTCCAATGGGTGCCGAAGTTCAGCCATAAGCTGAGACAGTGGTGCAGCGATCGCGCCGTCTTTCCCGCCACACCTGGGTTCAACAGGCTTTTCCAGGCCGTGAGTGTGGGCAAAATAGTGCGGCTGAGAACGCCAACAGTACACACCGACAGCAACAGTCCGATCCCGAGGCTGCGCCAGCGTCGCTGCTGCACCAGATAGCTTACGAGGATGGGTAGCCAGATAATTGGCAGGGTTTTGGTGAGAAAACCAGCCCAGAGGGCGGCGATCGCCCCAACAAATTGACGTTGATGAAGGCAGCCAATTAACAAAATAATGGTTGTGCTGAGGAAGACATCCACATGGGCATTTGCAACTTGCTCATACAGCAGGAGTGGATTCATTAAATATGCCAATGTAATCGTATTTCTGTGTAAATTATTGGCCGTGAATTGCCAGATCAACCGTGTGTTGATCACGTGAAATAGAAGGCAGCATAGTTTGAATAAATAAACGGCTAGAATTGGGCCGAGCGGTGTGGCAAGGGTCGCGATCGTAAAAAAGATCTGGCTAATGGGGCCATAGGTTGATGTTTGCGACCAGACTAAAAAAGGTGACAGCGGCGATTGAAATTCTGCGGCTGCAACAGTATATGGATCTACTCCATGTAGCACCATCTGCCCAAAATGAAGGTAAAGATACACATCACTTGAATACGGATAGGTGAGAAATGCTATTCCAGGCAGTAATGCTACCCACAGCCTGGATTGGTATGTGATTAAAATGCGCTTTCTTGCTTGGGATAGCCAGACCAGATAAATAGCGTTCAAGCTAACAAAAAGAACGCTAACGCCAAGTTTTTGAATACTAAAATCTTCGACTAGAAAATCAGGGACGAATTTTTGGGTTAATTCAATTTGTTGAACCCGAACGAGCTGGATTGTTGTCTGCGCCACACACAACAGTAATGATATTGGTAAGGCAGTGGCAATCAACTCTTTGGAGCGGTCAAGCGGCATAGTTGGGAGTGCTCCGCGATGAGCCGGGACTGTTGGTAAAGTTAGTACAACTCGTTATTAATCGGGGTTGGAAATCAAACGTCAGTGGTCAGTGGTCGTAAAGCCCTACAGGCATATCAGAACGGTCGATGGGGAAAGCTCCAGGCATGAGCCTGGCATGGACGTTCAGTTCCAATCCCCTTTGATGGTGACGTGTACGTGGCAACGAATGTGACTGGCCGCGAGCGCTGGTTGCTGAACCTGGCGGGCTGCCCCTAAGCAGGGCCGCGCCAGAAAGCCGGAAAAATGGCCCAATCTTGACCGGGAATTGCATGTTTGGCGCTCTAATATAAAAGTTTAATAAAGGTGCTTTGTGATGCGACTTTTGATGAGACATGCCAAAAGTCGGCAAAATCAGTTCTGAAGAGCGTTGCCTCGTCGTTCTAGCCACAGGGCAAGGGTAGCTGAAGGGGTAGTTCAAAGCATACACTCGAAGGGCAGGAATCGCACATCAAAGTTGATCCGTCCATGAATCACCCCTCTCCAACGTCGGTTATGTCCAATCCAATTAAGTTCGGTACAGATGGTTGGCGTGGTCTCATTGCCGCCGATTTTACCTTCGATCGCCTGACGCTCGTTGCGCCGTTGGCGGCACATGTGCTGGCTGACTTGTATGGCAATATCGCTGCCAGCAAGCGAGTGATTGTGGGCTACGATCGCCGCTTTCTGTCTGAGGAGTTTGCGTTGGCAACGGCTGAAGCGGTCAGGGCTGCCGGATTTGATGTGTTGTTATCAGAGGGATACGCTCCCACGCCGGCTTTTAGCTGGGCGGCCAAGCAACATCAGGCGCTAGGCGCACTGGTGATCACGGCCAGTCATAACCCCGGCAGTTACTCTGGCTTGAAGGTAAAGGGGGCGTTTGGTGGTTCGGTGCCTCCCGTGGTTACCCAGCGGATTGAAGAGTTGCTGGCAGAGGGGAAGGTGATCACAGGGACGCCAGGGACACTGCAATCGTTTAACCCCTGGACAGGCTACTGCGAAGAACTGAAGACGAAAGTGGATATTGCCCCAATCCGTCAGGCGATCGCGCAAGGCAAACTCACTGTCTTTGCGGATGTGATGCACGGTGCGGCGGCGGGCGGGCTGGAAAAACTGTTGGAAATTCCCATTCGTGAACTGAACAGCAATCGTGACCCGTTATTTGGCGGGGGGGCACCGGAACCACTCCCGCGCTATCTGTCAGGGTTGTTCCAGCAGATGCACAATTTTCGCCAGGAACATCCGAGCGGACTCGCTGTTGGGCTAGTGTTTGACGGGGACAGCGATCGCATTGCGGCAGTTGACGGACAGGGTAACTTTTTGAGTTCGCAAATTCTCATCCCGATCCTGATCGAACATCTCGCGGCCAACCGTGGCTTTAGCGGTGAACTGGTGAAAACCATCAGTGGCTCTGACCTCATGCCAAAGGTCGCGGCTCTCTATGGCGCACCCGTTTTTGAAACGCCTGTTGGCTATAAGTACATTGCCGATCGCATGCTGGAAACGCAGGTGCTGTTGGGTGGCGAAGAATCTGGCGGGATCGGCTATGGCCACCATATTCCCGAACGCGATGCGCTCCTGTCGGCGCTATATGTCCTGGAAGCGATCGTGCATTCCGGTTCTGATTTGAGCGATCTTTACCATAACTTGCAGCAGCGCACCGGCTTTTTCTCCAGCTACGATCGCATCGACCTGCCTCTCGCCAGTATGGATGTCCGCGCCAAACTCCTCCACCAACTGCAGACCCAACCCCTCAACCAGATCGCCGGACAAACCGTTGTCGATTGCCTCTCGGTGGTTGCCGTCAAATTAAAGCATAAAGACCAAAGCTGGTTGCTCATTCGTTTTAGCGGGACTGAACCTGTACT
>Ga0070738_10003418_pt1 | contig 20897 bp, 18 predicted proteins | sample Coa_R2_2_FD_66446 | JGI IMG/M metagenome (GOLD analysis project Ga0070738, IMG submission 66446) | Surface soil microbial communities from Centralia Pennsylvania, which are recovering from an underground coalmine fire - Coalmine... | ecosystem: Environmental > Terrestrial > Soil > Unclassified ... | reverse complement strand
GAATTCTTCATAGACCTTTACCTTCCTCGCCGCTGCAACCACTACGATCGTAAAGATGATCAGCGGAATAGCTGCGTTGGAAAGAATCTTCGTAATGACGACAAATGATGATTCCATGCTTAAGATAGTCTGGTCGCTATTTTACGTATTAAGGGTTTTTGGTATAATGGATATCGAATTGTCCTGAACTGATATGAAGCACTGACCCATCGCCGCCGCCGTACTTATTCTGAACTTGAGCTATGTCCATACCAAAGGTGCCGACGATCCGCTTAAAATTTTTATCGAAAAGCGCTACATGTAGGTAGCCGGGTAAAGTGTCTTCAGTGCGGTAGATGTGCGAATTATCACTCCAATAGGTTACGGTGTTTCCCGGGCCACGCCCATCGAAATAGTACATGCCAGTATCAAGCACTGGTGTGAGCTCCATTTGAAGGAACGAGCTATAGCCGTAAACCGTGATGCTTAGTCCTCCGAAGCTGGTATCATATCGTGCATCGATCGCACCCGTTGCGATCACTGGGACAAAACTCTGACCGCCCACTACAAAGCTAAATGGTATTTGACTCGTTGTACTAGACGAATCGCTACAACTGCATACGAAAAGCAATGAGCTAACATATAGCACCGTATAGTAGTGATGATGTCTGTTCGTTACTTTATTCACTTTCGCGGATAGGGAAAAACCGTTGAATAAAGCGAGTAAAGAGAATACCAAGGATCAAGCTAACAAATGTAGCCAGAAATGTTGGCATAATGATATCGGTGGGGTCGCTGCTTCCCATTGTCAGGCGAATAGCGATCACTGTTGCCGGCACAAGTGTGAGCGCCGTTGTATTGATCGTGAGGAACATGCACATAGCATTGGTTGCCGTTCCTGCGATCGGATTTAGCTTATTAAGCTCTTCCATGGCCTTTAATCCCAGTGGAGTTGCGGCGTTCGAAAGGCCAAGGAAATTCGCGGTCATATTCATGATCATAGCGCCCATTGCAGGATGATCGGGAGGCACATCGGGGAAAACACGGACCATTATAGGTCGCACGATCCGAGCAAGTAATTGTACGAGTCCCGCTGCTTCGGCGATCTTCATAACGCCGAGCCACAGTGCCATAACGCCGATAAGACCTAACGCGAGGGTAACCGCGGTATCCGCGATCTTAAGAACTCCTTCATTCGCAACTTTCGCCAGAATGCGGAAATGAACGCTTGGTGGTGCGAACTTAATATAGCCGCCGGAAGCAAATTGAGAGGTATCGAATGAGGCGGTACCGGTCCATTTTGTTGGGTCGCCGGCATGAGTCGCCGCATCGAGTATAACCGGAGGTATATTACCCGGTAAAGTCAGAGTTAGCGTTCCTGTTTTGGGATTGCTTTGCGATTGAACGAGGTCTGTGGCAAACGAGACCGTATCACCCTTCACCTGTTTAGCCTCATCCGGACCGTAGAAACTTGCAATTTGCGATCTTATTAAGATGGCGGTGCCTGAATAGTGGTTAGGACCGACAGCCTTAAGGCCGTTTGGCGGAAGTAACAGAGGTACTGCCTCGTTGTTCCGAAAGCGATTGCTGGATTCCTCGCTAACATCTCGTCCTACTGCGACTGCAATGGCGACGACGATCAACCCAAGCCAAATATAATTGAGCATATACTAAAATACGGCGGTCTTAAGAAGAAATTTTGTATTGCAAGGCTTCCCTGAGCATAGTCTTCAATTTTGCAGGTGGAAGGGTAATGAAGTTGTTGGAGCGTCGAAGCTATTCTCGCTCTCAGAATAGCATGCAGTAAGGTCTATTATGTTCATAGAAGACAATCAGTTGATTTTAGACAAGAGACATAATCTTGCCGTTCCGTGTTAATGGGGTGTGGAGCAACACTTGTCGCTATCGGAAGAGTATAATGTTAGCCAGCGGTCGCCGGTCCTTTTCGATATTTCAAATGAATATGGCCGTTTATTCGCGCATGGTCGTGATACGATCGACCTGCTGCATCGTATGTCGACGAACGACCTGAAGCCGCTCGAAACTACAAATAACATTTCTGCTCTTACAGCTCTCACTAATGAAAAAGGACGCATTGTAGACGTCCTGAGGATCGTTCGCGATGGCTTTGGAAAAACGCTCGTTATTACAGGCCACGATAAAGAGCAAGCGGTTATTCAATGGCTCGATAAATTCACGATCATGGAAGATGCTCGTTTCGAGGCGGCCACCGAAAAGATCGCCCAGTATTTTATTGGTGGACCGGAAGCTGATTCTGTTATTAGTAAATATGCCAATATAAACGCTGCTTCCAATTCCCACGTTTATGGCGTCAACATTGCAGGACAGAACGCAACATTGTTTAAAGGATCGAGTGTGGCAAGCTATGGCTGGTCAATACTCACTTTACAGCAGTCTGCCGAAATGGTATGGAATGAGTTGCGTCGAGAGGTCTTGGCCATTAGTGGAGTTGTTGGAGATCGCGAACTTTACGAGGTCCTGCGAATCGAGCAGGGAATCCCTATTGTGCCGAACGAGCTGAATGAGAAGCATAATCCGCTCGAAACGCCACTGGCCGCGCAAACGGTAAGTTTTACAAAAGGATGTTATATCGGTCAAGAAGTTATCGCTCGATTGGATGCTCAGGATAAAGTGCAACGAAAGTTGGTGGGGCTAAAATTTTTGGGCGAACCTCCGCACGTTGGAGATCGCATAGCTACACAAGAGCCTACCAATAACCCTCTAGGCGATGAAATCGGTGATGTGACCAGTGTTGTTAACTCTCCCGCCCATGGAATAATAGGCCTCGGTTATGTTCGAGGGAAATATGCAGTGGCTGGTACAATAGTCTCGATCAGGCCTTCTGAAGGAAGCGCAACGGTTGTCCATTTACCGTTCACTGCCAATAAATAGGCGGATGAAAGAGGCTTCACAGTGGGGGCCCGAATAATACTTCGATCGCTCATGTTATCCGAATATGCTTGATGTTCTCAATCTACCTGTTGCCGAAGAAGCAACCGTAGAAGCAACCCTCTCAGCTGAAACTACCTCCGAAGAGGTGATTGCACGCATTTATGCGCTCAAAGAGAAGCTCCGCGATAAGATCGTCATTTTAGGTCATCACTATCAACGGGATGATATTATTCAGTTTGCTGATCGTACGGGAGATTCATTCGAGCTTTCACGTTTTGCTTCACAACTGAAAGACCGTGAGTTCATCGTTTTCTGCGGCGTCCATTTTATGGCCGAGACGGCCGATGTTCTTAGTGCTTCCAATCAAGTTGTCATTCTGCCCGATCTTAAAGCTGGGTGCTCGATGAGTGATATGGCCCGTAGCGAACAAGTGTTTGACGCGTGGGAAGAGATCGGTGAGTATGTCGATACATCGACAGTTTGTCCGATCACTTACATGAATTCGAGCGCAGCTATAAAAGCGTTCTGTGGGGAGCACGGTGGGGCAGTCTCCACTAGCTCGAACAATCGGGCAATCTTTCAATGGGCATTCGATCAAGGGTTTGAAAAGATATTCTTTTTCCCCGATCAGCATTTAGGCCGCAATACTGCTTACTACCAATTAGGAATTCCCCTCGAGCAAATTAAACTCTACGATCAAACACAGCCTTTGGGCGGTCTTTCTGCTGAAGACTTGCGCGAGGCGAAAGTTCTCCTGTGGAGGGGGCACTGTTCTGTGCATCAGCATTTTCAAGCGTCGCATCCTAATATTATGCGTTCGTTGTATCCTGGGTTGCAAGTGATCGTGCATCCCGAATGTAACTTCGATGTTGTAAGACAAGCGGATAAAGTCGGATCGACCTCGTATATTGTAAAGTCGATCGAGCAAGCACCAGCCGGGAGTAAGTGGGCGATCGGTACGGAACACCATCTTGTAAATCGACTAAAGAAAGAGCATCCCGATCAATTTATTACAACATTAGCGCCCTATGCCTGTGAATGTGCAACAATGTTCCGAATTTCACCCGAAGCGCTGCTCGATATCCTCGAAAACCTTGACAGTGATATTGTGAAAAATCAAGTTGTTGTTTCTAATTCAGATAAAAAATGGGCGAGGGTTGCGCTCGATCGAATGTTGGAGATCACCAGCAATTCAGCGGTCTCCAGTTGGCGAACGTGACTTAAGTTTTCTCGAACGTGATTAACAAACGGGTCCTTATTACGGGTGGTGTACGCCGGCTCGGTCTTCATATTGCACTCGGTTTTGCCGAACGAGGTAGCATTCTCGGGCTAAACTATCATCGGGCATCCGAACGGGAAGCCGATCACGCCCAAAGCGAGTGCCTTAAGCACGGAGCAAAGCAAGTCTTTTTGCTCAAAGGGAACATTACAGTAGAGGCGGAGTCGGTGGTTCACCGGTTTGCTAAACTTGCCGGTGAGATCGATATTGTGGTCAATAATGCTGGTGTTTTCCCTAAACGAGAGTCTCTTTCTGACTTAACACCTAAGCAATTTCAGCAGACGCTCGATCTTAATCTGATGGCTCCCTTTGCTATCGCTCGGGCAGCCATTCAACATTTTCCCGCTCAAGGAGGCGCGATCGTAAACCTGGCATCACTGGGTGGAGTACAGATATGGAAAGAGCGCATCGATTATAATGTTTCAAAGTCTGCTTTGATCACGCTTACTAAAGCGCTCGCTCGAGAATTAGCAGAGAAGAGGATAACGGTTAATGTTGTCGCTCCTGGTGCTATCCAGATCGATTCTGAAACAGAGGCGAAAATCGGAATTGCAGAAGATAGAATTCCACTCGGGCGCTATGGCAATCCACAGGATATTGCACGCGCTGTGCTCTATTTTGCATTTGATGCTCCTTATGTCACAGGCCAATGCCTCGTAGTTGATGGAGGCCGTTCTGTAACTTAATCCTTTAAGGAGAACAGCGATGAGATTGGGTTGCCTGTTGATCTTTCTTCTTTTTTTGCACTCATCACTGAGAGCACAGGACACCAATTCTACTCGATTTGAGCGTATCGCGTATGTTACAGGGGCGACACTTACATTGTCACTTGTAGATTATCTGGCATTCAGCCTCAACAATCATAGCGCATCAACGTCATATCGAATCGTTCAAGGTGCTGCTCAAGCAGGGTTGTCCTATTTTTTATATCATGTTTGCGGTCTTAATTCTGCGATCGCATTTAATCTTGAGGCGTGGACATGGAATCAAGATCTCGCGTTCTATGGCTGGGCATACGCCTTCAACCCTGCATCGAACGGCCGATGGGAGAACCGGTCCTGGAATGGATTGCAAAGTAGAGGGATTAACTGGGCCGGATGGACGCCGGTCGGTTTGTTCCGGCCCCGAGGTAGCAATATCGCTCGTAGTACCGTACTGGCGCAAGCCATTGTGGGGTTTTCGATCTCCATGGCAATTCTCTGGTAATCAGAATTGAATCTCAACGCAGTCGCGTTGTCATAGTAAGATACTACCTATCACCGAACACTTTAGCACAAAGCATTTAAATCGTGTCAGCAGTAAAACAACGCGCCGAAAAGGCTTATCTCAATCAGGCATTTCTCACCAGTCCGGAAGCCCGTATCGTACGGGTGCTTTCAGAATATATTGAGCCACGTTCCCGCTTAGCCCATGCACGTGTCAAAGACACGATCGTGTTTTTTGGCTCGGCACGAGTCCTCTCACCGGAAGAGGCGGATGCCGAAATCCATCAGCTTGAGAATGCGCGTGCATTGGCCATACAGACAAATTCCTGCACCCCGGAAGTGGAAGCCGAACTGGATGAGGCGATGCGTCGCGCAAAAGTACGACACGAGCTTACGAGGTATTACAGCGACGCTACGGAGCTTGCACGGTTGCTGACCGAATGGTCTATTACGCAAGCTGCTCAAGCCTATGAAAAAGCACAGGTAGCAAAAGGACAGTTGGCGGCGGCGCAAGTCAAAGAGCAAATTCCGTATGTCAATGTAGAGACCATAAAAACGCACTCGTTCAAGCAACGATATGTGGTATGCTCAGGGGGAGGACCAGGAATTATGGAAGCTGCTAACAGAGGAGCAATGTTGGCCGGCGGCAAGTCGATTGGGTTTAATATTGCTCTGCCCTTTGAGCAAATGCCGAACAGCTATATCACGGACGAACTGAACTTCGAATTCCATTACTTCTTCATGCGTAAGTTCTGGTTCGCTTATCTCGGCAAAGCGCTCGTGATCTTTCCGGGCGGATATGGCACCTTGGACGAGCTTTTTGAAATTCTTACTCTCATTCAGACCGGTAAAATTCGAAAGAAAATGCCGATCGTGGTCTATGGCGAAAGCTACTGGAAAGAGATCATCGATTTTGATAAGATGGCATATTATGGTATGATCTCCCGTAGCGATTTAAATCTCATCCATTTTTCCGAAGAGCCGAAAGAAGCATTTGAATACATACGCGAAGAACTGACGCGACTGGATGAAGGAGAAGAGACATTCCTTCATTCGAATCCGCTTGCGTAAGACTGGGTAAAGGGTAAGGGTAGGAATTGAACTGCAACTTTGTGGCTGGTTGTGGGTTATTCATGATATGAAGCGGGGGCTTCCTGTGTGTCTTTTACAGTTTGCGGCAATGCTGCGAATGTCAAAATGAGGACTATCTTCCTATTAGTTTGTCTCGTTGTGCTTCTCGGATCACGAGTTGAGGCGCAATCTAAGTGTCCTATTAATTTGCCGTTTCGCGTTACGATCACGATTACTGGATCGTACAAAACGTCGCAGGCGTATAGCGTTGCCGATACACAGAACCTTGTCCATACGTATGAGTTTGTGATTGATTCCTTTCAGGGGCTATTCTACTATTCAGCCGATTCTTTATTTTTTCAGCAACCTGATCCCGGCTCCGAGTACGGATATGATACTGCCTCAATTTATTTTGATACTGCAAAGGGAGTGATCTCGAGCCTCTTCCTTTCGCACCATAGCTATGTACCCATCACTACTGGTTACTCGCTCGAGGGAACGGTTACCACTGACTGGGCCGTCAGGTGCAACGGCATTCAATATTCCAGGAGCTCGATCGTTACAACCGGCCCGCTTACTGGACCTGACGATCAGGTCTTTTCTGACGATTATGATCACTGGGTCAAGATAGGCGACATAGATGAAGGATACAAATTCCTAAAAGGCAGCTTCGCTATCAGTGGAGCTACCTCGGGAGTAAAAGATATTCAACCACCGCAAGCAACCCTCTCGGTTGTAGCGAACTCGGGTTCGCTCACCTGCTCCTTCGCTCCTTCCGATCACTCGCGCGAACTAGAAGTTTTCACGCCACTGGGCATCGAAGCAACGCACGTAGAGGTACAGGCGGATCGCAGTGAAGTCGCACTGCCTCAGCTTCCGGCCGGTATTTATTTCGTACGGCTGGAGGAGGACTTAGCAAAAGTTTATCTTGCTCCGTAGCCAAAATCATTATTAGTGTTGGTAGCCCCACCATCTCCCGCAGCGGGATCCTACGTGATCATATTTTTATGATGATGGTGCGACTCATCAATTACGAGTAAAGGGATCAGGTGGTACGGTAACAAATATTGGTACTATTGCGCCGTAATTGCAACCTATCGAACTACCAGGCCGGGCTTATCCGGCCTTTTTTATTGTATCGAATCCAAGTATTCTTGGAGCAGAATTCGAGCTGCTTCTTCATCCCGAAGGGATTTATTCTTCAGTTTTGATTTTGATAATTCTCGAGAGCGAATATTCGTCTCGGCAATGAGAGAAGTGAGCCGTTCGTCCCGTGTTTCCAGAGTCACGTTAAGGGATGCCAGGGATGCCTTCAATTTGTCGTGAAAGCGAAGCACTTCGGCGGTCATCTCGCTTTCGGTGCCGGCAAGCGTTTTAGGTATTCCTAATACAACGATGCCGATTCCTTCGGACATGATAAGAGCAGACAGCGCAGATATCAGATCCGGGTTATTGGGGAGAATACCACGTGGAGATGCCAGCATCCTCATTTCATCGGAGATCGCAATCCCGACACGTTTCGTACCGTAATCGATAGCAAGGACCCGGGACTTAAAACTCATTCTTCAAAGCGTTCGACACTTGTTACGCCGCGCACCTTGCGCAGTTTTTCCATCAATCGTGCGAGATGGTAGGTGTTTTTAACGAACACCGTCATTTTACCATCAAACATCGCATCGCGGGAGTCAATATTAACGGATCGAATATTAGTGTTATTGTAAGTGGAAATAACATGTGTAAGATCGGAGAGCATGCCTGGGCGGTCTTCGCCAAACACGCGAATACCCACCAGATAATCGGCACCTTCTTCAGTGCTGGGCCATGAAACGTCGATCAGGCGCTCTTCTGAGTCAGCCTGTAACTTCTGAATGTTTTTACAGTTGCTTCGGTGAATTTTAACGCCTTTACCGATCGTAACGACGCCAACGACATCGTCGCCCGGTACAGGATTACAGCACTTTGCGTAACTATAGAGTAGATTATCCCGTCGGCCCTGTATCAGGATCCCGGTGGAGGAGCGGGACGAATCCATATAGGTAACGGTCCCGACGTCTGGCCCATCCGAGGGGCGTTTATCCGCACGCTCTGAACTGCCAGGTTTAAGCCATTCTTTAAGCCGCTTAAAGTAATCTTCGATGTCAATATCGGCTGAGGCTATTGCATGATAGAAGCGTGCAAGCGTTCCTAACGGCGTCGAAGCAGCAAAACGAACCAGCATGTCATCGTTGACATGCAGTTTTGCCTTCTGCAACCGTTTTTGAAATAATTCTCGACCTTCTACGATCCGCGATCGTTGTTCTTCATTCAGGAATTTACGTATGTGCGATCGCGCCTTATGAGTAACGACGAATTTTTCCCAGTCGCCGGTCGGGGATTGGTTCTTCGAAGTAATGATCTCGACCTGATCTCCGCTGGCAAGTTTGGTATGGAGTGGTACGATTCTACCGTTTACCTTGGCTCCGATGGTACGTAAGCCGATCTGCGAGTGAATATCGAACGCAAAATCGACCGCAGTAGCGCCTTTTGGCAAAATACGCAACTCGCCTTTAGGAGTAAAAACGTAAATTTCGTCCTGATAAAGATTGAGCTTAAAGCTCTCGAGTAATGCACTGGGCGCATCTTCGCCGTGTTGCTCAAACACATCCCTTACCCATTTGACCCATTCTTCCAAATCGGGATCGGCAGCAGTTATGTGCTCCTTGTACTTCCAATGAGCCGCGACGCCTTTCTCTGCAATCTCGTGCATAGCTCGAGTGCGGATCTGCACTTCTACCATGCGCCCGCTTGGCCCGATCACCGTGGTATGCAGCGATTGATAGCCATTCTTTTTAGGAAGCGAAATATAATTCTTAAATCGCTCAGGGACGGGAGTGTAAATAGAGGATACTAATCCGAAGACTGCAAAACAGTCGTTGTCGTTCGGTGTGTCGAGCAGGATTCGGATGGCAAAGAGGTCGTACACTTCGTCGAGGCCCTTGCCAAGCCGGATCATTTTATTATAGATAGAGAACAGATGTTTCGGTCGGCCAACGATCTCGAATTTAAAATGCTGTTCTTTTAATGCTTCGGCGATCGGCTCGATAAAACTGGCAATATACGTTTCGCGCTCGATACGCTTTTCTGCCAATGCCCGCTTAATATTGGTATATGCTTCGCGGTTCAGGACCTTGAATGCAAGATCCTCCATTTCCCACTTGACCTTACCTAATCCAAATCGGTTTGCGAACGGAGCGTAAATATCGAGTGTCTCTTTCGCCATGCGAAGTTGACGTTCCGGCGGAAGATACTCGATCGTTCGCATATTATGGAGGCGATCTGCAAACTTTACAAGCATCACTCGAACATCGCCAACCATCGAAAGCAATAACTTCCGATAACTTTCAGCTTGTGTTATCTCACGCGACTTAAAAATATCAGTGATCTTCGTTGCGCCATCAACGATCTCCGCGACTTCGGATCCAAACTCTTCACGAATTTCCTCGAGTTGATAGACGGTATCTTCGACGACATCATGAAGAAGCGCTGCCACCACGGAAATATCGTCAAGCGGTATCTCCTGTGCAACGATCATCGAGACTTCGAACGGGTGAATAAAATACGGTTCACCGGAAGCACGACGATCATTCTTGTGCGCTTCATAACAGAGCCGAAAGGCCCGAATAACGAGTTCTTCGTCGAGGTAACGAAGGTTTTTACGGCAGGTGGCGAGGAGGTCGTTTAGCTTATCAGCATACGTTTCATCGTTCGTTGCGCCGCTCCAACGGAGCGCAGGCCGAGCTCGACGCCGTTGAGCAACTGCGTTATCCCGTCCATCCACAGAGGCCAACTGACCGCTGGTCTCTGAGCTAACTGTTCGTTTAACTGTAGCTGAATCCATGACCTATAAGGTCAACGTATCAAATTCCAGGCAAGGTTTCAGGGCTTAATGACGGCCTGTTCATTCTATTGGCGTGGAACGCCGAACCAACCGTAATAGAGTGTAACCCCAGCTTTCAAGTGCGTCATAATTATCTGATTCCGAGTAGGTACAAATACAAATGCTTTATCCTGCTGGGTACCCTGGAAAACACCATAAGCGGCGATCTGTGCAAAAGGCTCTACGGTAAGCCCGTGGCCGAGCTCGAAATCATGACGCATACCGAAAATAAGCTCAAGGGCGTTGCGGCTCCAATCCTGCTCGTAGGTTTGCTCTATGGGAGAAGTGGTCACCGAGTCGAGCATGACATGATAGCGCTGCTGGCTGCTCATCAAGAGATGAGAGAATCCGACGCCAAGATAAAAAGATACTGCTGACGATGGCTTAGTGATGACGTATCTAAAATCGAAGGAAGTCCAGCTGATTCCAATATTCTCGCCGGTGATTAAATGTGTCTCCCTCCCTTTAGCAAATTGTGGAGGCTTTGGAGCGGCCGATGCTCCGGGGCCAAAATTCCAGACGGAATCCTGAGGGAAATTATCACCTACATTCATGTGTGAATAGGAGATTTCGAAATCCAGCCGGCGAGTGATTGCCGTCGAAGCCTGAACCGACCATGCAAAAACGGAAGTAGCAGAAACTTGAGATTTGTTTACATCCATTTGCATGCTGCCGATACCAATACCCCCACCGATACCTATAGCTCTCCAAGGTTGTGGGGTTTGCATAAATGCTGCGTAATCGGCTTCTTCCTGTATTTTTTTTGCGGCGCGAATCGAATCCTGCCGGACTTGCTCGCGTGCCTTTGCCATCGCATCTTCTTGTTCTTTCCCTGCTTCGCGAATGCTATCCTGGCGATGTTGCTCTGCTTCTTTCGCGAGTTCTTCTTCCTGCTTTTTACGAAGCTCTTCGGCCCGGCGACGGTCATTGGTTAGCACAGAATCAGGCGGTACAGCACCAGCTGGGCGTTGTGCCTGAGACGTTACGGCAAAAGATAGTAAAAGAACTACGGCCAGCAATAGCGTTCGTGCTATGGGGGCTGACTGTCCAGGGATTCGGAACAGCTTAAGCGTGTTCGCGAACGTTTGGTGCATGATCGTTGAAATGTCGAGTTGTTTAAGTTCGGCAACCTTTTCGGCAATGAACGGAAGGTACGCCGGTGAGTTTCGTTTGCCCCGATAGGGCGCTGGTGCCAAATATGGAGAGTCGGTCTCGATAAGGAGCCGATCGAGAGGCGTCTCTCGTACTACATCGGCAAGCGTGCTCTTTTTGAACGTAATATTACCGGTAAAGCTCACATGAAAACCCAGGTCAATTGCACGGTGCATCCATTTTTGACCAGCAGAGAAGCAATGAAATTGACCGCGGGCGGCATCCGAAGGAAGTGAACCATAATGTTCCTCTACTATCCGAAAAACGTCCTCTTCCGATTCCCGAGTATGAATGACAATTGGTTTATTGAGCTCGATCGCTAATTCGATCTGCTGAGCAAATGCTAAACGCTGTACGTCTCTTGGAGCAAAATCATAATGGTAATCGAGCCCAATTTCGCCGATAGCCACTATTTTGTCATTCTTTTCAAAGCTTTCCCGAATCCGCTCTTTTACTTCCGGACCCCATTCATTTGCGCTATGAGGGTGAACACCCAATGCCCCAAAAGCTGTCGAATGTGATTCGGTAAGGGCCATTGTTGACGCGAAGCTTGCGGGGTCCGTTGCCGGTACCAGGAAGTGAGTTACTCCTTTGGTATTAGCTTCAGCAAACGTTTGCTCTCTATCCGAATCGAATTGAGCATCCTGTAGGTGGCAGTGAGAGTCGAACATTGGCTTAAATTAACCCTTAAAGTGCTTCTTTCGCTTCCCAAAAGCCAATTATGGCAGGGTAGAATTAGCTCCAACGCAGGTTGCCCTGACATTCTGACATAGACTCATCTGGCACATGGCGAAATATGCAGGAATTCGCAAATAGCGAGTAGTGGCATAATCCTTTATTCTTAGATAATTATCTTAGATAATACTTCACCACTTTAACACTTTAGCCTTTTACATTATGACTATTTATCGTTGGGAGCCACGCCGGGATATCCAGCAGGCAGCAGGTAAGCTTCGAAGACTTTTTGACGACTTCGAAAGCGGCTGGCAAAACGGATTACACATCGAACTGGGGACATTCTCGCCCCGTGTTGATATTTCAGAGACAAAGGAAGCAGTTCACATATACGCAGAGTTACCGGGTATGAAATCGGATGATGTAAAGATCACTCTATCAGAAGGGACGTTGACGATCCGAGGTGATAAAAAGCGTCCACCTTCCTCTAGCGAAGAGGCGTTTCATCGAATAGAACGCACCCATGGCGAATTTGTCCGTCAGTTCTCGCTGCCGGACAACCTCAATGAGGACAGTACTCAAGCCAGTTTCGAAGATGGGATTCTTCATATTACAATCCCCAAACGCGAACCGAATAAGCCACGCGAGCGCGAGGTGAAGATCGGCGCGCAGTAAGTGTTGGTTAGAATACAGATGAAAGAGCAGGGACTAAAAATCTCTGCTCTTTCTGTTTTGGTATTGTAGGAATGTAACCTTTTCCCCAGTTGTGTCACTTACTACCAATGTCGCATGTCACTTCAGAATTTTGGGATTTGATCGAGCTTAACCGTGAAAGTCTCTGGAGATTTTCGCTGGGTTTGACGTCCGATCCTGATGAAGCGGCCGATCTCATGAGCGATACTATTATTGCCGCTCAAAAAAGTTTTAGGAATCTTCGAAGTGAGCAAGCATTCAAAAGCTTTTTGTTCACGATAGCTCATCGGCTTTACCGACGAAGAACGTGGCGCCGCAGAATATTCGGAAAGCTGGAAGAGGCAGCCCACATTCAGGCCGATCTTGCCAGGGAATCTCGGTACGATCTTGAATTGCTTCTCGCAGTGCTGTCGACATTACCTGAAAAACAGCGGGAAGCAATTCTGCTCTTCGATATCTCCGGGTTTTCGATTGAAGAGATCCAAGGAATTCAGGGTGGTTCGATTTCAGCTGTGAAAGTCCGCTTGTTTCGAGGACGCGAGACTCTTCGTAAAAAACTTCTGGAAGATCCCCAAAGAGAAACCCCGTCAACGCCCCTCATTCTCCCCCAAACTTTATGAATAAGACTGTGGAAATAGACTCTTTTTTATCAACGGAAGACTTGAAGTACCAAGGCCTTCTTACACCCCTGCGAAATTCCAAATCGCCAATAAGTTTATCGGAGTTTAGAAAAATTGCCGCTGTATCTCATGGCGTTGGAAAAGCCGCTATTTTTTCAATGACCATTGCATTTGCCGGTGCGCTGGTCATTACCTTTTTCCTGCTGTCGCCCAATGATTCTCTTCTAAACCACAGTAAGCAATCAGCACATGAGAATCTTGTAAGTTCTAACGATCGAGCGATCTCTTCGCCTATCAAATCTTCGGAAGAAAATCACGAGCACGGTGCTTCCTCTATGCGGAAAAGTGATATTCGTACAGCGTCCTCAAAATCACTGAATTTAGGACTTGCCAGATCTAAAGAGGATAATATCAATTCGGGAGGCCATTCAAAAGAGGTGATAGGCCAGCGTGCTATGAACTTGGATAACCAAGTGATTTCAAACGATACGAATGCGAGTTCAAAGGTCGCTCCTATCCACGGAGCTATTGACGCCATGACTACTATTCAGCATATTGCTACAAGTCGCCCACTTGCTCTTGAGTCGAAGGATCGGGTTTATGGTGCATTACAATACGGGACCATTATGGGAGCGATCAATTCCTTCGGTGGAGGATTTGCAGTAACCGGGAGTCATGATTGGATGCAAGCCACATTCCGATATACAGGGACTTTCGGGACGACCTCTTCCGAGCTGTTCTTTCAACCGGTTGGCAGAACAGGAAGCCAAAAAGTGAGTGAGTATGCTCTTATGTTCGGTGCGCGCCTCGAGCAAGAAAATTTTTGGGCAAGCATTGAAGCAGGGCCAAACGTCATTCATGCGTCCTTTAATACCTATTTCTCATATCCGAAAAATGATACGATAAGTAATGACATCGGTGGAGGCTTGGGCGCTTCCGCAGAAGCTACTTTCGGGTATAAGTTCAGCGATTATTGGGGTATGGAACTGACCGGATTTGTCAGCAATCACACGATTACCTACGGCGGATTTATGCTCTCGCTCGTAGCAGGTAAGCTCAATTAAGAGCAAGGATAAGACAACCTATAGATCCCTCTCAGCTTTATTACTGCCTCTTTTGTTGATGAAAGCCGCTGAAGCTGTATTTTTGCACTATGGAGAAAGTCAAACTCGCTCTCGTCGGCTGTGGCAATATTGGACAAGTAGTCCATTTGCCAGTGCTCGAAAAAATGGCCGATGTGGAAATTGTTGCCGTAGTCGACCCTGATAAACGTAAAGCACAGTCTGTTGCAGAGCGCGCCAATATCGGTGCCACCTTCACAAGCCTGGATGCGCTTCTCTCATCGCCAATAGCCCAGGAATTACATGCGGTGGATATTTGCACTCCGACCGACACGCATCGTCCGTTAGCGCTCCAGGCCATGCAGGCTGGTATCGACGTTTTTGTGGAAAAACCGATATCGCGCACAGCCAAGGAGGCCCGGGATATGGCCGAGTGCGCGGCTAAGTACGACCGCAAATTAATGGTCGGTATGAACAATCGCTTCCGACCCGATACGATGCTGCTCAAGACCTTCATCGAAAAGAAGGAATTGGGCAAAGTCTTTTATATTAAGTCCGGCTGGTTAAAACGGCAGGACGATGTAAAAGCATGGCAGCAGCAGCAAGCTAAATCCGGTGGGGGAGTTATTCTCGACCTTGGTATTGTCATGTTGGATATGGCACTCTGGCTTCTCAATTACCCGGAAGTCCAAACGGTCAGTGCATCAACATATAAGCAGTTCACTAAGAGTGTAGAAGATTCAGCCGCTATTTTTGTTCGTATGGCCGGCGATATTACTTTTACGACCGAGGTCAGTTGGACATTCCAACGTGAAGGCGATTTCTTCTATTGTAACGTTTTTGGTGATGATGGTGCCGCATTTATCAACCCTCTTAAGGTAATGAAGAGGGTCCATGGCAACCTCGTCAATCTTACTCCTGCAAAGGCCCAGACGCCGGTTAGTTTATACAAGAAATCGTACGAGAACGAGCTTCGCTATTTCATCAATGCCATAAAAGGATTGGTGCCATTAGTATCTACTGGCCAGGAAGCTGCGAAGCGTATGGGAATAGTCGAAGCGATCTATCAATCGGCGGCTAAAAAGAAAGAGATCGCTATTAAGAAATAGCGATCTCTCTAAAAATATCCTACGGTTCTTTTTACGGTTCTTAGCGGGAGAGCAATAGGCTCTTATCGATGCCGGCCGTGTCTCCAATTATTACCCAGTTGAAGTTTCGCAAGTACTTGTTGGCAGCGGTTACCAATTCGTCGGGAGTCACGCTGGCCAGTTTCTCATAAGAAAAGAATGCATTGTGCCAGTCGCCGGTCTCGAGCACCGCTTGCCCTAAATAGACTGCTTGCTGTTCGGTCGTCTCGGCATTCATATAATTGCGGGTCGCCCAGCCGGCCACACCTTCCCGAATAGCTGACTCCCGAATTCGATTGTGCTGAAAAAAATCGACGTCATCATAGATGATGTGGATAGCGCTATCCACATAAGGGGTCTGCAGCGTGATCATACCGTTCGAAGTCTGTCCTTCGCGGTCATCTACGTTGGGGGCATACGCCAGATTATGCTGCACGCGAATGTGATTGAAGACAAAGCCTCCAAAAAAATTTCGCAGCCGGAGATAAGGATAATAATCAGGATCGCCTTTAGAAGGTGCAAGATAATACCCGACGATATAATCCGTTGGCAATTTGCGGTCAAAAGGAGGGAAATAGGCGCCCGGAGAAAAGGCCTTCGCTGGCGGTCCAATCTTAATCGGTGTATAAGAACCTTCCGGTAAACTTGCAATGGTCGATTCGATCTTATCTGTCAGTTCTTTTCTCGATATGTTACCAACGACCGATAACACTAAGCGTGCTTTTACCATCAGATTCTTAAAATGCATCTGCATTAGTGAAATCGTTTCGCGCTGCACATCTTCCGGAGTATACATGCGTCCATACGGATGACCGGCGTAATAGATGGAATCTGCAGCGTAGGTAGAGTAACTTTCGGCATCGATCGCGCGAGAATTTAACCCCAGAAGCACGCTCTTCTTGAAATTCTCGAATTCAGTGCTATCGAATGATGGATGAAGAATGACATCCGTAAAGTAAGCCCATGACGTATCGAAATTTTCGCGAGTGCATTTAAAGCTGAGAGCAGAATAATCACGGCCGTTTTCACCATTAATACCCGTTCCCATGCTTACGATCTTTTTGCGGAAGTATGCCTTGCCTATGTTTTGTGTACCTCCGGCGGTTACGACTTTCATCGCAAAATATTCAGCGGAGACCGGCTCATCAGGAGGAATTGCGGCATCACCGCCACGAATAAATAAGATCGCGCTTACGACCGGTGTTTCGGCCGATTGACGCATAATAACGTGAATTCCGCTTACGTCAAATTCTTGTACATCGCTTACGACGTTCGTCGGGGCAGTGTATGAACCGGAAGTATGCGTTGTGCCACAGGCTGAGAATGCCAGTAGAAAGGCGACGAATAGGAGTGGTTTTACTGCTGGTCGAAGGAGGTAATAGGTCGATCTTATCATGGATGCACCTCCATATTCGGATTTCCTAATTTAGCGAGAGACGGTTCGGTTACAACAGCTGCGGCCTTGCTCATAGCGACGCCGAGCACATAGGGCCTACCTTGAATATATCGGTGAACGTAATCGGCAATATCTTTACGAGTCACTTTGCTTAGATCGTCCAGGTAATGTCCATAATAATCGAGTCCGGCGGCGGCCCACCAAAAGGCAAGGTCATGTGAGAAGGAGCTTGGCTTTTCACTGCGGTAAAGCGTTTGAGTTCGCAGCACATTCTTTGCAGTTTCCAGTTCTTCATCCGTGAAATAGCTGGGGTCATCAAACTTAGCAACCTGTTGCCAGAATATTTTCATGGTCTCTTGCAAATGCTCGGGGGTCGTAATAATGTCCGCAGTGATCGGGCCAACATAACGTTGTGTATAATACCAGAAATTAAGGCCTTGTGCAAGACCGGTTTCCATCAATGATTTTGAAAATGGATGTTCCGGTTGCGTAATAATATAACTGAATACATCCGCAACGTAGGTCCCTTTGTCGTCAAGCCCGATCGAAGGGCCATGCCACTGCACCTTTACGATCGCACGCGGTTCATCTACCGTGTCCTGAACAAATAAAGGATGTGTAAGAGGGGGTACACGCTGTGGAGGATCGGCTATGAAAGGATCAGGTCCTTTTTGCCAACGCAAAAAATACTTTGGGACTAATCTGCGAATATCCTCCGTCTTTACATCTCCGGTGACGATCAACAGAGAGTTGTTGGGAAGATAATATTTGCCTTTAATAAAAAGCATTTTTTCGCGGGTTGCTGCTTTGATTGCTGGACGGGTGCCCAATGGATCTTTGCGGGACATCCATCCATCCCATAACGCTTCCTCCATCTTGCGCCCGAACTTGAAAAGCGGTAATGCTTCATCGCGGTCGAATTCACCTAAGACTACTTCCTTTTGCTTGTGAAGTTCATCCTCTTTGAAGAGGGGGGACGTAATAGCTGTTGCCATAAAGTCCAATCCCTGTTCGAGGTTCTCTTTTGGCAGCGTGAAATAGTATTCTACCTGTTCCTCGTGCGTTTCACCATTATACACAATGCCCAGATCGTCAACGCGTCCGAGAAAATCATCCTCGGTCGTATCGCGTGCATTGGCGGTAAAGAACATGTGCTCATAGAGATGTGAAAGGCCGTTGATCTCGGGCGGTTCAGTAAACGAACCGTTCTTTACAGCAATCTCGATCGTTGCGATTGGAGTCAGGTGGTTTTCAACCACGAGGACTTCCAGCCCATTATCGAGCGTAAAGCGAGTCCAGGGCGGTAATTGCGCATTGGCAGTCTGTGTCAAGCCAACGCTAGTACCTATTAGAGCAATGCAAGTAAGGATAAGGTAAGGTCTCATTCTGAAGAGAAAGCAGTAAAAGGGATTCCCTCACCCGAAAGTTCTTACTTCACAGATGGTGAGATCATCATTGGATTCCCCAGCGTTGCTAAGGAAGGTTCGGTTATAATGTTAGCGGCTTTGCTTTGTGCTATACCGAGAACGTATGGCTTACCTTGAATATATCGCCGAACGTACTCAGCAATATCCTGCCGAGTAACTTTGCTTAAATTATTGAGATATTCGCTGTAATAGTCCAGGCCGGAGGTTGCCCACCACGCTGCCAACTCTTGAGTATAAGCACCAGGCTTAAAGCTGCTAAGTTGCTCGCTACGATAGAGCGTTTGGGTACGTAGTACATTCTTTGCCGTTTCAAGTTCTTCGTCCGAAAAATAATTGGAGTCATCGAACTTAGCAACCTGTTGCCAAAAGATGGCGACCGATTGTTTCAAATGCTCCGGCGATGTAACAATATCTGCACGGATAGGGCCCACAAAACGTTGTGTATAATAGTTGAAGGCAACATCTTCAACAAGGCCATTGTCCATTAGCGATTTAGCAAACTCATGCTCTCGTTGTGTTATGATATAACTGAATACATCTGCGACGTACGTGCCTTTATCGTCGAGGCCAGCGGAAGGACCTTGCCACTCTACCTTCACGATCGATCGTGGCTCATCTATCGTATCCAAAACGAGAACTGGCTTTGTTAGTGGTGAAGCGCTCTGTGGCGGAATGTCTGCGAATGGATCGTGGCCTTTTTGCCATTGACTGAAATATTGGGATACCAGAGCCTCCGCCTGTTGCGCTGTTACATCGCCTGTGATCAAGAGAAGAGAGTTGTTCGGTATGTAATATTTGGTCTTGATCGCGAGCATCTTCTCTCGTGTTGCTGCTTTGATAGCCTCTCTTGTGCCAAGAGGTTCTTTGCGCGATAACCAATCGCCCCACAGTGCAGCGTCCATTTTGCGATTAAACTTGAACAATGGACTGGCTTCATTCCGGTCAAACTCTCCAAGCACTACCTCTTTCTGTTTATGAAGCTCTTCTTCTTTGAAGAGAGGCGAAGTGATGGCCGTAGCCATAAAATCAAGGCCAGGTTCGAGATTTTCTTTTGGTAGTGTAAAGTAATATTCTACCTGCTCTTCGTGGGTCTCTCCGTTGTATACGATCCCTAAATCGTCCACTCGTGCTAAGAAAGTATCTTCACTTGTATCTTTAGCATTTGCGGTAAAAAACATGTGCTCGTACAAGTGAGAGAGGCCGTTAATGTCCGGCGATTCCGTAAAAGAGCCATTATGAACAGCGATTTCTATATTGACAATAGGGGTCAGGTGGTTTTCGACGACAAGGACTTCAAGCCCATTGTGGAGTTTGAATCGAGTCCACGGGGCAGATCCAGCGATTGAAACGTGCGATATAGTTACTCCTAAAGAGAAGGCGATTAGATAAATAAAAGCGACTCTCATAAATAAAGGGCAAGATTACTTTCTTGAAAAATTCACAAGACGTAATAAAGCTACATCCTGAACGTTAGTAGCTTCCCGGACAGGCACGGTGTAGTTGTTGCAGATCATGGAGAATGCCAGTTGTTCACCATCTCGAGTTGTCAGATAACCAGAAATAGTACGTGCGCCAGTCAAAAATCCTGTTTTGGCATGGACGTTTCCCTCCGCGACAGTACCTTTTAACCGTGATTCCAGCGTACCATCCACGCCCATAGTGGGAAGAGAATTATATAGAGCGTCAAAAAGCTTTGGGCGATCATGCATTGCTACCAATAAGCGGGTCATTTGATCCGCGCTGATAAGGTCCATGCGCGAAAGTCCGGATCCATCAGCGATCGCCAAGTGGGCCGTGTCGACTGTGATGGAAGCCAAAAATTTTTTCATCACGAATGATCCGGTCGACCAACTTCCCTCACCACCGATCTCCTTTGCCGTAGTTCGAAATAGCTGTTCGGCAAACAAATTATCCGACTGCTTATTCATGTATTTTATTAGCTCCGTGAGCGGCGGGCTGGTATAGCTCGCAAGCACACGAGCTTTAAGATATGGATACGGTTTTGTCGCGTGCTCGGCCGCTAATTCTCTCAAGGTCTTTGCTTCGCCATTTATAGTGATACCATGCTCTTCCAGCGTTTCACGAAATAGCGTAGCGGTGTACAATGTAGGATCTTCCACCGCAAGTTGTTGCGTGACGGCGGTGCCGTGGAGAGGGATCTGTCCGTTAATTGTCACGGTATTTGAACCAAGCTCGCGCGATATCTCGATCGACGAACTTCCGGCAGCAAGTACCGAGTCGGGAAGTCGATGCCGCTTGATAGAAATGGAATCCGGTTTCGTCGCTCCATAGTTCTCAACCGAGACATAATCGGTATTCGGATTTAACTCATATTTAACGGAAGAGCCTTTAGTTACTCCCGGAGTCACCGTGACCGAAACTT
>Ga0070738_10003417_pt1 | contig 20897 bp, 17 predicted proteins | sample Coa_R2_2_FD_66446 | JGI IMG/M metagenome (GOLD analysis project Ga0070738, IMG submission 66446) | Surface soil microbial communities from Centralia Pennsylvania, which are recovering from an underground coalmine fire - Coalmine... | ecosystem: Environmental > Terrestrial > Soil > Unclassified ... | reverse complement strand
GTTTTGGTGTACGATCTCTAAATACTGGGGTCATACTCTATAGCTGCTGAAATGCTTATCCTATATACATTTTCGCAGTTTTTGACCCCTTTTTTTTATCTTTTTGTGAGAAATCCGGGTCAAGGAATTCTCAATCGAGCAGTTCTACTTATCTCAATTATCAAAAGTAGTGGAAGTTTTACAAATTATTTAGGATTGCTATTTTTGCACAAAAAGAAAACTATTTAAATCTAAACTTCTTCTGCCAAAAGAAATATTATATTATGAAGTGATATTACGATTATTTCAAAAAGATTTAAAATTTCTCTAAAAACAAAACATGGCTATAACGTAGAACCTAAGGAGATTCTGGAGGCAAATTATGAGCAGTGACATTCAAAAATATCGGTTTGTCTGTACCTTAACTTTTGGAGATATATACGGTCAAATAATTGTTTGGTTAATTACCATCACTATAAGTTTAGCCTCAGCTTTGGCGCTCATGGGTGCTAGAAGACCAGTTTATGCTTTAGCTGCAGTTGCACTTGTTGTTTTATTATCACTACCTTTCTTGCTTTTTGCCTTTGTGACCACCCTGTTGAATCACATTGAAGTTGCTCCAATAGAACCAGGGACAAAGCTGGAACCAATACCAGGTAATGTTTCTCAGCAACAACCTGTACAGGCAACGAGTTAAAAAAGAGTTAGGAATTAGAAGTTAGGAATATATGAGTGAGGAGTTACCCTACACTTCTCTAACTCATCACTCTTAACTCATAACTCCTCACTCTAAAATACAAGTCCCTGTCTGTTGGCAGGGAATTTTTTTGTGGAGACACAATCAATTGAGTCTCTACAATAGAACAGCAGAAGAAAGCTTGTTTACAGTTGGGGATTTATATATGTTTGAACATGACGTCATCATTGTTGGGGGTGGATTAGCTGGATGCCGCGCTGCATTAGAAATTACCAGAACTAACCCCAACTTAAATGTAGCTGTGGTTGCCAAAACCCACCCAATTCGTTCTCACTCAGTTGCTGCTCAAGGTGGTATTGCTGCAACCCTAAAAAATGTTGATCCTACTGATAGCTGGGAAGCACATGCTTTTGATACAGTTAAGGGTTCTGACTATCTAGCAGACCAAGATGCAGTGGAAATTCTCACTCGGGAAGCCCCGGAGGTGATCATCGATTTAGAGCACATGGGCGTTTTATTCTCCCGATTGGCTGATGGTCATATTGCCCAACGTGCTTTTGGTGGACATTCCCACAATCGTACCTGCTACGCTGCTGATAAAACAGGTCACGCAATTCTACATGAATTGGTCAGCAATCTCCGACGAAATGGTGTCCATCTTTATCAAGAATGGTATGTGATGCGTCTGATTCTGGAAGAAGGTCAGGCCAAAGGTATAGTTATGTACAACATCCTCGATGGACACATAGAAGTAGTCAGAGCCAAAGCAGTGATGTTTGCTACTGGTGGTTACGGTAGAGTATACAACACAACATCCAATGATTATGCTTCTACAGGTGATGGTCTAGCAATGACTGCCCTTGCTGGCTTGCCCTTAGAAGACATGGAATTTGTCCAATTTCATCCGACTGGACTTTATCCAGTAGGAGTACTCATTTCCGAAGCGGTGCGTGGAGAAGGAGCGTATTTGATCAATTCCCAAGGAGAGCGCTTTATGGAAAGATACGCTCCTAGCCGGATGGAATTGGCTCCGCGTGATATCACCTCACGAGCGATCGCTTACGAAATTCGTGCAGGTCGTGGTATTCATCCCGATGGTAGCGCGGGAGGTCCGTTTGTTTATCTTGACCTCAGGCACATGGGTAAAGAAAAAATCATGAGTCGTGTTCCCTTTTGCTGGGAAGAAGCTCATCGCCTAGTCAGCATTGACGCTGTTATTGAGCCTATTCCAGTACGCCCTACAATTCACTACTGTATGGGAGGTATTCCAGTTAACACTGATGGTCAAGTCCGTAGTGGTAGTGATGGGTTTGTTGATGGTTTTTTTGCCGCTGGCGAAACATCTTGTGTCTCTGTACATGGTGCAAATCGCCTTGGCAGTAACTCCTTGCTAGAATGTGTCGTCTATGGACGTAGAACAGGAGCTAAAATAGCACAATTTGTCCAAAACCGCAAGCTACCGATTGTAGATGAACAACATTACATTACCGAGGCTCAACAGCAAATTCAAGCATTACTAGCACAGCAAGGGCAATACCGTATTAGTCAAGTTCGTCATGCCTTCCAGGATTGTATGACTCAGTACTGTGGCGTTTTCCGCACTGAGCAATTGATGCAAGAAGGAGCGCAAAAATTACAAGAAATACAAAACCAATATTCACAAATATATTTAGATGACAAAGGCGATTGCTGGAATACTGAAATTGTAGAAGCTTTAGAATTGCAAAGTTTGATAGTCGTAGGGCGTCTTATTCTAGCATCAGCAATGAATCGCCAGGAAAGCCGAGGCGCACACTTCCGTGAAGATTTTCCTCAACGAGACGATACGAACTTCCTCAAACACACAATGGCTTACTACTCACCCGCTGGCATAGATATCCAGTACGCAAAAGTGGCAATTACTATGTTTGAGCCAAAAGAGCGGAAGTATTGAGAATGGGGAGTGGGGAGTGGGGCATAGGGAATAGGGCATGGGGAATAGTATAGAGTATTCTCCTATTGCTTCCTTGCTTCCCTGCTCCCTTGCTCCCCACTACCTCGAAGAAGCATTTTTGTTGATTTCGTCTTTATACTGAGATGGTGCTAAAGATGCTGCTTTGTTAAACAGAGGTTTTGCCTCATCAATTTTGCCTTGTTTTTTGAGCAACATAGCCTTTGCCAGAACAGGACGAAAATCCTGTCCATCATCTTTGATAGCTTGGTCGTAGACAGAAAGTGCTTGATTGTAGCGCTTCTGGGAGGCATAGACATTACCTAACAGCACTTGTACAGCAATTTTATCTACACTTTCTGCTGGCTGAATTTTATTTGCCTTAGCTGCGGTGAGAGTATCTTGCAGTAAACCAATCGCTGCTTCTGGACGTTTTTGGTTCACTAGAAGAGTGACCATACCTTCTAAAGCCTTAATGTCCCCTGGTTTTGTTTGGAGAATGGAACGATATGCACTAGCAGCCCCTTCTTTGTCACCAATTTCTAATTTTGCCTGAGCAAGCAGTACTGTGTATTGTGTATTTTCCGGATTCAGTTTGGCAAGCTTTTCTAAAGGTTCAATGACTGCCTGTATGTTAGTCTTGTGTTGCCTCAACAGTAGTAATCGTGCCTCTAATAAGCTTTTGAGTGCTGTTTGATTATCTGGTTCCCGTTGCAACACTAGTTCTAAACCACGTGCTTCATCTTCTAGCTTTGATGTACTTGCTACTCCGGTTTCGGAAGTTGATTTTTGCTCTGAAGTGGACTTATTGAATGCTCCAATTATAGGTAAAAGTGAAACTCCCACAAAAGCAAGAACTGCCAGCACTAATATAATATTAACTATCCAGCGATTGCGAGGTTGAAACACAAAACTTTCCTTAACTCTAACGACATTGTTTTTTGATGAAATCAAGAAAGTTAAATTTTTGAAAAATTTTACGGAATTCCCTGTATTGCTTGTGAATTTTATAACAAATAGCTATTGTTGTGCTGCACGTCAAGTGATGACTTTAGGAGGAATCTCTGGAATTATTGCTGTGGTATGCTTCCGAAATTACTATAAAGGCGCTAGATTACACATTAAATTACACATTTAGTATTATGTGTTAAGTGAAGTTGCAAGGTGTTTCGCTGATATTGTTTCCCTATACTAGTTTGCAAACGGGAAAAACCTTCGCAAGCGTCTGATTCGACTTTGAGGAGGACATTTGCGAATGAGCTCACGCTCTAAGAAGGGTTAGCATAACCTGGGTAACTGGCACATGAATGCCATTTTACCTCTAGTATCTCACAGGGTGTTATAGAGTGGTTGTCTTGAAAGGAAATATACTGCCAAGCGCCGCGCAAACGCTCTTCCCAGCTGCCTTCGTTCAATCCCACAATGGGATATGTCTCCGCCGCAAGGAGTTTTTATGAATTCCGACCTGATGCCGTCGCCCGAATCTTCCAATACTTATGCCTCACAAGAGGCTCAAACTGACACAGTTGTTCCTGTAAATGAACAACCAAAAGCAGAAACCGCTCAACCAGAAAATTCGCTCGTTACTTCAACTGAGACCGCTGACGATGGTAACCTCGCCAATCGCCAGCAACCGATTCCGCCTCCTAGTGAGCCAATGCAGTACCGAGCTATTGGCTTAGTTAGAGGTCGCTATCTTGCCAGTAGCGAGCAATTTACTCAAGGTACACTACTGACCACAGAAGGTACGCTGCTCGATGCTGTCCTTCTAGGTCGGATTATGAGTTTAGTTAAAAATCATCTCGATCTCGACAAAGAACACCTGTGGGTTGTTTATCCGCGTACCAGACAAGAAAATGATAAATTGCACCTCCAGATTGTAGGGGTTTGGGAGCCAGAAAATCTTGCTAAACATGCCACAGAAGAGCAAGAAGAAGATTTTGTACTTTTAAACCAGACAAATAATAATGGCGCTTCAGAGAACCTTATACCTTCAACAGAGATTCCAGATGGTGGTTTTTCTGTTCGTGGTGAGGTCGTTTACCAGTCCTTTGATGCTGAAAACTTGGTGATCAAAATTAAGCAGGCTGCTCGTAAACCATCTGAAAAACCCAAATACTTTAAGCTGAAACTCAAAGGTCAGCTTCAGACCAAAGCAGTAGGAAAGTTCTGGGACTTTCAAGTGAAGCGAGATGCTGATGCATTGATGATAGAACGCGGTGAAGCGATCGCTGAGTTGCCCAAAAAACGGAAACCACCTCAAAGAAAAGGTTTTGGAGGGCGTCGTGCTGGTCCTGGCGGCGGCAAGAAACCATTCCCCAAACGCACTGGGAGTGGAGAACCCCCACGTCCTATTCGGAAAACAGGCGATGCCTCTCCTGCAGCATCACGACCAGTATCAAAAGGACCGGTTCCTAAACCTGTCAAACGTCCGAAGCCACCGCAGGAGTAGGGAATAAAGAGTAGGAGCAAAGGAAGAGAGGGAAGGGGACAAGGAGGACAAGGAGGACCAGGGGAATATCTGAATACTATGCCCCACTCCCCACTCCCCAACGCCACTTGCTACAACGGAGGGAACCTCCGCAACGCAGTGGCTCCTCCCCATTCCCCATTCCCCATTCCTAACTCCCCCTAAAACTCCGTCCACCGATCTTGAGGAAGAAAAGATCGTTCCATTGAAATGGGAGAGACAGGCTCAGTTAAGGTAAATTTGCCTGCTTCGATCCACTGTTTAAGTTCTCTGGCAACTTCGCGAGACAGAAAAATACTGGCAAGAGGTGCAGCGCGTACTGTTTTCCCATCAATCGTAATTCGCCCTGATTTGAGTTGAGCATAACTTACTAATCCAAATGTAGGACGAACACGTCGAGGAATAGAAAAATCGACTATTGGTGCGACTAAGTCTTTGTCTTGAACAGCTGCTCTTGCTATGACTTCTTCTTCTAAGACAGGTAGTGGTACACCTACTCCCAACATTAGAGATGGACCGTAATTTTTGAAGTAACAGCCACGTACCCAACGAGCATCCATCTGCTTAGCATCGCCAATCAGAGCTAAAGTAGCAGCAGGACCAATTGGTGTGCGATTGGGCAAACGCTTTTGTAAGGGAAAGTGCTGAGTCCCTTCCCATGCTACATAACCAATACCCCCACCTAAGAAAATGCGTGTGCCAATACCAATTAATTGCAAATCAGGGTCGTTCAGTAGCGGAGAAATGGCACCAGGATTTGAATAAACAGCATTACTCAAGCGCGGTTGTAACGGACCCAGATATGTAAAAAGTGGGCGATCGCCCCCATTTACACCAACGATAAAGTTCTGGTAAAGATTGCGCGGATTAAATAAATAAAACTGGTTAATGGTCTCACGGGTGATCGTCGTTTCAACGCTTGTCTTGGGGTAACAATCTGTAACTTGTCCTTGTACTCTTACGTGCACAGGTTTACCCGCTATCAAATCTTCGATCACATGACCACCACCACGTTCGCGGATTTCTTCTCCGTCTATCTCTTCTGCTATACAACTCGCACCTAAGTACAAATCTACAGCCCCAAAGCCAGAGTATGCTAGCACGCCATCTAACCAGCATCGACGAATTTTGATCGGAGGATCAGTGTGTCCCAAGTTGATAATTGCACCACTAGATTCCATTGGCTCAAAAGTGCCAGTGGTGATCACGTCAACTTCTTTAGCAGTTTTTGTAACGCCGACTTCTACAACACGTGCTTTTAGTTCTTCACTAGTCATCACCACAGCACGATTGCAGCTAATTTTGTCATTGATTTCCGCAATTGTTCGCATATTTTATGTAGGGCATTGATTTTCAGGGCGATATATTTGCTAAGTAGTTGGTTAAATCAGTGTAGCTTTTGAGATTTAACAGCATATCACCCAACTCTTCTAATTGCGTGATGGATAAAGAACAAATCTGCTGTTCAATTTCTAGATCAAGAACACCAAACTTGCGGGTAAGGAGCCGCAAAATCAATGCTTCCTGTCCTTGTTGTACCTCTTGTTGAGCAATGTCTTGATTTCTTACATCTTCTTGCATAGTTTCCTAGATGCATTGCTAATCACTTCTTTTTGAACCAAGTCCAGCTAGCACCTGCATAGAGGCTTAAGTATTTTGCTGCTCGTCAATTTCTTCAATCATATCCGCAATCAACAGCAACTTAGCTAAAATGCCACGAGAAAAACTATTTTAAGTCCACTATGAGGGAGGGGATCTCCTAGTAGCAGTTGTTTGATTGATGATCAAATGGCTATTTAGTGAAAATCCCACCCTTTGATTAGGATGGGCCGAAGTGAAGGGATTATATTTACTAGTTGAGAAGTATCTGTAAAAAAATGCGTTAGTGTATTTATTTACACTTTAATATCTATCGAATGATAAGCATAGGAGACTTGCCTGAACCTGGAGAAAAGCGTAAATACCCTTCTATCAAATCTCCTAAGGCGACTGGTTGATTAGTACTACACCAGCAGTAATCATCAATAACACTTTCTTCATTTCTAACACGCACAACGAAGTAGCTTTTATTCTCATTATCTATTGCCACAACACGATAATTGTCATACTTTAACTGGAGAGTCTCTTGTTTAGTCACGCCTTTTGTACCCACCTAGTGCTTGTAAATGTCAATGATACAAATCACAATAAGAATTATAAAGTATATAAATATAAACACGTATAAAGATTAATACCTTAAAGTATAAATTTACAAACTCCAACAAATTGATTTCATCAACTTATTATCAATCTATTAAGTGCTTTTTATATGTTTGATAGCTGTATAGTAGTACTGGTTAAGTGAGTTACATTTTATCTTAAATTTATGAGAGAAAACACAACCCTCATTCTCCAGTCAGTCTGTTATTTTGGCAAGTTAGGCAAATAGATAAAATATAATCCGCGACACTACTAATTTCTTAGTCTTGTGCGCGGATAAATAGGTGTTAAGAAGGCAATAAGGTAAGTGGAAAGAAAGGAATCGTTAACCTCTTTAGAGATCAACCAGAGTTAGTGTTGCAAGCAATTGAGCAATTATCAAACACTAGTCATGACTTTGGTTAACTCATTAGACAAATCAATACTACATTCTTGTTGTTTTTTGAAAAAAACACCAGCTAAGAAGTAATATTCACCTGAATAAAATGCAATTTGTTTTTTTCGTAGTTCTTCTATGTGTTTTTTCACTTTAGGCTCAGAACTATAGTAACCAAACTTTAAAGGTAAAACTAGAAAACTGTTAACAGAGTAACCAATAGATTTTGCGTGTTCAATTGTACTTTTTGGATTAGAGAAGCTGGATACTAAAATTAGTACATTTTCGTAATTAAGTGACAAGAGATTGTTGGTGACTGTAGCTCCATCGATACCTCCAAATAATAGTGGCATATAAATATCATTATCTGGTGCAGGTAGATAGGGAGGGTTAGCTATAAGATATTCAGCTTCTGGTTTAGACGATTCAAGTAAACACGAGTTATAAATTACGTATTTATCACTTAGATTGTATTCATCAATAGTTGAATTAGCGACTTTCCAAGCAGAAGTATTTAATTCAAAACCATGTATCACTCCATTGAAAGGATTTCTAAGTAATGAATTAATAATAGGGCTACCATCTCCTGAACCAAATTCAACTATAGTTTCACATTTTTGGCAGTTTCTTAAAACTAAATTGTCTAAACAAGTTGAGTAAAACAGAGATTCTTCTGGGCAAAAAAAGATATCTTTCATGTGACTATCAGCATCCTCTAGATTCTAAAAATTTTGATATTTAATGGGCAAGACAAAATTGCTGCACAAAGGTTTACTTTTTGCAAGCAATTTGTAACTAGGCAGATAAGTGATAAAAAACAAAGTCTAACGGGCGTACATTAGGCTACTTCTGCCATTACGCACCATGGATGTATCAGGGGAAGAATTTTTTCTATTCCCTATGCCTACTTTCATACTTGCTGCTCTACACAGTTTATGATTGCTATTTAATTGGTATATTAGACAAGTTGTTCGGCCTTATGTATGGAACGTACAACGGCAGTAGCTGCGCGATCGCCCATGAGCTTCTCTTGGTCATATCCTAGTACCAATTCCCAAGCATCTTCTGGATACATTTGAGCTAAAGGCAAAGCAACATCATCTAACATCCAGCGACCGTGACGTTCGTCTTCTCTAATATGCAATTCCCAATAACCCATTGCTGCATCAGATAATCCTAATCGTTGTGCTGCTGCAAGATAGTTTCTATAAGCTGCAGGTCCAGCAACTTCAAAGTATGTCAAGCCGCCACAATAGCGCAGAAAATAGCGCTTACACTCAGTTAGTAGAAAATTATGGTTGGCACAAGCAAGCACTTGCCAAGGAACCAAATCAAAGTATCCCTCAGGTTCTGTATTCATTCCAAATTCAGCCAGCATCTTGGCAAAAAATGTTGAATGCTTGCGAGAAAAGCGACCATTGCCATACTCTTCTAGCAAGACCCGCACAAGGGTACACTGTATTTCATTAGCAGCACCGCCTAAAATTCGAGAAAGTCGGCTGCCTTCTACTAAACCGTCAAACGATCCAATAGCCAGTAAATGGCGGTAGCCAGTTTCTGTCATTTGCTCACGGATGTAACGACTTTCACTAGACAAAGCTGGATCTAAATCGTCATCAGCACGTGCAAGCAACGCCTGACCTACATCCACTTTTTTTAAGGCTGCGACATCGATTTGTTCCAGTTCCCACTGTTGCCAAGCTGCTTCGATGTGCTCACGCACTTTATATAGGTAAAGCGATCGCTCATTATTGTAGCGTCGCAGATCGTCATACCAAAATAGGTTTAGTCGATTGATGCGATAAAGAATCCGCTGGAGAAAGCAATGAGCTTGATCATCTCCAGAACCATTTTGATATGCAGCGTAAATTGCTGCTGAGAGTAAACCTTCAAACTCACTAATGTCTTGGGCTAAAATATTGAGTTTGTTATCTAAGTCTTCTGTTGCTAGTAGCTTGCTAAATTGCTGTTCTCCAGACTTATAATCTAGATTTGTTATTTCCTCAGGTTGCTCAGTTTTTCCTTTTGCAAAAGTGAGGGATGACATAGCTAAGTTGTTGTACATTGAATCCTTCAGTCGTTCTAAAGAGGTGTTAGATAATTTGCACCTCTCATTACCTAATGATTTCTATTTAGGGTGTTGTGTACATCTCTCATCAGTATTAAAGAAATATTAAGCAATCAAGGCAAGATTTCAGTCTAGAGGAAGGAGGAGTATATCTCCCTTATCTGATTACGGTATTTGAGTCATAGGTTTACTTGGGGGAATTTGTTCAATCGTAATTAGTGCTTCCATCACTGACTTAGCAATTGGTGCGGCAACTGTACCACCATAAGCATTGTTTCCCTTCGGCTCATCAACCAATGCCAACACAACATACCGGGGTGACTCTGCTGGTAGTATCCCTAAGAAACTAGTAATATAAGCACCATTAATATAACCGCCATGACCTGCTTTTTGAGCTGTACCAGTTTTGCCTGCAATGCGATAGCCTGCAATTTGTGAAGCTGTACCAGTGCCTTCATCGACAACAGTTTCCATCATTTCTACGACTTTTTGAGCGATCGCAGGCGAGAAAATTTGGCGGGGTGCTGTATGAGCAGGGGAATAATGTACCTGCCCTTTGCTATCTATAAGTGCTCGAACAACATGAGGTGTAACCAATTTGCCACCATTAGCTAAAGATCCAACCATTTGCAAAAGTTGTAATGGTGTTAGAGAAAAGCCTTGACCAAAAGAGGTTGTTGCGGGCTCAATGGGTGAGGCTAGGAATTGTGCTTGACTTTTTAGCTGACTGCTGACAGCAAACGGCAAATCTGTCTCAATGGTTTGTCCTAGTCCCAATCGTTCTAACCAACCGTAGTAGATTGAAGGCTTGAGTTTCTCAATGATTTGCACCATGCCAACATTACTGGAGTGCTGGATGATTTGCGCGATGTTTATTCGCCCATAACGTTTGTTTTCAGCATTTTTGATTGTTCTATCAGCTACTTGAATAAAACCTGGATCATTAAACACATCGTCAGATTTAATCACACCAGCTTCTAGAGCGATCGCCACATTTAAAGGCTTAAACGTTGAACCAGGCTCATAAAGATCTGCTAGGGTCCAGTTTTTAAACAGTGAGATATCAGCTTTAGAGTACTCATTAGGATTGTAAGTAGGCTGAGTGACCATGGCCAACAAGGAACCATCCCACGCATCCATTACAATCACCGCCCCACGTTTCGCATTGAACTTATCCATCTCTTGTTTCAAAGCAGAACGGGCAGTTCGTTGCAGTCGGCTATCAATTGTTAATTGTAGTTGTAGGTCATCAAAATGTAGAATCCCGTCTGGAGCGTAATTAGGCATGAATGCGCCATTTCCAGAACGACTAAGCCGTACTGGTTGTACAGAACGCTCTAGCAGCTTTTCTTGACTATATTCCACACCTGCCTGACCACGACGGTCAACATTAACATAGCCAACGACTTCAGCAACCAAATTTTGTTGTGGGTACAATCTGGAATATTTTTGAACTAACTCTAAGCCATTTAAACGCAAGGCAGTCACGCGATCAGCAATTTCTTCTGGCAGCGCTGGGGATAATATTATACCAGTTTTCTGGCTTTGAAACTTTTTCTCTAACTCACTTTGGTCTTGATCTATTACTGGAGCAAGCTGATGAGCAACCTTTTCATTAGACTGTTCAAATAACTTAGGATGGGCATATAAAGTATAAACGGGACGGTCTATTGCTAATACATCGTTATTGCGATCCACGATTGGGCGACGAGGGATAAAAGGTCGCAAATTTACCATTTGCTGGCTTCGCGCCTTCTCCGTTAACATTGGTCCATTAATAATTTGCAAATGATACAAATTGAAAGCCAATCCTACTCCACCAGCAATTAAGATACCCCAAACAACTAATAATCGAGATTTAGAACTGGAAAGGATTGGATTCTCTTCAGGCAACACAGTATTAGGAGGGATTGTTGCTGGGGGAGGAGATTTGGCCTTAGTAGTTTTCCCCATAAGAAACTGCCGAAACGGTTTCCTTGATTGAGGAATCAGTTTGTGAGGCTCCTCCAACAATGCTCGACGTGGTGGGATTGACGTTGGCGAGCCTCTTTTGCTTTTGTTACGGCTAGCACGCGGCTGTCGGTTGAACAAGCGCTGCAGGAAGTTTCCTTGACCAAGACGATTAGCTTGTGGCTGGTGTTGAGCTGACGTTGTTTGTGTTTGTTCTTGAGTGAGGTCAGTCTGTGTATCCCCCAATCCCCTACGTGAGATTTTTTGTCGTCGTTTGGAAAAATTTCTAAGTTTTCTTCTGTTCGATGACTTCTGCATAAGGATTGTCCTGTGACTAATAATTAATCACTGTGTTAGCTGTTTGCTGTTGGCTTTCAGAATTTAATGTTGTGTTAGGGGATACAGAGTTGGAGCCAACAGAATCAGGATGTAAAAAAATTGACATATTAGGAGTTGGTGATACCAGCCCTGCTGAAGGTCGTTGAGCTTCTTGTGCCATTTTTTCTTTCAGCACCTCGTTGATTGTCCTTAGCTGTCGTTCATGGTGTTGCAAATTTTGCAGATGACGATATGCCTGACTCCAAGTTTGTTGAGAATATACTGTCCAACCATAAACCACCAAAGTCACTGTCACAAACAGAAATGTCATGATTGAGGAATGCCGATGGATGGTATGTAGGCGTAGCAACCATAAAGGCATTGCTCCTGAATTAGGCACAACAGGGATATTTGACAAGGTATCCTGTGAAGAACCCTCTGTTGAAGAGACAAGTCCTGTAGTAGGATTTACGGGGCTTCGCTCTCCAGAAGAAATCTTTCCACGCAATGGGGATGCTTCGACTTTAGACGTTGACGACTCGTGTACGCGTTTTTTCTCAGAGGGTAGAAGATCGCGACCCAATTGAGTAGAAACTTTCTTGCGACGTACAGTATTTGTTCCCGGTACAGGTGCAGATATTGCGGATGTTTTGCTGGGGAGAACAGACTTTGTAAGTAAGGTCTGGAGCATGGACTGTCTGTGTCGGCGACTAAAGCGGCGGTTTCTACGGCTTTGAATTGCCTTCTGAAACCAACTGCCCATTGCAGAAACATCTGATTTGCGAGCAATAGCCATAACTTTGTATTGAATTAAAAATACTGAATTTTAGATTTTTGCTCAGGTTTAAAATCGTCTTGTGTACGATCGCCACACATAACACCCTACACTCAATAAAACTATTCTCATAGGTAGCTGCACTAATCTTTAATATCCTGTGGGTATCACTTGTGGGCATTTTTGGGTAATTAAAGAGATCTTTGACCATTCAAGCATTGCACTTATAAAGTATGGCAATGTGTTACCCGAATGAGCAAGTGTGTGCTAAAAACTTCAGTTTTTGGTATGATTGCCAGCTAAGGGACCCACGCATACAAGCTGATAAATCACAAACCTAACTTGTTGCATGATAGTAAACTAAAGTGTTGCATGTGGGTCTGTTCTTGCAAACTATTTAAAAAAAAGCAACAAATAGGGTATCTTAGTCAACAGGCTAAAATTAATCGAGCCGCAATTGGTGAAAGAGGAGTTATGAAAACAAAAATCCTTGGTCTTGCTCTATTACTAAGTCTGGCAACTATTCTCGGAGCATGTGAGGGTGGTGGCGGCAGCGACACAACACCTTCATCTACCACCAGTAGCTCTCCAGCTGCTGAACCAACTGATACTGGTGCTGCTTCCCCTGGTGCTACTACGTCTACAACTGCTCCTAGTGGTACTACGTCTACAACTGCTCCTGAAGGTACTACGTCTACAACTGCTCCTAGTGGTACTACGTCCACAACTGCTCCTAGTGGTACTACGTCTACAAGTAGTCCTAAGTCTACTACCTCTCCTAAAGCTACCTCTACTAAGAAACCAAAGCCTTAGATTGTGAGATTGTCGTCTGACAACTAAGAACAGCAATTAAAAACACATAGATGACAAATATCATCGTTTGTTGAATTTATCCTCCCAGTTGATATGGAATGGATAACTGGTTTTTGAGAGTGTAAAAAACATTACACTCACCAGTGAATACTTAATGACTATTTTCCATAGTCTGTGATACACCTATAAAAATGACCTGGTGATGAGAGTTGACCTTTGCCAGGTCTTTATTTTTTGCTGATTCATCAAGCAGTCTCACCCTGATGTGATAAGAAAACACTATCAATCTACTGCAAGGAAAAACCAGCACAATAAAATACCTTTAATCTACTAAGGGAGTTTGGTTGTTGAGGAGTTACCATTTTCCGAACTAGGCAATCTGTCGATCCAGTCTTCAATCAGTTGCGTCACTGTCTTCTCCTTAGACGTGGCATAAGTCTTCAGCTTGTTAAAGCGTCTTTCAGATATACGAATATGCACTTCTTTGGTCTTCATAAACATGTCCACAACATAGACATATCTATGCTAATATAAGAACATTCTAAGCTCCTAGTTAAAAGTAAAAACTAGCCGTTGTCAAAACATCCCTCAAGGGAAAGTAGAAAACACTGAATACTGAAATAGGCTTAAAGTTGATAAAACTAAGCGTATGAATTAATTAATATTCAATTACGTGGTGAACCAACTAATACTGAGATTATGGGAGATGAGAAGACGGAAAGCGCAAAAGAGAATTTTATTATTTGTGTTGACCGTTACCACTATTGTGATTAGCATACTGGTTGGACTAAGTTGCAGCTTGGGGGCATCTGTCATGGCATTATCACCACCAGAAGATACACCAGAAGAAATATTACGAACCGAGATTATTACGGAAGCGCGATCGCCAATTGATGGCAAGCCCTTAAGTGCTGCTGAGTACGCAGAATTACAAGCTCAACTGCGAACACAGCCAGTCCCAAGACTTGATCCCCGAATTCGACAGAATATTTTTCTTCTACGTCTGCGTAAGACCTTGCGTTTGCTTTTTCCCTTTTTAAGTTTTTGAGACAGCGGTCACTCGTCATCCTTCCTCTGGTTTTGTTGCTGTGCAAGCTTTTGGACTCCTTACTAAGGAAAGAGGAGTTTCTTCATAAAAGAAGATAACCGGAAGACAAAATTTGCAAATAATTGTAAAGAATATATATAGATCTTAAAAAATCAAATTTACTTACCCCTTTATTCAACGTAGGTAACTTCATGTCTATGACCACGACCGCTCCTGATCAGGTTAACCGCATCGTTTGGAATCAGCATCACGATCCCTTTGAAATCCTTGGCTCTCATCTGGTAGAACAAAACGGTAAAAATGTCTGGGCTGTGCGAGCTTATCTACCAAATGCGAGTGCAGTATGGGTGGTCATTCCTGAGGAACGGAAGGAATACCCAATGGAAACAGTACATCATCCTCATTTTTTTGAATGCACGATTGAAACGAAAGAACTGGCAAATTATCAGTTACGGATTAAAGAAGGAGAGCACGAGAGAGTCATATACGATCCTTACGCCTTCCGTTCTGCTCACCTGACTGACTATGATTTACACCTATTTGCCGAAGGTAACCATCACCGGATTTATGAAAAACTAGGAGCGCACCCTACGGAGATAAAGGGTGTTAAAGGCGTTTATTTTGCAGTTTGGGCACCTAATGCCCGTAACGTTTCTATTTTGGGGGATTTTAATAATTGGGATGGGCGCAAACACCAAATGCGTAAAACTAACACTGGTGTTTGGGAATTGTTTATTCCAGGACTAGGTGTAGGAGAGGGCTACAAATACGAGATTAAAAATATTGAAGGACATATTTACGAAAAATCTGATCCCTACGGTTTTCAGCAAGAACCTCGTCCCAAAACAGCATCTATTGTCACTGACTTAGATGCCTATACCTGGCATGACGAAGACTGGTTAGACAAGCGGCGTCACACCGATCCCCTCACTCAGCCTATCTCAGTTTATGAAGTACATCTAGGCTCTTGGTTACATGCAGCTAGCTCTGAACCATCCATAGGACCTAATGGTGAACCTGAGCCTGTGGTTCCTGTATCTGAACTGAATCCAGGTGCACGCTTCCTCACTTACAGAGAATTAGCAAAGCGCCTAATTCCCTACGTCAAAGACTTGGGATATACCCACGTTGAATTACTACCAATTGCCGAACATCCCTTTGATGGTTCATGGGGTTACCAAGTTACTGGGTATTATGCTCCTACCTCCCGTTATGGTAGTTGCGAAGACTTTATGTATTTTATCGACCAATGCCATCAAAATGGTCTTGGTGTGATCGTGGATTGGGTTCCTGGTCACTTTCCCAAAGATGGTCATGGTTTAGCTTTCTTTGATGGCACTCACCTTTACGAACATGCTGATCCTCGTAAAGGGGAACACAAAGAGTGGGGTACTCTTGTATTCAACTACTCACGTAACGAAGTCAGAAATTTTTTGGTAGCAAATGCCCTCTTCTGGTTTGACAAGTACCATATTGATGGCATTCGTGTTGATGCAGTTGCTTCAATGCTTTATCTCGATTATTGCCGCAAAGACGGAGAATGGCTTCCCAACCAGTATGGCGGTAGAGAAAATCTGGAAGCAGCAGATTTCCTGCGTCAGACAAATCACCTCATCTTCAGCTATTTTCCAGGTGTTCTCTCAATTGCCGAAGAATCGACCTCTTGGCCTATGGTATCTTGGCCTACCTATACGGGTGGACTAGGCTTCAATCTTAAGTGGAACATGGGTTGGATGCACGATATGCTGGACTACTTCAGCATGGACCCCTGGTTCCGCCAGTTTCATCAAAACAACGTCACTTTTAGCATGTGGTATCACCACAGCGAAAACTTTATGCTTGCCCTGTCTCATGATGAGGTCGTGCATGGCAAAAGCAATATCATAGGTAAAATGCCAGGAGACAGATGGCAAAAGTTTGCTAATGTACGTTGTTTATTCACTTATATGTTCACTCATCCAGGCAAGAAAACAATGTTCATGAGCATGGAGTTGGGCCAGTGGAACGAGTGGAATGTCTGGGGAGACTTAGAGTGGGGCTTATTAGAGTATGAACCACACCAACAACTAAAACAATTCTTCAAGGAGCTAAATCATCTCTACCGCTCTGAAACAGCTTTGTATACTCAGGATTTTGCCCAGGAAGGGTTTGAGTGGATAGATTGTAGTGACAATCGCCACAGTGTGGTGTCTTTCATTCGTAGAGACAAGGACTCTGATAATTTTATTGTTGTTGTTTGTAACTTCACACCTCAGCCACATTCTCACTATCGCATCGGTGTTCCAGCACCTGGATTTTATCATGAGTTGTTCAATAGTGATGCTCGTCAGTACGGCGGTAGCAATATGGGGAATTTAGGTGGTAAGTGGACTGATGGTTGGTCAATGCATAATTATCCTTACTCCCTAGACTTGTGTTTGCCACCCTTGGGAGTATTAATTCTCAAGCTTGATAAAAATAAGACAGCAGAAGTAATGCAATAAAAATTTTGGGTGTTCAACAATCACCCTGTTCAATTGACAACTGAAAATAAGCCAAAATAAGGCGGACAAAATGCCCATCCTGCAAGGAATTTAGTTTTCTTGTGAGGTGCGCATTTAGGCCGCCTTATTCATAATAATTATATCCTCAACTTTTTACGGGATGTGAGGACAAGGAAGCATTCATCTCCTTAATCTCGCTTGACCCTTGTCTTTCCCATTCATGTTTACCAATGTGCCATAAAGACTCAGTAATTATACCACTAACTCGCCATCTAGACAAAAACAATTTATACTGAATTTTGATACATCTTGTTCTTTTGTTCTTCTGGGTTAAACAAAATAAAAAAGTGATTGGAGAATAAGATAAATGCCTTTGATCTTACCCATGATTGCCTTAGTATTTCTATATTATATTTGTCAATCCTTTTATGAGGAATGGCGTATAGCAGTACTTTCTGCAACAGTTATTTGGGGTGTAATAATCGCTATAGTTACTGAAATTCTAAATTTTGGCAACTTAGTTCAATTTGAATTTGTCTTAGCAGCTTGGTTAATTATTGATATTGCTATAGCTACTTTTTACTTTAAATTTTTAAATAAAACTATTACAGATATAAAACCTAATTTTACTTTTCAAGTTCCTGGAGTTTATCAAAAAATACTATACAGTGTCGTTGCTATTGTTGCTTTAGTTGGGCTAATTGGTTTTGTTGCACCACCTAATAATTGGGATTCAATGGATTATCATATGGCTCGTGTAGTTCATTGGATACAAAATCATAACATTGCACACTATCCAGCCAGCTATACACCACAGCTATATCAAAACCCATGGTCTGAATTTCTAATTATGCATTTTCAGATACTAAGCAGTGGAGATCGCTTTGCTAACTCAGTGCAGTGGTTAAGTCTAATAGGATGCTTAATTGGTGTATCGTTGATTGCAAAGCAACTGGGAGCAAATTTAATAGGGCAAATCTTTGCAGCAGTAGCAGCAGCAACACTACCAATGGCGATATTGCAAGCATCTAGTACTCAAAATGATTTTGCTGAAGCCTTTTGGTTAGTTTGTTTAGCTTGCTACATTCTAATAATTGCTGATAAAGGCAAAAACACTGCATGGGATATATATTTATTACTAGGCTGTAGTTTAGGGCTATCAATCCTCACCAAAGGAACAGCTTATTTTTACATTTTACCTTTCATACTTTGGATAACACTGTCTCAAGTCAAATGCTTACGTTTCCAAGTGTGGAAACCTGCACTATCGGTAGCAATTTTAGCTTGCTTAATTAATATAAATCATTATTTGCGTAATTACGTTATATTTGGTTCACCATTTGGTGAGCCTAGCGATTATAAGAATGAAATTCTCGGTCTTAATGTCATGATTTCTAATATCTTGAGAAATTTAGCTTTACACATCGGTACACCAATTGGGTTAAGCAATGGAATCTCTCACAAGATCATTCAAATCTTACATACTTTTCTAAAAATAGAGATAAATGATAAACGTACAACTTTTTATGGAGATTTTTTTGTTCCAGGTGGATGGTCAACTATAGGTTTTTGGGGAGAAGAGAATAGCGCAGGCAATTTATTACACTTACTATTAATAATAACTTGTATTTTTATTTTTGTATTTCAGAAGAAATTAAAACTAAGATTTCAGAGAGTAGTTCTTGCTTATCTATTATCTGTGTGTGCGACATTTCTGGTTTTCTGCTATCTACTTAAATGGCAACCTTGGAATGCCCGCCTACATTTGCCTTTCTTCATATTATTTACTCCATTCATCGGTCTGGTGTTATCAAATTTTTATAATAAGAAAATCATTAAGTATATAGCGATTACTCTTATTCTTGCATCATTGCCATGGTTATTTTTTAATCGTTATCGACCAATACTTGATAGTAACAATATTTTTCAAGTTAGCCGTATCGAACAGTACTTTAAAAATAGACCACAACTTCAACAACCATACACCAAAGCTGTTGAGTATCTAGACTCACAACATTGCAGAACAGTTGGTCTGATGATGGGACAAGACACGTGGGAATATCCGCTATGGATACTCATGCAACAAAAATTTGGAAATCAATTTCAGTTAGAGCACATTAATGTTCCCAAAGCTTCTACACTCAAGGAACATGAATTGCCATTTAAAGACTTTAAACCTTGTGGCATTATTTATATGTACACAAAACGGAGTCAGCTAAACAAAGTAGAAGAAACAAAGTTGCGAGACAGAACTTTTATCAGAAAATGGGATTTCAATCCGCTTGAGTTGTTAAGCTTAAAGCCTGAACTATTAAATGAGTAGTGAGGGAATCCTTTTTAGTTGGAGATGAGAAACCAATCACTGTGATGACAAATAGCGTTGCAATACACCAATGAACATCTCTGGCATTTCCAAATGCGGTAGTATGCCTGTATTTGCGATCGCATGAAAATCTCGAATTGCGATTGGATTCAGCTTTGCCAAACGTCGTCCTAAGGTGATACTAGTAAATTTTGCTTCCTCTCCCCAAAATATAACCGTAGGAATTGTAAGTTGCTGAATATACGAACTTAGGTCAAAGTAGAGATCACCCCGCAAAAATGACAATGCAGCAAATTTCGCATTAGGCTGTTGTGCAGAGGCTAAATAAGCTTGCACCATTTCTGAAGAAACTCGTTCTGGTTTTGCAAACAGAAACCTATGCAAAAAGTTGTGTACTGCTAGTTCATTTTCTGCACCTAGGGCATAAATTAGACTATCTAATAGCGGTGTATTAATCCATTGACGTGGGAGTCTGCGCTCGGCAGCCTGTTCAAAGTCATTAAACCCCGATGGACACACCAAAAACAGTGCTTGAAATAAAAACGGATGTTGAACAGCAAGGCGAATCGTCAAAGCAGCAGTCAATGAAGATGCTACCACTGTCACTGAATGAGAACAAGTATGTCTAATAAACTCTGTAATAATTGTTAAATAATCGTTAATTTGATAATTCCTGACTGGATGTGCTGATTCACCCCAGCCAATGAGATCTGGAGCTAGGATACGATGAGTATCTGCAAAAGCAGGGTACACTTTAGACCATTCATAAGCAGATGCTCCGCCACCAAAGTTATGGAGAAAAACGAGTGGTGGCAAATCAACAGTCTCAGCTATTAACCACGGTGCAGTCACTTGGGTATAGTAAACCATAAACCCCAAGGAGGTATTGATGACTTTTTGACCAAAACCAGGGGGTTGAAATTGAAGCATAGTTTGCTACCGTTGTGAGATTTCTATTTACAGCATCAAAGTCAATTGCGATCGCGGTAAGTATTTGAAATGGCATCACTAGGCAGACAACTCAAACTTAGTCATTGCTCAATTTGATTTCTACCTTTTGTAGATGCACCTGGATTTTTTTTATGTAAAGCTTCTACTGAAACAATTTTACTTTTAGAGCTGGTTAATTTTTGCTCCTGTCATTGGTCATTATTTAGAAACAACCAAGGACAAAGGACAAATCACAAAGGATTAAGTATGACTGACAACAATCGCCCTCAGTGGAACTTAGGTAGATTTATTCAAACTTTGACCTATTTTGAGGTTATCCCATTTCTTAACTGGATACAAGAATTATTTCAAGGACGTACCAAAGATAATAAAGATAGACCTGATGGAGCAAAGCAAGTGAGTGTAATATTAGTGGCAGGTGCAACAGGTGGCCTTGGTAAGCGAGTGGTACAGCGACTTGTTGAGCGGGGTTATAGAGTCCGAGCGCTTGTGCGAGACCTCGATAAAGCAAGATCAA
>Ga0070738_10003414_pt1 | contig 20906 bp, 18 predicted proteins | sample Coa_R2_2_FD_66446 | JGI IMG/M metagenome (GOLD analysis project Ga0070738, IMG submission 66446) | Surface soil microbial communities from Centralia Pennsylvania, which are recovering from an underground coalmine fire - Coalmine... | ecosystem: Environmental > Terrestrial > Soil > Unclassified ... | reverse complement strand
AGCTACTACGAATAATCAGAAAATTTAAAAAAGGAGAAGTTAATTTTTATGCCTCTAAACTAACAGTAACTATCTCAAATCCTGATGATTACGTTTTTACGCAAATATCAAAGTTTTACCTCAAAGCTTTGAACAGTCTGGCTTTGGGGTTTCCGGACAAGTCTATTTGCTCTAACTTTGCTGAATCGCTCACGAGTAGATTGAATCTTCTGGCCACTCCACGATTGACCTGTGGATGTGGTTGCAATATCGCGTCTACCCAAATCTACCCCAATCACCTTGGGTGTTTTCCCTGTTGGTTCTCCTTCAATCTCAACACAAATATTGATGTAGTAATCACCACGCTTGGTCCTATTCAATGTCGCCGATGTGGGCTTTTGTCCCTTCAGAAGCGCCAATTGATAATTGCCAATCAACAGTTTAAACTTCTTGCGTCCACTTATCAGGGTCACCCCAACCGACTGAGATTCCTCGATATATTCAAATGTGCGAACATCGAGGCTAATCGAGGTTGGTCTAAACTTGTGGATCTGTTTAACCGCCTTGGCATTTCCAATCACTCGTCGAATCGCTTGACAAACGTGATTGGCTTTCAACCCTGTCGATTCCCGAACAGAGTGATAGACCAAGTGATGCAATTTGGTCGTATTCCAACAATTGCGTTCAACAGCAACGCCCAATATCTGATTGCATGCATCTGCAAATCTATCCAAGGTGCAGTCAATTTCTTGACGCGACTCTTGGAGGACTTGAAGTTTACATTTGACGGATATTGTTTGCATTGTAGATTGCTTAAAACTCATCCTATTGTAACAAACAAGATAGCAAAAACACGCATGTTCATACAATCTTTACAGGAGATAGGGAATTGCTTGACTGTCCCCACTCCCTTATTAACCTGCGGTCAATCTCCGTCGGGGAACCTCTCGCAATTCCCCCGTTTTTCCTCCCCACCCTGTAGAGGGATGGGGTATCCAAACGGGAGGTTTTGATGAAAATCATCCTGCAACAGATCAACAGCAACTACACCCCAGCAACGATAAGCCAAGATTTTGATTGCAATATATGTTATCAATCGCAGAATTCTGGGAATCCTTAACTAGAAGTCTTGTATCAGATTAAGCGGAGCACAGATGTTCAAGCCACAAATTAAGTTTTTATCCGTATTTACCTCACAAACGTTTTTGCTATCACTCTTGGCTGTTGTCCCGTTAGTTACTTTCTTGGTATTTGTGGGAGCCTACACCCTGTTTCAAGTTCCACACGAGGCGCAAGTGCAACGCCATTAGGTTAAAAATTTCATTAACTGATGTTACACCAGAGGATTCTATGAGTACACAAGAGCAGAGTACCTTATAACAACGAATAACATTCAGTAGACCGAACACTTTCGCGATCGTCAAGAAATAGTAATATGTGATACAGTTTCCCCTTGAATTCACAAGGTTGATCGTTTTTGACGAATTATAAAGGAAACTTATGAATCAGACAAGAAAATCAACCATTACTTTTGACATCCTCCCGCGCTAACCTTGCCGTATAGCGCGGGATTCCAAGCCTCACGACTTGGGTTTTCTCTTTCCACGACTCGACTTACGAAGAGGAGTTGCCTCTAATAATGAAAAGAAATTTCTATTTAAAAGTAGAAGTAAAAATACTAGTCATGACTAAATAATTCACCTTAAATTATTTTAAGTCTAAATAAAATTATCATTTTAATCTTAGAAATATTTGTATATTCTCTATTGCCCATTCTTTTTTAATTTTTTGCACGACCTTTTTTAATTGTCTTTGCTCTTCTTTTACCCACTTTCTAGTTAAGAATTTTTACTTATCATTAAACCTTGGCTTAGAACCTCTTCCTTTTTATTATAAAGCTCCACTATTCCCTCTAATTTCCAAAAATTAAACCAGTTATAAAGTGTTTTACAACTTACTTTTAAAATTTTCATTGGCTCTATTAAGATTTACAAAAAATTAGTATAAATTAATGCCAATTACTTATTCTAAAAATTTTGTGCCGGAGTAGTTGATAGGTGTAACCAGAGAAGTGCGCGAGCGGCATGGTTAATAAACTGATGCCACAGAAAAGCCAGAGATTCATATTGGAAGGATACTCCTGTTTAGTCCCTCGCCATACTTCTGAGTTAAAGTTTTTACGAAATTTAAACGTTATGCGCAAGCTTTCTAAAAATGGAAAAAGTAAACCAAGTAGAATTACTCCTTCCATAGGTAAATCTAACTGAGGAAAGATCAGATCAATCAGCAACATCAAACCTGTGGCTGATATAACTAGAAATGGCAGCTTACCCCGAAATTGAAACTTGGCTGTGTGTTTAACGCTGGTTAAATAACGTCCTCTGCCGTACCTAAAATATTGCACGCAGAGAGATTTCCATGTTTTTCTGGGATAATACCAGACACAAATGTTTGAGCTAATGTAAATAGCTTCCTGGCTTTTATTAAGCAATCTCTGGTTTAATTCAGCCTCCTCATTTGTAATTTGTGAGATATCAAATCCACAGACAGCAAGTAGTGTCTTTTTCCAGAAACAACCTAAATATACTGTGTCAGCATAGCCGTTGTAGTTAGGATCTCGATAGTTAGCGCCACCACTACCTAAAAAGCTTTTAGATCCTAAGGCGACTCCTGCTTGAAAAGGGGTTTTAGCTACAAAACGTTGTGCCCCACCAACGTTGAGAGCATTGGATTGCACTAACGCCTCTACACATCTTTCAATATAGTCAGATGCATAATCAGAATGGGCATCAGCTACGAGAAAGATATCACCTGTGCATTTCTGCAAAATTAAATTTTTACCAGCAGCTTGTATCTTGAGTGAATTATGTATAAGCTTAACTTTTGGTTCTGATAAAGACACTTTTTTAACAATATCTTGAGTGCCATCAGTACTGCCACCATCAGCCACAAATATTTCAGTTAAGTTCGGATATTTAGTAGATAAGAAAACTCTAATAATGTGTTCTATATTAACTGATTCATTATATGTAGAAATGGCTACAGTTACAGTAGGTTTGTTTATATTTTCAGAAATCATAAATATAGCTTCAATGGGAGCATAAAAAATCGCTTGATCACTTTGAATAGACAAATAATGTCAATAATGAGAGATTTAAGAGGAGTCATCGGAAAGTATTTTTTACGTAACTTTCGTTGAATAAGATAACTTTTAAAAATTTTTCTTGAAGATATACCAGTTGTATCATAATATGAGATGGGAAATCGTAAAAGACATGGTTGATAAATTAAGGAAGCTCTAATATTAAAGTCATAATCTGCTTCTAAATAAAGCTGCTCATCATATGAGCTTACTTTCTGCAAAAGTTCTTGAGAGAAAATAGTGGATTGATGGCATATAGGATTGCCATATAAAAATAATTCCTGTTGCCAATATGTGTACTGCTTAATATATCTTTTTAAATATCCTTTATTGCTAACTGAAATAGTTTCTCCAAAAGCCCAAAGCCATTTATTATTTTTATATGACTCTACTACCTGAGTAATAACTTGGTTATTTACTAATAAATCACCAGCATTTAAAAACAGTACTAGATCTCCCGTTATGTAGCGAAGACCTTCATTAAAAGCTGCTGGAATACCTATACTTTGCTGTTGATATACTTTACAAATTTTTGTATGCGAAAAATTATTAATTATGTTCAATGTCAAATCTGTTGACTGACCATCAATAATTATATGGATGATGTGATTATAATTTTGACTACTTACACTTACAAGAGTTTTATTTATGTTAGATTCACAATTTTTTACTATAGTTATTATATTGCATACAATCATTGATTTAATATCTCTCTTTTTAAATTTAATAAAAATATTTATTTTCAGAAACTATTATTTTTTGTATTAAAACTCTAAAAAAATACATTATATATATTTTTTTTGTAATACTTTTTTTCGATTAATAACATATATCATTGTAAAAAACAAAGTGTATTGAGAAATTAAAAACGAACCATTAGAAGATAAACCTAAAATATATACAGCAATAAATATTGCTTTATTTTTTACTTTTGATACTAAAATAAAACCAAAAAAAGAGATTAAAATAGTTAGACCCAATAAAAATCCATAACCACCAAACACTATTGTAATGGCATCTAATCCACCAGATTCACCAGTTGAGCTAGGCAAAAAACCATTGCCGATCAAACTAAGTTGTGAAAGTGAAAGAAGACTATTTTCAAGATTTGACTTTCTCTCGTCAAATGCTGGCAATGATTCAGATAAAAAAGTAACAATAATAGAATAATAATTAATAAAAATATATATAACAATAATTAATATATTTGTATATAGAAATACTCTAATATTTTTATTTTTTATACTTGAAATAGCTTTAATAACTACATAAACTATTAAAAAAGCATAGGAATATTTTGAGCCAGAAATAAGTATTGTAAGTAGCGTTAATCCTTGAAAAATTAAAGTAATTTTTGCTCTTTCTTTTTCATTAATTTCTAATATAAATATATAAAAGCAAGATAGATAAAACATAAAAGGAGACGATTCATTAAAAAGTCCACTAAACCTATAAGTGTAAGGTAGTATAGAAGAAGGAAGCACATAACCGGATTTTATTGTAATAGGTAAATTAGAATGAATCATTGCAACAGAGTCTAATCCAATGTTCATAAAAATTGTTTGAATCAGGGCATAAAGTATGTTTGTCAAAGTGAATAAATTAATAAAATTAATAAATAAATTTAAGTTACTACCCATAGCTTGAGCAAACACTATTAAGTATAAAAAAGTTAGAATATAACCAATATCTATTAGACTAAAATTTCTATTGTTTAGTAGACCTAAGATTGGTGTAATAATAGATATTAATAAGGGTATTAAAAAAAATAATAAATCTTTTTGAATTTTTCTATTTTTTAAAAATATGTATAAACACAAAAATGGTAAACCTAATATTCTAGATTGAAAATATATGCCAGTAAACAGATAGGATAAAGAAAATGCAGGGAAAAATATCAGAATTAAATTGATATATAATAGGATTTTTTTCACTGAAATTACCTTATATATTGACTTATCTAAAATTATTTACTATCTCTATTAACCGCCTGCCGTAAGCTTGAGTAGCAAAATAATTATTTTTTCTAGCCACATTTTCTTCTTCAAGATTTGGACCAGGCTGAAAATGATACAATACTTCAGATATCAATAACGCTAATTGTTCTGGTTTATATCGTTCAAAAAAATATGCTTGTGGTGGATTTTGTTCCAAATGAACTGAAAAATCAGAAATTAACATTGGCTTACCTAATGCTCTTGCATCTTCGATAACAGTACTCCATCCTTCAAATAGAGAAGGTTGAATAACTGCCAAACACCTCCTCATAATTTGTATTTGCTCAACACGAGGAATAAGACCTAAAATTCGTACTTGTTTATTAAGATTTAATTCTTTTATTCTAGATACTAATTGATTAAAATACGCAGAATTTTTTTTATTATAAAAACTACCAGTAAAAACAACTGTCGGATAAATTTTTCTTTTTTTAAGAATACCTAAGGCTTCAATAACTAAAGCATGATTCTTATGTTTCCAAAACTGATTACTAATTAGAAAAAAACTATCTGGTAGTCCATATTTTTCTTGAATAATTTGTGGATTAATTTCAAAATATTCTGGCTCAATATAGCTAATAAAGTTCAGAACTTGAGTTCGTGCTATTGCTTTGGGGTAAAGACGATGAAAGTCAGACTGTGCCATCTGGCTACTCAGGATAATCACAGGAGCAGAGTCAGATATTTTTTTGTGAAGGATATTACGCTTGTCAATCTCTTCTTTGGAGAAAAATTCAGGAAAATAGTGATGTTGGAAATCAGGAATCCAACTTCCCCATAAGTAAGGATATCTTGTCCCTACATAAGTTGGGTAGAGAAAATCAATCTTCAAAGGATTAAAAATTTGAGCAGGTAACAATACCAAGCGCTCTGCCAAAGTATGACAAATTTTAAGATAAAGCTTTCCATAAACATAAACTTGGTCAACATAGGAAAGTATGGGTTTAACCAAGTTTAAGTTAGATGAAAAACAAACTACACTTAGTTTGATGTTAGCTCTTTCTTTTACGGGTAGACTGGTAATTGCACGGGCTAGATTTTGTGTATAAATAGTACCTCCCATCCAACCAGAGTTACCTGCCATCCAAAGAGAAATATGCAATTTTTTCATAATCCTACAAGTTCCGCTCGACACCAATTTACAAATGTTTTTACACCTTTTTTTAGAGGTACAGAAGCTGTAAATCCTAAAGCAGTTAACTTTGACATTTCAGCTCGCCACTTAAGAGGTGTACCAATTGGGACAACACCATCAAATTGAGGAATACCCTCATGTTCTAAATCATCTAAAACCATCTTTGCTAATTCAGAAATACTCACCTCTGTTCCTGAAGCCAGGTTATAAACCTCTCCTTGCATCGGAGCAAAATTTGCCACTACCATTAATGCTTTAGCAATATCAAGGGCATGAATGAAATCACGGCTTTCCTGTCCAGTGCCTTGTAAAATGACACTGTTTTGACTAATAGCTTTCTGACAAATGTCCCATAGAACCTGACGACGTAAGCCTGGACCATAGGCAGAAAAAATTCGCAAACTGGTAGTTGGTAACTCATATACTTTTGTAAACTCCAGACACAGCTGCTCACACTGCTGTTTGTGAAAACCATAAGGGGAGAGAGGCGCTAAAGACTGTGTTTCGTTTACTGGTAATGACTCTGGGTTGCCATAAACTGCTGCACTTGATAGAAAGATGAATCGACATTTAGGAGCATTGATGCGCAAGGCATTGAGAATTTCAAAGGTCAGAGTTGTATTAGCGTAAAAATCAGCGACAGGGTCAGTAATAGATAAACCTACAGAGGCACGACCAGCACAATGTATGCAGACTTGTAGAGAGTGTTTTTGCAGTAAACTACTCAATGCTGGATCTGGCAGATGAAGGCGATGATAGGCTGACAAATTCGCCAGGGGTGCATTCTCAGCAGGAGAGTTGTCAATGCCAATGACAGACCAACCTTGCTCATAAAAATAGCGAGCAATATAGCGACCAATGAAACCAGAGACTCCAGTAATTAGGACTGATTTATTCTGACTCATAACTGTTCGATCAATAAAATCTGTAAAGACGATCTAGAACATATTTATCAAGTTTTTTATTCACAATTGAGATCTTGCACCAGGGTCAAAAACTGATTTTCTTTCCAATCACTTAGCCTTAAAAATCTAATCTATCGTTGAGAAGCCTAGTTTTTTTGGTCTTGTCGGTAATGTTACAAGCTCTGGACAAAGGTGATATTACATAGGTTGTAAACAAACAAAATCCAAAAGCATTGACAGGAGCTTAACGCTCATTTTCTGAAATTTCCCGAATAACATGAGCCGGATTACCAGCAACAATTGTCCAGGCTGGAACATCTTTTGTAACAACTGACCCTGCTCCAATAACTGCGCCTTCACCAATAGTGACACCTTTCAGAATAATCGAGTTAAATCCAATCCAAACTTTGTTGGCTATTTTTACAGGAGCGATTTTTACATGAGTCCAATCCTTTTTTCCAGTTATCCAATTAACAGCATCTTTTTCACGATGTGAAAAAGAGATAGAGTGAGAATTATGGTCAACAATTGTTGTTCCCCATGAAATAAGTACGTCGTCACCAATTTCTATATTTTGAGATGCAATAATTGAACCAGTGATAAATGATCTTTTACCTATCACAATAGAAGCATTTTCTTTATCAAATATTAAAGAGCCAAGCACTTGAGTTTGTTTTTCAATAACTACTGAACATCTCGGTTTTAATCGAAGTTTGAGAAAATTCAATTTTGAAGAAGGATGAAGTTTGATATTTTTAGAAAATCTATTTCCTATTCTATCAATAAAATCTTTCATTTTATTAATTGACATATAAAAAGTGTTTTTTAACATTTCCACACACTATGATAATTTGAAAAAAACTAAGAGATAAGTTAATTTTGATAAGTATTAAATCAATTAATTTGTTTTTACAATAACTATTAAAAAATAGAATAAATAAAATTCAATCTTGTTTGTTAATGTATTTTATAATCTGAGCTGGATTTCCAGCAACAATAACAAACTCTGGAACATTTTTAGTGACAACCGAGCAAGCAGCTACTATAGATCCTTTTCCTATTTTCACGTCTTTAAGAATTGTGGAATTGAATCCTATCCATACATCATCTTCTATACAAATAGCCTTAGATTGTATATCAAAATCGTTAGTTTTAGGATGACCTACTAACACTATCGCCTGAAAATGTTTATATCTTAAAACCGGATCAATAGAGTGTGAATTTGTATCATGAACATTAACGTTATGTGAAATAAAAACTCTATTACCAATTTTTATTGAATCAGCAGACCATATACGTGTACTCTCACCAATATAACAAGATTCACCAATTTCTATTTTTCCTCCATGGGGAAAAACTATTAACTGTCCTCTGATCACTGAATCTTTTCCAATTGAAATTAAATCTTGGCTTTTAGCTAAATTCTCAACCTTTGCGTCTGTTAGAATTTTTACTGATGGATGCATGATAGTATTTTCATAAAAGTTTGCATACCTTTCTATTTGTATTCCAATTTTAATCAAAAATTTAATGTATTTTGATATTTTATAGATAACATAAGTTACTTTTGATAAAACTTTCATTTTTTAAGTAAAGTAGAACTACACGAAAAAATAAAAATCAAAATATATATTAATTTTTAATTAAAATTTAAGTTGATTTTTTTGTATATTTTAAAAAATTTTTTATTTTTTTCTTTTCTTAAATATTTAAATATAAGAGATTTTACTTGCTTATCTTCTACAACATCTTGGGGAAATTTATTTATTTTATTTTGATAAATTGTAAAATCTTTTTCTTCTTTTATACAATGAGTTCCACTTCCATCAAAACCAATATTTTTGACTAAAGACTGTACTGGATGAAGTGTTAGTCCTCCAAGCATAAATGTACTTAAATACCAGCGAATATCCCATGTATCTATCTTACTATCAATTTCTGAATTCAGCATTTTAAAGTATGGATATGAGTCATTAAAGTCAAATGCATATCTAAGTAACTTGTTGTTTTTTAATCTTTCATACCCTAGCATATGAGGATCAAAATGTTTCCAAGAACGCTGCCAGGTTGCCCATCCCCATGAGGTTATAAATGGTAGAAAAATGGCATCTGTCTCAGCATTTAGCTGAATAGGATACATATGCCCAGAAATTTCCATAACTCTAGGATGGTCATTATATAGCTCAAGGGCTTTATTCATATAATCTAAGAAGAAAGGTGACAGAACTAAATCATCTTCAAGCACAATGACTGTACCATATTTTTCACAGACCTCTGTGACACCGCTAATAATAGAATTAGCACATCCCATATTGCCTCTGCGTTCAATGATATGCACTTTTCCACACCACTGTTTACTTTTAACTACTTCTCTTACTTGTCTCACACCTTCTTGATCTTCTAGTCCCTTAGGACCATCACAAAAAATGAATAACTCGCTTTGCTTGGCTCCATCATTGTGAGCCAGGGATTCGAGGGATTGCCATGTATGTTCTGCTCGTTTATAAGTGAAAAAAGCAATAGGTGATCTTTTCATAAAAACTCAATAATGGATTTTTAAGTTTAAATATGGCTTCATGGATTACTCTCAACTTTGCTCCTGGATTCTTACACTAGGAATAACTTCACAATACAATATTGAACACAAATTATTTTTGGTTAAGAATTTATGACCTTACCAGCAGAAAATAATTTTTTTCAGCAAACTGTAGAGAACATAGAGGATATGAGCCGAGAATATAGCTAATTTTAGTTTAGATTTACAATTGCGTAGTTATTCAATTAGCTTATTGTTAGGAGTGATACTTTTTAATCGATAAAGAAAATCATGATAAGACATCTGTTCAACGAGATCGTATAAAGGTTCTAAAAACGAATGAACTTCATCGAAAAATCTTGCTTCAACTAGTATATATCTGGGTTGGTATTTTTCAATATTTAACCCCATTAATACATTAAGCTCATACCCTTCAACATCTAAAGATAAAAAATCTATTATAGGGACTTTAGGGATTTTATTCAATATAGTTTCAAGAGCAATAGCAGGTACTTTAACAGTATAAGTATCTGCAATTTTTTGGCATTCTAATCCATATTGAAGATGCTCCTTTTGAGATTCTGAATTTTTAAGTGCGCCTTCGACTACTGACATAAGATTTGCATAATGCATTTCTACAAAGCTATTAGTAAATTCTTGAGAAACCAAAGCATAGTTATAAACTAATGAATTTCTTCTTAGATATTTACACTTTTCATACAAACTAGGAATTGCTTCGACTAAAATACCACGCCAGCCTAAAAATTTCTCCAAATAATAAGTATTGCTCTGACTATATCCATCATTAGCACCAACCTCAATAAAGTAACCATTTTTGAAATTTAGATATTTTTCAAGTTTTTTATCCAAATTATTTAGAGATGGTCTAGAGAATGTTGGATTTCCAAAAGACTCGGATATTTTTCGAAGAATAGTTTTCAATTCACTTTTCATATATATTAACATATACATTTAAGAGCATATTTAGCTATGTGCAAAGGTTTTTAGCTATCATTGTAGGACTCTCTATGCCTCAAACTACCAATTCCATGCACTGGTTGGTGACCACAAGCAGGACTAAAATTAAAACTTCTTGAAAAAAAGAATGAGGTTGTCCAGGTATAGGAATTAATTGGTCCAAATCCCGTCATGTCTACTTCAATGAGATTAGATTCTCGTAAAAAATGAGATGTCTTTTCTTGCCAATCAGAATTATCAAGTATAATCATGCCTGTTTCACTCAGTTTATCTCTGGCGATAACCGCACATTCATAGCGATAATTACCATCGATTATTATGACATCAAACTTTTTTTTATAATTTAATATTGCCCTAGTATAGGTTTCTTTATTTTTAGTAAAGCAATAATCAACATTGATTGGCAATTTTGTTTTAATTTTGTTATACCATTCCTCATTATCTTCAACTGATACTAGAGATTTACAGCGTTCAGCCCAAAACATTGATGAATATCCTGATCCATATTCAAACACTTCTTTTTCAAGAAAATTGAGTTGCTTAATATACTCAATAGATGGGTATGTGTACCAAGGTATTGGGTTACCTTTCCTATCAACACATGTCCAGCTTTTAACTGTTTGAAGGTGACCATATTTAAAGTTTAGTATTTGATAAGTCTTCAAAGAGGCAATAATATCTTTAGGAACTATTTTTTTCCAAATTGAATTAATCATTTTTATTTTAAACTGATATAACCTTGAAAGTGTTTAATTAGATTAATTATTCTCAATGCATACTTTATTTTTTTTAATCTTGCATATAATCATTATTACAAAAAAAAGAAAAGTGAGCTAATTTGAATTCTAAATATTTTCTGAGTTTTTGTATGAATAGCATGAACAAAAAATCCAGACAATGCATAAGAGATTACAGTGGCAATCGCTGCACCATTTACAGTATAGGTAGGAATAAGAAATAGGTTTAACAATATATTAGTAATCGCTCCAATCAAAGTTCTATACATAGAAAGATGAGTCAAACCTTCAGCAATAAACCAGGATGATGTGCCAATTCCCATAAAAACGAATAAAGACGCCCAAATATGAATTGTTAATACTTGGCCTGCCTCTGCATATTCCTTACCAAATATACTCGTAATTATTACTTGTGAGAAAAATGTCATTGGCAAAGCAATTACAATAGAAAGCGAAGCTAGTAGACGAAGTAATTGTTGTATTCGTCGATAATAGAGAGCTTCATTAATTTCTTTAGCTGCAAAAATTGATGGAGAAATCGAAGAGGCGATAACCATAGGAATAAAATATCCAACTTCAGAAATACGAGATGCAGCCGAGTAAATACCAACAGCTTTATTCCCAACCATTTCCCCTAGCATAATTTGATCAATTTTCATGTACAAAATGACAGCTAAACTGGAAAAAATCAGAGGCCAACTCTGTTTTAACAAAAGCTTAGCAATTGGCAAATTCCAACGCCATAACCAAAGTGAATATCCCTTGATCTTGTAAACAATTACTAAACTTAGTGCACCCAATGCGAGTTCTGCCACAGCCATCCAAGCAAAAGTAATTAATGGTGCCTGTATCGTGATCAAAGCAACTTTTAATAAGGCAATAAGTACAAACGCTATATTTTTTGCAAGTACAGCATATTTTGACTGCATTTGAGATTGAAACCAAAGGTTGATCGTGTCAAATGCCAGAAAAATTCCTGCTGCTGACAAATTTGCTACTAACCAGATAGTTAGCTTTTCATCATGGTGAAACAAGCAAATGGAGGCAACTGCTAACAAAAGAGATACGACCCCACCAAACAATTTGAGCCAGAAAGCTGTCCCTAAAATTTGCTGTTGCTCCCCATAACCAAGCACAATATAGCGGACTACTATGCTGTCTAACCCCAAGCTGGCAAGCGGACTGAACAATGCGACAAAGGCAGTAGCGTAGTTCAACAGACCATACTGCTGTGCTCCCAAATAGCGGGCAATCCAAACGCCCACAGCTAATCCGACACTCAACCGAAGAATCTGGTCAGCGAAAAGCCAAGCTGTATTTGCAATAATTGCACGCGCTTCGCGGCCAAGTTTTCGACTAAATGGTAATAATTTTTGAATATTGTATTTACACAGCATGATACTCAAATCTACTCTTTCTTTGGCTGCAAACTGTCTGCTGCTACGTGTATATTCTTACTGGGTGAGGAGCTTAGACTGATGCCTCCTAATTGCGGCAAAGCTGTTGTTTTTGTAGTAGTAATTGGAGTAGTAACCGTGGCTACTTCCTCCGATTTCCCCATTCACTACCATTCCCAAAACCCTCTGTTGAGACTGCTCCAACAACATCTTTGTAGCAGTAGCAACAGTAGATTTCACCATGCCAGAACGCACAACCAGCAATATCCCATCTGATAGTTTGCCCAGGAGCATTGCATCAGCAAATATACTTAATGGTGGAGTATCGATAATTATAAAATCATAGTCTCTACTAGCCTCTGTAATTAATGAAGCCATCCGCTGTGAATCAAGTAAAGCTATTGGGTTAGGCGGAATTGTTCCAGATGTTAGCACCTCCACGTTAATCAGTGCTTCTTGAGCAGTGGCTTGCAACTCAGTCTGACTTACTAGAATATTGCTAAGCCCGGCTATATTGGGTAGTCCCCAAATTTGCTGTTGACGTGGGTAACGCATATCCGCATCCAGCAGCAGAACTCGACGACCCATTTGCGCTGTAGCTACTGCCAAGTTAGCCGCAACATAAGACTTACCCTCAGACGGAATTGAACTAGTCACCACAATTACTTTGAGTGTTTTATCAGAGACTGTGAAACCCAAGTTAGCTATGAGCATCTCAAAGGCTACACTTACTGACGAAAAGGGATTGTTGAGTACAGGCAGTTCTAAATTATGTCCTCCACCTTCTATGCTTTTTTGAGTGTATAAAGGGATCGTACCGAGCAAAGGATAGCGCAAAAGCTTGTTAGCTTCTTCAACTGTCTTCACGGATTTATCCACACTTTCTAGCATAAAAGCTGTCCCCACAGCCAATACCATTCCCAAAAGTCCTCCCAGGGCAAAGTTTAAGGCAATTTGCGGGGAAATTGGCTTTTTAGGAACTAAAGCTTCTGAGACAACTCGTGCATTACCAACATTCTGGTTCTGCACTATTTGAACTTCTTGCAGTCGCTTGAGCATTTGTTCATAGGTTGCTCGTGCCACTTGCTGCTGTCGTTCTAGCTGTTGCTGTCTTTGTTGTAGTCGGGGTATATCTTTTAAGCGTGTGTGGAAAAGGGATAATTCCTTCGTCAAAACTCTTATTTGATTCTCCAATCCCAACTGTTCTACCTCTGACTGCACTAAATTAGCAGTCAAAGTCTGCTTGAGTTCTCCAATTTGCAAATTCTGCTCTGGCACAACTTGATAACTGCTAAGGGTTGTGGCCACTCGCCGTCCCAGCTGCTCTTTGAGAGCTTGTTCTCTGCTCATCAGATCGACAATAGTTGGGTGTGTATTCTGAAAGCGGGAACGCTCTACAGCTAACTGGTCTTGTACCTTCTGGTACTCGCTTAGCACTTGCTGCACACCATGAGATTGACTTAAGGTATTGAGAGCTATTGCTTGCTGTGTATTCGATTTCAACTGACTTTGCAAAGCTAGAGAGCGAGATTTGACATCTGCTAACGCAGCTTGGGCTTTGGTTATCTGGTTTAATAACTCATTCAACCTTTCCACTCCTGTTTTTGCTTCTTCATCTAGAGCGACAACATTGTTTTCTTCTTTAAACTGACGCAATGCAACTTCTGCTGCTACAACTCTTTTCTCTACATCAGGTAACTGCCTGCTCAAGAACTCCCGCGCTGCTGTCGCTGATGCTCGGTTTACCCGAATATTGTTCTCCAGGTAATCTCTCATCAAAAAATTGATCACTGCTGTTGCTTGTTGAGGATTGATACTGCGATAAGAAAGCTCCATCACATCAGTACCCCTGATACTCCTGAGCTTCAATTGTTTGAGAAACGTATTAATTGTCAAGGGTTTGCCTGTCTTATCTTTTAACTGGAAATGGGAAATCGTTTTCTGGACAATGGCATTTGAGCTAATAACTTCTGCTTCTGTATCCAGGGGATTACTGAGACTTGTTACACCGCTTAATTGTCCGACCTGTTCACTCAACCCTGTGAGGGAAGAGACACCATTCTGCTTGTTAAAAAGTAGCTTGCCTTGTGCTTCGTAAATCGGTTTTTGCATAAAGGTGATTAAGCCTGTCAGTCCAATCACAGATCCCATGACAACCACAATGAGCAGCCAACGCCTTTTGAGGAGCAGCCAGTACTGTTGGAAATCAATTGAGTCTTGGTCTTCTTGATGAGAAGGCATAATTTATAGTGTATGTAATGAAAGCAATGATAATTATGTATGGCGTATGGCGCTGCTCTTCAATCGTTAATTGAAAGTATGATTTACAATCCACAAAATAATATCTATATATTTATCGGCTATTTTTATCCTGAATGTCTTACGTATTTCTACTAGTTTTTGATTATTTAAGTAATTTACACATTGCTTCTGACCGACATAAAGAATAAAAAAGAACTGTTCAGCTCTCAACATCTGGTTGAAAGAGCAAAGTTATCTCTCAATGTAGTGCCATTTGTAAGAGAGCAAGTATTACTCGATACTACTGTTGTCACTTTTCCTGGCAAATCAACCTTTAATGAAAATGTGAAAATAAATATTAATGAATACTACTTTTTCTTTTAAAACAGAAGGAAATAAGTTAAGTCAAATCCAACCTATCTTGTCTGTATTGCTTTTGGTCTGGGATATTCTTGGCTTAGTTTTCTGTTTAAAGCTATCTTTATGGTTGCATTTGGGTCAATTACCTAATTGGTTTAATCCACTTGTTTATGTATTTGTCCTACTAGAACTTATGGGACTTTATCTGACAGACACTTATTATCCAGATATTCAAATTGCAGGTTTGCGGACTCCATCTCGCATCTTAATCTGCAATGTTATCGTTGGTGTGCTCGCCGCATCCATTTTTTACCTGACTGGTGCTTGGGGGCAAGATCCACTTGCTGGGCACTTAATTTTGCTCCTCAGCCTAGGAATATTTACAATCTGGGCGGTGATATCACGTCTGTGGGTAATCAAGTGGGTGCGAGCTCACTCTCAACAAGCTTGTTGGCTGATACTGGGTGCAAGCAAGACAGCTATCGAATTTGGACAAACCTTCCTAGACTACAACTCGTTAGGACGGTTGTTTGTCCTAACTGACACTGGTCAAGATCCAACTCAATTAACAGAGAGTCGTCTCAATTATGTAGGTAGTCTCAATGACTTATCAACATGGAGTCAACAGTCTTGGTCGGGGATAGTTGTAGCCACTCAAATAGACTTATCCAATGCATGTGTACGGCAGTTGATGCAAATGCGACTCAAAGGTATCCCAGTTTATATGCTTTTAGATATTTATGAAACCTTATGGTACAAACTTCCTTCGTCTCTATTACAAGATAATTGGATAGCTTTTAGTACTGGTTTTAACCTGTTATCTACTAGCATAAGTCTGAAGCTAAAACAGTTTGCAGACCTAATCCTGGCAGGGGTGTTACTCTTGCTACTTTCTCCACTCATGCTGCTCGTAGCACTAGTAATTAAGCTAGATAGTCCAGGTCCAGTGTTTTACACTCAAGTACGAACAGGTTTGCACTGTCATCCATTTCGGGTTTACAAATTCCGCTCTATGTATCAGGATGCCGAAAAGCGAGGGGTACAATGGGCGCAGATGGGCGATCCTCGCATCACTAGAGTAGGACGCTGGCTGCGCCTGACCCGAATCGATGAACTACCACAGATTTTTAATGTACTTCGGGGGGAGATGAGTCTGATTGGACCGCGTCCAGAGCGACCAGAGTTTGATGTCAAGCTTAAACATGAGATTCCTTACTATGATTTGCGATATTTAGTCAAACCAGGAATCACTGGCTGGGCACAAGTGATGTATCCTTACGGCGCATCAGTTGAAGATGCCTATGAAAAGCTAGCTTACGACCTCTACTACATCAAGAATTATTCCTTCTGGTTGGATTTAGTGATCGCCTTCAAAACCATTCGAGTTGTTTTATTAGGTAAAGGTAGATGAACAAAAAAGTTTTAGTGACTGGCGGTGCAGGCTATATTGGCTCCCACGTTGTGCGGCAACTTAGCGAAGCGGGTTATGACGTAGTGGTGTACGACAATTGTTCTACTGGTTCACCAACGGCGGTGCTGTACGGTGAGTTGATTATTGCCGATTTAGCAGATACAGATCGTCTTTACCAAGTATTTGCCAAGCATCAATTTAGTGCAGTGCTTCACTTTGCCGCCAGTCTAATTGTGCCAGAATCTATGATCTATCCCCTTGACTATTATGCTAACAACACCCGCAATACCTTAAATTTACTCCGTTGCTGTAGTGTAATGGGCGTTAACCAGATTATCTTTTCCAGTACAGCAGCTGTCTATGGGCAACCAACAGAAAATCCAGTAACAGAGTCCGCCCCAACACTGCCGATTAACCCCTACGGACGCTCAAAGCTAGTGTGCGAATGGCTCATTTCTGACTACGGGAAGGCCTCTCACTTGCGCTACGTAATTCTACGGTATTTTAACGTTGCAGGTGCAGATTCTGCAGGCAGATTGGGGCAGATGTCACAGGAAGTATCCCACTTGATTAAAACTGCTTGTGACGCAGCACTTAAGCGCAAGCCGGGAGTACGAATTTTTGGTACTGATTTTCCGACACCAGATGGAACGGGGATTCGGGACTATATCCATGTTGAAGACTTGGCAGCAGCACACCTAGATGCTTTGCGCTACTTAGAGCAAGGTCAGGAAAGTCAAATTCTCAACTGTGGCTATGGGCAAGGCTACAGTGTGCGGCAAGTTATCGAACGTGTAAAGGCAATTTCTGGAGTGGATTTCCCTGTACTCGAAACTGATCGTCGTACTGGAGATCCAGCTTGTGTTACTGCTAGTGCAGATAAGATCCGCAAGATACTCGGTTGGAAACCTAAATATGACAATTTGGATCAGATTGTATACACCACCCTAAATTGGGAAATGCAGCGCGAAAGATTGATAAGTGTTGCATAGATTCTTAAATATTACAATTGCTGTATTTTTCATAATCCCTCCAAACCTTTATCGAGAGAAAGTTAACATACTGCAGCAAGGGCAAAAACCTTGAAGGAACGGATTTCCAAAATATTTACAATTACTTTAAAAAACAGAGTTACCTACATGAGTATTTGGAAAGTGACATTTTATACTTTAGCTGCGATCATCTTTGGCAACTTAGGTCATAGAGCTTGTGCCACTTTAAGCAACACTGCTACATCTGCTCTAAGAAATCTAAAGCCACTTGCTGAACCTCCTGTAGGCCCAGCTTTTGTTGTCAGTGCGACCCCTCTCCAAACTGATTCAACCACTGAATCTCAGTACTTGCTGGAAACTAAGGCTCGTCAGTTAAGCTCTTCCCTAGTAGGGGAATTAGGAAAGAGCAAAAGAATACAGCAGCAGGAGAAGACAAAAGCTCAGGAAACCCTGAGTCTGCCATCAAAGACATCTCAAGTTGCTCAAGAGACGATGATACTATCTGACGTCCAAAGTAATTGGGCACACAGTTTCATCGAGCTTTTGATAGCACGGGGGATTATTCGGGGATTTCCGGATCGCACTTTCCGTCCAGACGAGCCAGTAACACGTGTTCAGTTTGCAAGCATGCTCCAAAAAGCTTTTCAGAAAGCTCCTGTCCGCAATGGTGCTCAATTTGTAGATATACCTACCAATTATTGGGGTAACAGCGCAATTCAAGCAGCTTATAAAATGGGTTTTTTAGAGGGCTATCCTGATAATATCTTTAATCCTGACCAAAATATCCCACGCGTTCAAGCCTTGATTGCTCTGGTTAGTGGTCTGGATATTTCTGTCAGTACGACAAACTCAATGGTTTCGAATATCTATTTTAGAGATGCTTCTCAAATTCCTCATTATGCTTGTAAACAGGTTGCTACTGCTTTACAAAATCGCTTAATTGTTAATTATCCTAATTTACATATTCTAAATCCAAATCAGGTAGCCACACGAGCAGAGGTAGCAGCATTTATCTATGAAGCCTTAGTCAAAAATGGAACACTTCCAGAACTAACAACCGCTGAAACTGCAACTCACTACATTGCAAGCTACAAATCACCCCAAAACGTCGCCCAACAAACACCCAAGCTTGAAAACTTGCGACAACAGTTTCATATCTCATTGATACCTTTAGAAGAATTAAGGGTAGTTAGCACATCAGGAATTGTCAGTGTGCCTGGCTCATCTGTTGCTAGCCCTACTGCTTTTGGTGCAGATCTCGGTAATGTTTTCGTTGGGGCTAGTTATCAAGCGAGGACACGTTTTACTAATACTAATGATGGTGGTGTGGTATTTGGGTTTGGTCTGGGAGAACGACAAACATTAGGTTTAGAAGTCGCCGTTTCTTCCTTTTCCACCCTTAGAGAAGGTTTTTTTACTAATGGCGGTATTAGTTTGAAGCTTCACCATTTGTTTCCTAATAGCTTGGCAATTGCTGCTGGGGTAGAGAATGCTGCTAAGTTTGGTTCTCCAGATGCGGGAAGCAGTGTCTATGGTGTTGTTAGTAAGGTCTTTAATTTAAAAAATGATGTTACTAAACCTTTTAGCACTGTCACTATATCCTTGGGATTAGGAGGTGGTCGTTTTCGCTCAGAACATGATATCCAAAAAGGTATAGACTCTGTGAATGTGTTTGGCAGCGTAGGTTTAAGAGTAGCTCAACCAATATCTCTCATTGCAGACTGGACTGGTCAAGATTTAACAATAGGTACATCTATTACTCCATTACAAAATATTCCAGTTGTCATTACCCCGGCTATAGCTGATGTTACTGGTAAGGCTGGTGATGGTGCCAGATTTATTCTAGGAGTTGGGTTTGGCTACTCATTTTGATTTATTAACATCACAATAATAAACGATGAATATTAAACGCTTACCATCTCGTATAGTTTTGAGCTTTACATCAGCTTTAATGCTTTGCCTAGTACCCCACTCAGCTTCTGCTCAATCTGGTAACCAGTCAGATGTTACTGGTGCAATTGTCACAACTAGCGATATCATAAGTGGTTCTTTTTCCTTTAATGGATTAGATGTTAAGGGTATAAGCAGTGCAAATAGCAACATCACAAACAGCACTTTGACTCCCCAAACTAGAAGGAGAAAGGGTATCCGAGTAGTATTTGCCAAATTAGCTGTTGAGGATGCTATCAAGCAAAGCGCTCTTAAAATACTTAATCAACTGAATATAAATAGTTTAACTTCAATTACAGGAAACCCCATACCTTCAAAAACACAGCAAACTTTACTAAGTGTCTTAACAGAATCAGGATCATTAACAATAAGCGCGGGTAGTAGGAAAATTACAAACGCATTAAGTGGTGTTCAAAGTGATCCTACAGTTAATCAAGCTCAGCAATTAACCAATAACTTACGTGGTTTACTAAAAACTAGCAGGGCTAACAAGATGAAACTCGCAAATAATCGAGTTGATCCAATTCAATTATTTAACACGGTAAAGGCCTATAATAACTTAATTGATAATAGCTCTGCACATTTTTTGAATAACCCACCACCTGAACTAATAGCTATTCAGTCTGTGCTGTCACAATTGATTAATAGTGCCTTGTCAAAAAGGCACTGATTTCTCTGGTAGTGTTGCAGATGGATAGAGTAAACAACTACCCACACGCTCCTTTCAAAGAGCGTGTATGATTCCCAATTCATCGGGGATTGCCTCAGACTTGGTGGATTTTTTGCATCCAGGAGGCTTTAGTCTGACATCCCATCCAAGGATAGAAGCGCTAGTTCCTAACGCTCACAATCACAAACCTTAGATGTGCCCTTAAATATAAACTTTACATGGGTACAGCCTTTCAAGTATGAATACTTGGAATCATTATTTAGCAAGGCTTAGAGACATATATAGTACATTTGCACCTGCGTAAATTTAGTTTACAATACAAGATAGATCAACTTTATGAGCCCCAGACAATGTATCTTGGTTCGTAGGGACTAGAGAGGTATTTGTGTTTTGGCAATACTCTCAAAGACAAACCTTGCAAACCAGAAGTGTTGTATGTGATGTTAGCTGTGTAAATACTCAACCCTTGTTGATCA
>Ga0070738_10003413_pt1 | contig 20935 bp, 20 predicted proteins | sample Coa_R2_2_FD_66446 | JGI IMG/M metagenome (GOLD analysis project Ga0070738, IMG submission 66446) | Surface soil microbial communities from Centralia Pennsylvania, which are recovering from an underground coalmine fire - Coalmine... | ecosystem: Environmental > Terrestrial > Soil > Unclassified ... | reverse complement strand
CCCATAGGCTGAAGCCTCGGGCTTGCTCGAGCGTGATCGACGGCGGCATCGAAAGCTCTTGACGCGCGGTCAACACCTCGACGAGGGCCGGTCCGTCGAACTCGAATGCCCTCGCGAGAGCCTCGCGCAGCTCGCCGGGATCATCGACCCGAATCCCCAGGATGCCCGCTCCCTCGGCGATCTTGGAGAAATCGGGGACCGTGAGCTCCGTCGCATAGTTGACGATCCCCGCGGCTTTCATCTCGAGCTCGACGAACGCCAGCGCTCCATTCACGAAGACGACGACCTTGACCGGAATCTCGAGCTGTCGTAACGTCAAGAGATCGCCCAAGAGCATCGCGACGCCGCCGTCACCGCACAACGCGACGACTTGCCGCTTCGGATAGGCCAGCTGTGCGCCGATCGCTTGCGGGAGGGCACTCGCCATCGAGCCGTGATTGAACGAACCGAGCAGCCGCCGCCGGCCGTTCATCCGAAGGTAGCGTACCGCCCACACGGTCGGCGTCCCGACGTCGCAAGTGAAGACCGCATCGTCGCCGGCGAGTTCGTCGACGAGGCGCGCGACGTATTGCGGATGGATCGGCTTGCGACCCGGCTCTCCCGTCGCGAGATCGTTCAGTGCCGAGCGGACTCGCCGGTAATGCTCGGTCGCGGTGTCGAGGTGGCTGCGATCCCTCTTCTCGCCTACCAGCGGCGTCAAACCCGAGAGCGTCTCCTTGACGTCGCCGACCAGCGCCGCGTGGACGCCGACGCGTCTCCCGATCTGTTCGCCACGCACGTCGACCTGGACGATCTTGGCGGCGTCCGGATAGAATTGACGGTACGGGAAGTCGGTCCCAAGCATCAAGAGCGCATCGCACGCCATCATCGCGTGATATCCGGATGAGAAGCCGATGAGCCCGGTCAACCCGCAGTCGTAGGGGTTGTCGTACTCGATGAACTCCTTGCTGCGGACGGTGTGGACGATCGGCGCCTTCAGCCTGCCCGCGATCTCCAGCAGCTCGTCGCGGGCGCCGGCACACCCCGCGCCGGCGAGGATCGTGACCTTGCTCGCCGCATCGAGGATCGCCGCAGCTTTCGCCAGGTCGGCGTCGGCGGGCCGCGTGGTCGACGAAACGTCGGTTGCAAAGACGCGCGGTTCCGTATGTATCGCATCGGACAACGCGATGTCGCCGGGGAGAACGACGACCGCAACGCCACGCCGCGCGAGCGCCGTTTGAATCGCGATCTCCAGGATTCGCGGCATCTGCGCGGGATGCGAGATCATTTCGACGTAGACGCTGCAGTCGCCGAAGATCCGTTCGGGATGCGTCTCTTGAAAGTAAGCTCCGCCGATCTCGTCGGTGGGAATATGGGCGGCGATCGCAAGGACCGGGACGCGGCTACGGTTGCAATCGTAGAGTCCGTTGATGAGATGCGTGTTTCCCGGCCCGCAACTCCCGGCGCACACGGCGAGCTTCCCGGTAAGATGAGCTTCGGCGCCTGCAGCGAAAGCCGCCGTCTCCTCGTGGCGGACGGCCGCCCACTCCATCTTCCCGCTGCGCCGAATCGCATCGGTGATCCCGTTGAGCGAATCACCCGCGACGCCGTGGACTCGCGTTACGCCGTGTAGGGCAAGGACGTCGACGAGAACTTGGGCAACCGTCTTTTTCATATCGTCATCCCCGTGGTCGCTATGAACGGAAGAAGGAACGTCGATCGTCGCGTCGGCTTTCCCAGATCCGCCCTTCGAGCTCATGCGCGCGATTTGCGAACGACTCGGTCTTTCCTTGCGGATCGTATCCCATGCCGGCGTTCGCCGAAGATCGCGGGGCCCTGCTGGCGATGAGATGGAGCCGACCGCCCTGGGACGAAGCCGCACGTATGGCACACTATGACGACACCCAACTCAAGGACGGTACGTACACGGCCGGAGCGATCATCGAGAACGGCAGGTATCGTGTCGAGACCGACTCGATGGGGGCCGTCCTCGTCCCCGCAGAGAGATTGTGGGGTGCACAGACGCAGCGATCCCTGATCCACTTCTCGATCGGCGACGATCGGATGCCCAAGCAAGTCTACCGTGCCTACGGTTATGTGAAGAAGGCTGCGGCGATCGTCAATACGGCAGCGGGGCTGCTGCCTCCCGACAAGGCCGACCTCATCATCAGGGCGGCCGACGAGGTCATCTCGGGGAAACTCGACGCCGAGTTCCCGCTCTTCGTGTGGCAAACGGGTTCGGGGACCCAGTCGAACATGAACGTCAACGAGGTGATCGCGAACCGCGCGATTCAGATGGCGGGCGGGACGCTGGGAACGCAGACGCCGATCCACCCGAACGATCATGTGAACATGTCGCAGTCCTCGAACGACACTTTTCCGACCGCGATGCATATCGCGACCGTCCTCGAGTTCGAAGACCGTCTCGTTCCCCGGGTCGAGCAACTCATCGATGCGATGTGGAAGAAAGCCGTCGAGTGGGTCGACGTCGTGAAAATCGGACGGACGCACCTGCAAGACGCGACCCCGCTCACCGTCGGACAAGAATGGTTCGGCTACGTCGGGCAGCTGCGCGGTGCGCTCGCCAACCTCAAGTCTTCGATGCGCGGCCTCTACGAGCTCGCAGCCGGTGGGACCGCCGTCGGGACCGGCCTCAACGCACCGCCCGATTTCGGCGAGAGGATCGCCGCCGAGATCGCCAAGCTCACCGGCAAGCCGTTCGTCACCGCACCGAACAAATACGCCGCCCAGGCCTCGCTCGACGCGATGGTCGCCGCGATGGCCGGCCTGCGCGGCCTAGCCGTCGCGCTGATGAAGATCGCCAACGATATTCGTTGGCTCGCCTCGGGACCGCGCTGCGGATTGGGCGAACTGCGCCTGCCGGAAAACGAACCGGGCTCGTCGATCATGCCCGGGAAGGTAAATCCGACGCAGGAAGAGGCGATGGTGATGGTCTGCATTCAGGTCATCGCCAACGACAACGCGGTCGCCTTCGCCGGCTCGCAAGGAAACTTCGAGCTCAATGCGATGCGCCCGATCATCATCAAGAACGTCCTGCATTCCTCGTTCATTTTGGGCGACTCGTGCGAAAAGCTGCGCAAGTACAGCATCGAAGGCGCCGCCCTCAATAAAGCGACGATCGAGAAGTACGTCGCCGACTCGCTGATGCTGGTCACCGCGCTCAGTCCCGTGATCGGCTACAATAAGGCCGCCGAGATCGCACACAAGGCTTTCGCAGAAGGGACGACCCTCCGCGAAGCGGCGATCGCGAGCGGCTATATCGACGCCGCGGACTTCGACCGCATCGTCGTTCCGGAAAGGATGGTCGGCGATCCGCACAAAGATCTCGGGCTCGCGACGTGACGCGCACCGGGACCGGTCGGTCGAGACGAGCCGCCTGAGGGGTGCTACGCGCTCGCGGCGTAGCGCGGAAACAAGCGGAGCGCGTTCTCGCGCTCGATCGCCTTCTGCGTTTGGGGATCGAGGTCCAGGCGGGAGATCCCGCCGGCCGTCACGCCGATCGGGACATAGGGAAAGTCGCTACCGAAGAGCAGCTGCGTGGCGGGGACGAGTGCGGTCACGGCTCGGAACGCCGGCGCGTTGACGGAATTCGCGAGATCGTAGTATAAGCGGCGCAGTTCCGGGAGTGCGCCGTCGGGAAGGAGATCGCTGAGTTCCGGATGGCGTTTGACGAAAGCATCGATCCTGCTCGAGAGGACGGTCATCGTCCCACCCGCATGACAGAAGATGAAGCGGATGTTCGGACAGCGCCGGAACGTCCCGCCGACGAGTAAGCTCATGACGGCACGGGTCGTGTCGAAGAGAAACTCGGTGATCGCGGGAGGGATGCCGGGGATGAGGTTGCGACAGCATGCGGGTGCGGTGGGATGGACGAAGACCACCGCCTTCCGGCGCTCGAGCTCGTCGAAGACGGGTGCGAACGCCGGATCGCCCGGCCACTTATCCGCATAGCTCGTGAGGATCCCTATCCCGTCCGCGCCCAAGACGTCCAGCGCGTATTCGATCTCGCGCAGGCTCCCCTCGACGTCGGGCAACGGGATCGCGGCGAAGTTTCCGAAGCGGCCGGGATGATCCCGCGCCAGCTGCGCGGCGTACTCGTTGCATTCGCGCGCCAGCGTCCGCGCCGCGCTCGCCTCGCCGAACCAAATTCCGGGCGTCGAGATCGAGGTGATCGCCGTAGCGATCCCATGACGATCGATCTCCTCGAGCGCGCGCCCCGGAGTCCACTCGAGGAGCTGAGCCGGGTTCATATCCATCGCCGCCAAGATCCGCTCTCGCTCACGCGCCAGATACGGAGGCGGGACGATGTGGTGATGGACGTCGATACGATTCAATTACTTGGTCGCGTAAAAGAGCTCCGAGGCAGGAAAGGTCTTCGCGATCCAGCCGTACCTCGCCACCGCGTCGATCACCGGCTGGACGAGCTTCGGATCGTTGGTTTCGGCGAATTCGCCGCGGTGCATCCGCAGGACGACCGCCTGCGGTATCTTCGTGTATTTGGCGAGAATCGGCGCGGAGAGATCGTGGTTCTTGTTCGCCCAGGCCGACGTCTCACGCACCGCCGCGATGAACTTCGCAACCGTCACCGGATTCTTCTCGGCCCAATCCTTGGTCGCAGCCCAGAAATCGAGCAGGTACACCGGTGCGATCCCGGTCTTCCCCATCATGAAGGGACGCAGCCCCGCCTCGATCCCATAGGTGAGGAACGGCTCGGTATCGAGCGATCCGTCGACCCTCCCTTGCAGGACGGCGTCCTTCTTGAGCGGGAGCGGCATCTCGACGAATTTGACGGTTTTCGAGTCGCCGCCGTTGGTATCGATCCACGACTGCGCCGAGAGCTGCGCGATGTTGTTGAGCCCGTTGACCGCGATCGTCTTCCCGTCGAAGTCCTTCGCCGCGCGAATCGGCGAATCGCCCTTGACGACGATCGCGAACGTCGCCCGCTTCTCCGAGTTGACGAGACCCGGGGCGAGCCCGACGAACGGAACGCCCTTGGCGTGTCCGATGATCATCGAGGCGAGGTCGACCATCCCGATATCGATGCTTCCCCCGGCGATCGCCGAAGCGATCGCACCGCCGCTCCCGAACGGCGTGAACCGCACTGCGAGCCCGTGCCTGGTGAAGAAGCCCTCGTCGATCCCGTAAAAGATCTGACCGGAGATCTCCGCCGGGACGACACCGACACGAATCGTCGTCGACGGCGCGGCGGTTTGCGCACACGCAGCTCTCGCCGTACTCGCCGCCAAGCCGAGAAGGCTTGCGACAAACGCCCTGCGCAGCAACTTACTTCGCCGACCCGCCCGCCGGGGCGGTATTCACCGACTTGAGCAACGGGATCGTTTGGGGATCCTTTGCAGCGGGGATCGAGGAGAGATAGGCATAGATGTCGGCCGCATCTTTATCGCTCAAGATGTTCGTGCTGTACGGCGGCATGACCGAGCGCGGGGTACGCAGTTGCTTGATGAAGGCTGCGTAGGGGACCGGCTGCGGCGCGATGGTCGGCCCCACGTCGCCGCCGCCGCCTCCGACGCCTCGCCGTCCGTTCCCCTGCCCTTGATACCCATGACATTCGTAGCATCCTTCGGCGACGTAGACGCTGTAGCCGTGCTTGGGATCGCCTACCGGGGCCGTCGTCTGGGCCGCGACCGTCTCATACCACAACGTGCTGCTCGCCGCGATCGCCGCGGCTGCGATGAGGATCTTCATTCCCATCGGCTTACCTCGGCTGCGCGACGACATCGACGAGCGCGGGGTGGCCGCTGCGTACCACCGCGACGGCGCGTTGCAGCGCCGGTCCAAGCTGTGCCGGCGACGTGATCGGCCCCTCGGCGTAGACGCCGAAGCCTTGTGCGATCTTCGCGTAATCGATGTTCGGATCGGTCAAGACCGTCCCGATCGTGCCGCGTTCCGGATGACGATCGCGCCGTCCGGCGACTTCCTGAACGAACATCGTCTCGTTGTGCCAGGCCCGGTTGTTGTGAATGACGGTCAGCAACGGGAGACGATGATGAGCGGCGCTCCACAAGAACCCGGGACCCATCAGAAAATCGCCGTCGCCTTGGATGCTGACGCAGATCACCCCGTCGCTGCGGTGCGCAAGCGCCGCGCCGATCGAGGCGCCGCACGTATACCCGACGCCGGCGGCGCCGCTCGACCCGAGGTACTGATGGAAGGCGGTGAAGTCCCACAGCCGTTGCGGCCAGTTCCCCTGGAACGAGCTCCCCGAAACGAGCGCCCAATCGTAGCGCCGGATCGCATTGTAGACTTCCATCACCATGCGCGGGACGCTGATCGGCGTCGAATCCCAGCCGACCGCGGCACCCTTGAGATCGAGCTCGCGGCGAGCGATCCAGGCCGCACGCAAGCGCTCGGCCCGTTGCGGATTCTCGTTTCGTCGCGCATCGCTCATCGCGCGCCGCACCGCCTCGATCAAGCTCGGGAGGCTGGCGGCGGCATCGCCGCCGACCGGTAAATCGGCCTGGAAGAAACGCTGCTTGTCCTGGAAGTTTCCGCCCGGGACGAGCAACTCGGAATCGATCGAGATGACCTTCGTCCCGTCTTTGATCTTCATCACGGAGTGGCGGTGCGGCGTATCCGCAACTTCCGCAACCGTCCCGAAGAGATCGCCGACGTCGAGCGCCAGGATCACGTCGGCACCGCCCACGACGGTCGGCGGCGACCACAGATAGTGGTTCGTCGGGAAATTCATCCGACCCAACTTGTCGACGACCGGTGCCTGCAGCAGTTCCGCGAACTCGATGAGATTCCGCACGTCGTCCTGGGAGCGGACCGAGCGATCGACGACGATGACCGGATTCTTCGCCGCGACGAGCATCTTCGCGATCTCCGCGACGGCGTTCGGATCGGCGACCGGCGGCGTCGGCGGGACGTATTTTCGCATCTTCGGAAACTGCTGGAAGCCGTCTTCTTGCAGTTTTTGATCGGCGACGATGAAGATCGGCCCCATCGGCGGCGTCATCATCAAGCCGTGACCGCGCATGAGCGACTCGCCGAAGTGCTCGAGCGAGGCGGGCTGGTCGTCGTATTTGAGCATGCCCCGCAACAGCTCCGCATCGTCGATGCGGCTGTGATACCATTCCGCTCCCATCATCCGCTGCGTCGCGTCGGCGTAGTTCCCTGTCAATATGAGCATCGGGACGCGGTCCGCCCATGCGTCGTAAACCGCCATCGCGACGTGCTGCGTCCCGACGGCGTTGTGAACCATGAGCGCCATCGGTTTCCCCGAAGCCTTGTAATAGCCGTGCGCCATCGCACCCGAGATCTCTTCGTGCGTGACGGTGATCCACTCGGGCTTCGTGCCGGGGAACGCGATCACCGACTCCTGTAATCCGCGAAAGGTGGAACCGGGAATCGCCGCGACATATTCGTAGCCGAGCCGGCGCATACAGTCGACCATGAAGTCGGAGCCGGGATTCCGAACGTGGTACGCGTCGGGCGCCGATTGAAATTGGACTTGCCCGGACTGCGTCTGCGCGGTCTGACTCTGGGCCGTCTCGAGCTGCGCGAGTCGCCGCGCCTCGGCGGCGCTCTTGGGCGGGAGCGCCTTCCTCTCCGCGCCCTCAGCCGATTTCGCCGCGGCGACGGTTGCGGCGCCTGCGGCTCCGATCCCGGCCAAAAACGAGCGACGATCTACACCCTGAGAACGCTTCTTGTCCATGGTCGCCTCCGGAGACGAAGAGATTTCCCGCTTTTCATTGGGTGAGTGCGGAAAGACCTTTTCAGACGTTCAGATGCAGGGCGTGTTGGAGCGTGAAGAGGAGGGCGAGCCCGATCAAGATGAGCCCGGCCGCCCGCTCGGCGCCGCTCTCGAACCGCGTCCCCAGGCGGCGCCCGCAGGTCAAGCCGAGAAACGTCGCGACGACGGTCGTACAAGCGACCGTCGCGATGAGCGGGGCGAGCGGCAGCGGGATCCCCGGAAGCGCGAAACCGACCCCCAGAGAATCGAAGCTGATCGAGAGCGCGGTCGTCACGAGCCCGGTCCGCGAATCGACCTTGAACGACTCGCCTACCTTGAAACTCTCGATCATCATATAGACCCCGACGCCCGCCAGCGCCGCGAACCCGACGTATGCGGCGACCTGGCCGATGACTTGAAAACCGGCCCCGGCGAAGAAGCCGAAGACCTGCATCGAGACCTCGGCGGCGGAAAACGCAAGGCCCAGGCGGATTCGTGCCTTCCATGGGATCCCGGTGATCCCTATCGCGACCGAGACGGCGAACGTGTCGAGTCCGACCGCCAGGGCGATCCCGGCGATCTTATAGGCCGTCGCGAAGTCGATCAGATCGGTTTACGTTGCTGCGCCAGCTTCGCGCCGGTCTCGGCCCACCGGCCCTGAGTCGCAAGCGCCGCCTCCTCGTCGAGCTCCTCCCACCAATCGCCCAAGGAGTAGCCGTGCCAGGGCGGCTGCGGGGTCACCGGCGGAAGGCCGAGCTCGTTCCAAATCTTCAGGCTGTTCTCCATGAACTCACGCTTGGGCAACGAGATCGGCGGGAGTTTGTGGCGGAGCGTCGCGTTCACCAGCATGACCGAATTCTCCATCGCCGGGATCTCTTCGAACGGCGGGGCGTGTCCCTTGTCGTACCCGCGAATGATCTGGACGTCCTTATGAGGGATCATTCGGTAGGCGAGCGCCCACAAGATTGCGTCGAGATTCGTCGGCTCGATGTCCTCGTCGACCGCGATGATGATCTTGCCGACCCCCGTCTTGAAACCCGACGCCAGCTTGAGGGCGCGCCACACCTCGCCGTCCGTCGGGTTGCGGAACTGCAGAAAGAAGACGGGCCGAATATTGGTCAACGCCTCGTGCATCACGACCTTCACCACCGACTTCACTCCGCAGTCGTTGCGCAGGAAGTTCAGAAACATCGGCTCGAACGCGACGATCTTTATCACGCTCGATTCGCTCGGCGTCACCTGACTGATGAACGACGTCCAGATGTAGTCGCGTCGGTGCGTGATCGCGCTGATCTCGATGAGCGGGCTCTCCGAGCGCGGATGGACGAAGCCGTGCGATTCGCCGAACGGGCCTTCCGGCTCGAGAAAATCGGTCCGGATGTGCCCCTCGATGACGACCTCCGACTCGGCGGGGACTTCCAGATCGACCGTCTTGCACTTGACCAAGCGCATCGGCTCGCCGACCAGCCCGCCTGCGACCGCCAGCTCGTCGAGCTCGATCGGCATACGATTCACGGCCGCGTAGGCGACCGGAGCGGGCGCGCCGATGACGATCGCAACCGGGAGATGCTCGCCGCGCGCCTTCGCCTTCGCCCAATGGACGGCGGCGTCGTTGGCGTGCGGGACGTAATAGACGCCCAGCGTCGTCGCGCTCTTCAGCTGTCCGCGGTAATTCCCGCAGTTGCGCACCCCGGTTTCCGGATCTTTGGTGATGAAGTGCGCGCTCGATAAATACGGGGCGTTGTCGTAACCGGGGGTCGAGATCGGGACCGGAAGATTGAACAACCCGCCCCACCGTTTGAGCGCCTCGCCCGTATAGACGACCTCCTGCGCCGGAGCATCCTCGACGATGATCGGCTCGATCGGGTTCTTGAACGCCGCCTCCCAGCGCGCGCCGACCTCCTCGAGGGGACAGCCCATCCCGAGTGCGTAGATGCGCCGCGTCCCGGCGAACCCGCCGACCAGGACCGGCGCCTCGTATCGCTTCCCGGTCGAGTCGACCACATTGGTGAACAGCCAAGCCTTGCGTCGCTCCTCGGGGATGCCGCCGCGGTATTGCCAGCGGACGAGCGGGTGCATCTCGGTGTCCTTGTTGATCGCGCGCTCGACGCGATAGAGCAGGCCTGCTTCCTCGAGGGCGGCGATGTGCTCGCGCAAGTCACGGTAGCGGCGCTTTTGGAGGGGGCGTTCAGCGATCGTCATGGTGAGAACGTTAGCCCGCGTGGTCGCCGCGGACCTGCACCCGGTCGAGGACCCACCCCTCAAACGGTCCACCTCTTAATAAGAAGTGCGTTCCCTTACGTCTTGGTCGGCGGGATCGGCACTCCGCCGGCCATACGGGCAGGTCGGGAGCGTGCAAAGTCTCGTACCGTATCCGCATGGAGATGCATCGCCGCTCCCGCGCCGGGCAACCAGGCGCGGCGACGCGACGGCCGCCGCAGACGATCGAGTCCTTCATCGCCGCGATTTTCCGTGCGACCGGGGCCGAGCCCGCAGTCGCCGCGGAAGTCGCGCATCATCTCGTCGACGCCGAGCTGTGCGGGCACGAATCGCACGGGATCCTGCGCGCCGCGCGCTACGTGCGCGCCGCCGAGGGCGGCGTGTTGCAACCCGCGGCGCGCCCGATCGTCGTCCGCGAGCGAACGATCGCCGCGGTCATCGACGCGCAGCGCAGCTTCGGGATCGTTTCGACGCGCTTCGCCCTCGAATGGGCGCTCGAGGCCGCCCGCAACCACGGGATCGGGGCGGCGGCGATCCGTCACTCGACGCACATCGGACGCCTGGGCGCATACACCGAACGGGCCGCAGCCGAAGGGATGATCGGCCTCGTCACCCTCGGCTTCGCCGGCCCGGGCCTCGGCGGCGTCGCGCCGTTCGGGGGGAAGCGCGGCTTCCTTTCGACCAATCCGTGGTCGCTGGGCTTCCCGAGCGCCGACGCACAGCCGATGATCTTCGATGCGGCGACGTCGGCGATCCCCGAAGGGAAAGTGATGGCGGCGCGTGCCAAAGGCGTCGCGGTCCCCCCGGGGACGATCGTCGACAAAGACGGTCGACCGACGACCGATCCGCAAGATCACTTCGAGGGCGGCTCGCTCTTACCGCTCGGCGGCGAGCTGTTCGGGCACAAAGGCTTTGGGCTCGGACTCGCGGCCGCGTTCATGGGTGCGCTCGCCATCATCGACGACCCGCAACCGATCCTCCCCGTCGGATCGGCCCGCACGCCCGACCCGCATGGCTTGATGGCGGGCGTCTTCGTCCTCGTGATCGATCCGCAATTGTTCGGCTCGCGCGAGCGCTACGCGCAGCTCGTCGCCGACAACCTGGAGGCGTTGCGCCGCGAGGCGCCGGCACCGGGACGCTCGGGCGTCTTCGCCCCCGGCGATCCCGAGAGGCTCTCGCGGGAACGGCGCCGCAGGGAAGGGATCGAGGTGGCTCCGGCGATTTGGGACGAGCTCGTCGAGCTTGGGAACCGATACGGAGTCGAGCCGCCGTAGGAGCTTCAAGGTCCGGACGATCGTAGCGTTGCAACACCCGGCGATGCTTTCGGAAAGCTCGGATCGTCGGCCGTTCTTGATCGCGCTCATCGTGGCCTGCGCCTTTTTCATGGAACAGCTCGACGGGACGGTGATCGCGACGGCGCTTCCACAAATGGCGCGCAGCTTTCACGACAATCCGGTCGACGTCGGGATGGGGATGACGGCCTACCTCCTGACGCTGGCGGTCTTCATCCCGATCAGCGGCTGGATGGCCGACCGGTTCGGCGCACGCACCATTTTTCGCGGGGCGATCTCGGTCTTCACGGTCGCATCGATCTTGTGCGGCTTCTCGACGTCGCTCGAGCACTTCGTCGCTGCGCGGATCGTGCAGGGAATCGGCGGCGCGATGATGGTCCCGGTCGGCCGACTCGTCGTACTCCGGACCGCGGAAAAGCACGAGCTCGTCCGCGCCATGGCGTTCATCACCACCCCGGGGCTGGTCGCACCCGTCCTCGGTCCTCCGCTCGGCGGCTTCATCACGACGTACGCGACGTGGCGCTGGATCTTCTTCTTGAATATCCCGATCGGGATCGTCGGCCTGATCCTGGTCGCACTCTTCATGCCGAACCCGAGAGCCGAGGAGCATCACGCCTTCGATCCGCTCGAGTTCATCTTGACGGGGACGGGGCTGGCGAGCCTGATGTACGGGATCGATATGGTCGAGCGGCCGGACGCGAACTGGTCGGCGGCATCGGCGTTTTGCGCCGTCGGTCTGATCGTCGGCACGATCGCGGTCGTACACGCCCGACGCAGTCCCCACCCGCTCGTCGATCTGAGTACGCTGCGGATCCCGACCTTCGCAACGGCGACGCTGTGGAGCGGCGTCCTCTATCGGATCGTCATCGGGAGCACCCCGTTTCTCTGGCCGCTGATGTTCCAAATCTCCTTCGGCCTGACGCCGTTTGCTTCGGGTCTGCTCGTCATCGGCTGCGCGCTCGGCGACCTCTCGATGAAGAGCGTGACCACCCAAATCCTGCGCCGCTTCGGCTTTCGACGAGTTTTGGTTACCAACGGCGTGATAGCCGCCGTATTGATCGCGCTGAGCGGGATGTTTACCAAGGAGACGCCCCCGGCCGCGATCTTCGTCGTCCTGATCGCCGTGGGGATGTCACGTTCGATGCAGTTCACCTCGCTCAACGCCCTCGGCTACGCCGACGTCCCGGCGGCGAAGATGAGCTCGGCGAGCGCCCTCGCCAGCACCCTTCAACAGCTCTCGTTTGGGATGGGGATCGCGGTCGGCGCACTCGCCCTCAAGCTCTCGAAGAGCTTCCATCTCGCGCTCCTCGCGATGGGATGCCTTGCGCTGCTCTCGGCCCTACCCTGCATCCGACTCGATCCGCAAGCGGGAGCCGAGGTCAGCGGTCATCTCGCCCGCTCACAACCCGACTAGCGCGCCCATCTTCCGTGCCGTCTCTTCCCAATACGTCCAGTACTTGGTCGTCCCGTGTCGGCCGCCGCCTTCGCTCGCGACCGTCTTGAGCTCCTCACCGTGCAGATAACGCGGCTCACCGATCTGTAGCGCTTGGTACTGCATCTTCGCATTCGCTTCGGCACAGATCATCCGGACGACCGCGTTCTCGACGCTGAAGCCGGTCACGACCGCGCCATGCTGGCGCAGCATCAACGCCGGTGCGTCGCCGAGCGCTCTCGCCATCGCCTCACCGCGTGTGGGCGTGTTGATGAGGACCGGAGAGTCGAAGACCGGCGCGCCTTCCTCCGGCAAAAAGGCCCCGATCGCGTCGACCGGGCGGAGTCGGACCCCGACCGCCGAGAGCGTACGGATGTACTCGGGATGCGAATGGACGATCCCGCCGACATCCGGGCGCCGCTTGTAGATCTCGGCGTGGATGTACCACTCGCTCGGCGGCTCGACCCCCTCGCCGATCCGTTTTCCGGCAGCTATATCGAAGGGGACGATGTCGGCCGCCGTCAAGGTCGAACGGCTCGCATGCCGGTTATTGATCCACATGATGTTGGGATCGTTCTCGTCGCGGGCGCTCACGTGGCCGTTGAAATCCATGACACCGGCGGCGACGCAGATGCGGACGGCGCGCGCCACCAGCTCGGCATAGCGGGTCGGTCCTGGGTGAAGGGTCGTCGTCATATCGCTCCTATTTGGTCATCACGGGCGGAAAGATCAGCTCTTCCGCCGGAAAACGTGCAGGGATGATCTTATACTGCGCGGCCCGATCGATGAGCGGCTGGACGTCGGCCGGGCGCAAGGTCGTCCCGTTCGTGGCGCGCTGGCCCATCTTCTCATAAACCGCCGCCGGGATCCCGGTGAACTCGGACATCATCGCGACGGTCTCGGCCCGGTGGGTGTTCGTGTACTGCGCCGCCTTGATCAGCGTCGCTGAAAATTTCTTGACGGCGTCGACGTGCTTGTTCGCCCAGTCGCTCGTCGCGAACCATCCGGCGAACATGAAGTGGTTTGCAATGGCGGCATATCCGGAGCCGAGGCCATGGATCTTCCCGGTCGCGATTGCAGCGTCGAGGAAAGGCTCGGTGACGCTGGCGGCGTAGATGCGGTGCTCCTGCAGCGCGGCCCCGGCGGCCGACATCGGAACCTCGACGAACTGCAGGGTCGATGAGTCTCCGCCGTGTGCATCGACCCAGCACGAGATCGAGAGTTGCGCGAGGTCTCTCAGCGACGCGACGGCGACCGTCTTCCCGTTCAGGTCTTTCCCCGAGCGAATCCCCGTGTCGTTCGCGACGAGCAACTGCGTATACGGATACTTCGGATCGTACGTCGCGCCCGGTGCGATCAAGACGATCGGGACGCCTTTCAGCCGCGCGTTCATCAACGAGACCAGGCTCGATTTCCCGATGTCGTAGTTCCCCGAGACGACGGCCGCGGCGACGGAGGAACCATTGTTCGCGCGCTGGATTTGGATGTCCAGCCCGGCCGCACGGAACAATCCGGCGCGAATCCCGTAGATCAGCGGCGTGACGTCGTCGTCCGGCGTCAACCCGACGCGTAGCGGTACGAGCTCGGTCGTCTGAGCCGGCAGCGGGAGCGGGACGACGGCGAGCGCAAGGATCAGGCAGAGACGAAGAGCGCGCAGCAGCATCGGCTTACCGCGGCCCTACGTCGCCGTCGCCTCGACGATCTTGTCGCGCTCGGGAGAGAAATGAAAGCGCGGGAGGACGTCGAGGTCGGTCCCGGTCACCCGGATCACCCATGCCGTCTCGGGCTGCGCCGTTGAGTGGATCACGTTCGGAGCGTAGGCGCGCGCCTCGCCTTCCTCCAGCCGATACCGCTGCACGGCGACGAGCTCGGCATGATCCTCGTCCGGGGGGTTTACCCGGCGCCATTCCGTCATATCCGTGTAGCCGCGCGCGTTTCCATAAACGGCCCAGGAAGAACCGTGGCTGTGCGGGAGCCCGCTCTTCTTCGGAGGCTGAACATGCGCCAAGACATACGCGTCGGTGAGCTCGTCGTGCAGCAAGACGCGCTTTCCAGGAGGGGTCTCTTCCGAAAAGGTCGCGGCGACGAAGCGAGGGTTGGCGAGGAGCATTCGGAGTTTTTCGGCGATTTCCGGGAGCCCGGCGGTCCCTTTCGCCTGCAAAATGGTCCGCAGGTCTTGACTGAAGCGGTCGAGATCGTAAGCGCTCATACCGGCCTTTTTCGGGAGTGGAACCCCTCGGCCCGCTTTTGGGTTATACAGCCCGTAGCCGAGCGGCAGTTCTACGGCGTCATGTCGCTCGGGCAGTTGGACGCTTCCTGTCCCGTAATCCAGCGCGCTCGCGTCTCTACGATTCAGGTGTACAACGGCTTCCCGCAATCAGACGCCAGGAGTAATGATGTACACCGACGAGACCCTGACATGCGTGGATTGCGCCGCGCCGTTCGCCTTTACGGTCAGCGAACAAGAGTTCTACGCCTCCAAAGGCTTCGCGAATAAGCCGAGCCGCTGTCCCGACTGCCGCGCGGCGCGTAAAGCCCAGCGCGGGCAAGGCGGGGGAGGCCGCAGCCCGGGCGGCGAGCGCCGGCGCGAGATGTTCCAAGCGACGTGCAGCAGCTGCGGGAAGGTCGCGGAGGTACCGTTTCAGCCGCGCGGCGACAAGCCGGTCTATTGCCGCGATTGCTTCGCTTCCCGCCGGCCCAGCTACCGCTGACACGCCGCAACTTGAGGAAATCTATGCCTCGATTCCGGACCGCGCCGCGCAGGCCCGCAGCCAAACGCCCATCGGTCGCCGACACGAAGGAAGAGGCGCTCGAGGTCCACGGGACCGTACGCCAAGTCTTTCCGAGTACGCTGTTCTCGGTCGAGCTCGAGAACGGTATGACGGTCCTCGCGCACATCGCCGGTCGGCTACGGCGTCATCGCATCAAGATATTGCCGGGTGACCGCGTCGATATCGAGATGTCGCCGTACGACCTGACGAAAGGCCGAATCGTCTATCGCTATCGGGCGGGCGAGGCGCGCCGCTCGGCGTAACGGCTCCCCCTTAGAGGAGCGAGACCCGCTTGCCGTCTTCGCTCGCCGTCGCAGGCGGCGGCGATGCGAAGAAGTCGTTCCCTTTGTCGTCGACGACGACGAAGGCGGGGAAGTTCTCGACCTCGATCTTCCAGACGGCCTCCATCCCCAGCTCGGGAAAGTCGAGCGTCTCGACCTTTTTGATCGCAGTCGCCGCCAGCTGCGCCGCCGCCCCGCCGATCGAGCCGAGATAGAAGCCCCCGTACTTCTTACAGGACTCGCGGACGACCGCGGAACGATTACCCTTGGCAAGCGTGACGAGACTCGCGCCGCGCGATTGCAGCTCCTCGAGATACGAGTCCATCCGTCCGGCCGTCGTCGGCCCGAACGAGCCCGAGGGGTACTCGGCCGGCTTCTTCGCCGGCCCGGCGTAATAGATCGGATAGCGCTTGATGTAGTCGGGGAGCGGCTCGCCCCGATCGATCGCCTCGCGCCACTTCGCGTGTACGATGTCGCGCGCGACGATCAACGTCCCGTTGAGCATCACGCGCGTCCCGATCGGACATTTGGTGAGCGTCGCGCGGATCGCGTCCATCCCGGCGTTCGTATCGATCGTGACCGACGGGCCCGAGAGCGCGTCGTCCTCGACCTCGGGCAAGAAACGTCCCGGGTCGGTTTCGAGTTGTTCGAGCCACACCCCGGTCTTGTCGATCTTCCCGTAGGCCTGGCGGTCGGCGCTGCACGAAACTCCGATCCCGATCGGACAGCTGGCGCCGTGGCGTGGCAGGCGCACGATGCGCACGTCGTGACAGAAGTAACGGCCGCCGAACTGCGCCCCGATGTTCAGCGTCCGGGTCATTTCGAGGACCTTCTGCTCGAGCTCGAGATCGCGAAACGCCCGCCCACTCGTATCGCCGCTCGTCGGGAGGGTATCGAGATAATGCGTACTGGCGAGCTTCACGGTCTTCATCGTGAACTCAGCCGAGGTCCCGCCGATCACGATCGCGAGGTGATACGGCGGACAGGCGGCCGTCCCAAGGCTCCTTACCTTTTCCTCGATGAACTGCATGAGCCGCTTCGGTTCGAGCGTCGCCCGCGTCTCTTGATACAGGAACGATTTGTTCGCCGATCCGCCTCCCTTTGCGATGAAGAGGAAGTCGTAACGATCCCCGGGGACGGCTTCGATCTCGATCTGCCCCGGCAAGTTGTCCTCGGTCGGGATCTCCTCGTACATCGAGAGCGGGACCATTTGACTGTAGCGCAGGTTCCCTCGGAGGTACGCCTCGCGCGCTCCCGCGGCGATATAGTGCTCGTCGTCGACCCCGGTCCAAACGCGCTCACCCTTGCGCCCGTGGACGATCACCGTCCCGGTGTCCTGACACATCGGGAGGACGCGCGCGGCGGAGACGACGGCGTTCTTGAGCAGCTCCAATGCGACGAAACGGTCGTTCGCCGATGCGAGCGGATCGTCGAGGATCGCTCGCACTTGAGCGAGATGCGCGCTGCGATAGAGATGGGCGATGTCGGAGAAGGCCTCGCGGGCCAGCTCCGCAAGCGCACCCGGCTCGACGCGTAGGATCTCGCGGTCGTTCCACCGCTCGACCGCGACGCGATCGGAGATCTTCCGGTATTCGAGCACCGGCTCGCTCAATTGAAACATGCTGCTCATCGCACCGGCGGCAGTTCGCGTCCTCGGCGGTTCCGACCTCGGCTAGAGCGCCGGGCGCCTCCCGGCCTCACCGTTCGATTCGCCCCCTCGGCTTCAGGCTTGCTCCGAGAAGCCCGCCGCAGGCCCGGCACGAAAGGGAGAAGGCGGCCGGCCCTCCTATGACGGTTAGCCAAACAGCTCAGGACGAACGGGGAATTGTATGAGCAGACTCCATCTCGATGGTCCAAACGGCATGACTCGAGCTCAGGCGCTCACGCTGCTCTTCAGCGGCGCGGCGTTGGGTGCGACGGCTACGGCGGCCCGGGCGCAGACCCCCACCCTGTTGCGTATCGGGATCCTCCCGGTCGAGAGCGCGGCGACGGTCTATTACGCCAAGGATCTCGGTATGTTCGCAAAAGCAGGGCTCGACGCGGATATTCGGCCGATGGCGAACACCCCGACCATTGCGGCGGGCGTCGCTTCGGGCGCGCTCGATTTCGGCTACGTGACGATCGATTCCATCGCGACGATCCATCAGCAACATATCCCGCTCGTCGCGGTCGCACCCGCGGCCGAATACGTCTACCCGGCGCTTGCGAAAACGATAGGCGTTCTGGTCAAGCCCGATTCTCCGATCCGCAGCGCGAAGGACCTCGAAGGGAAGACGGTCGCGCTCCCCTCCGTGCACAGTCTCGGCTCGACGGCGATCTCCGCCTGGATGGCGGCCCACGGCGCCAACCCGGCAACGGTCAAGTACGTCGAGATCCCGTTTCCGGCGATGATCCCGGCGCTGGACTCAGGGCGTATCGACGCGGCCTTCGAGGTCGAACCGTTCCTCAGCGCAGCCGAGAAGACGCATCGCGTCCTGACCGATGCCTACTCGAGTATCTCCAAACACTTTTTGCTCTCGGTCTGGGTCGCGCAAACCGACTGGGCGAAAGCCCATGCGGATCTGGTCAAACGGTTCGCCGGCGTGATCCACGAAGCATCGGTTTGGGCGAACAGAAACCAGGCACAGAGCGGTCAGATCCTGGCGAAATATACGAAGATCGACCCGGCGGTCGTCGCGACGATGGCACGCGGACGCTATGCGGAGCAACTTACGCCGAGCGTGATGCAGCCCGGGATCGACGCCTCCGCCAAGTACAACAACTTCAGCCCCTTTCCGGCCGCCGAACTGATCTACACGCCGCGCTGAGATCTTCTCGCGACAACGATCGGCCCGCCGCCTATCTCGCCGGACATTCGAACAAAGGCTCGCCTCATACGATGCTCGGTTAAGCGGCCCTGCCGGGCCGTAGCGGTCGGGACGTCCCCGGCCGGTCTCCAGCACGGAGCCGAAGGGCAAGGAGCCGAAACAATAAGTAGGCCTTCAGACTGCTTGCGCCCTTCGGGCGACGCGCCCTGCGCGCCCTGAAGCAAGACGAAGACCCCTAGCCGGAGTCCCATCTTAATAATAAGGGGGAGTCTAGGGTGCTAAAAGAGCTCGACGAGATCCAGGCCCATCTCGACAAAGCGAGACCGGTCCTCTTTACCGACAAGGTGATCATGCCGAGGTCCGATGTCGAGACTCTGTTACGCGCCGTCAGAGCGCTGCTCGCCATACCTCAATGTACTCACTCTTCGGGAAGCTATTGGAACGGGTACCATGATGCCTTGCTCGAGATGGAGTTGGCGATGCGTCGCGCCCTCGCGCCACGCTGTGACACCGAGGACGAGTGAGCGACGCTCGTTGCAACATTCTTCTCACATTTTCGCGGTAACTGGAAATGAATTCCGAGCGCTAGGCGCACGAGGATTGCGATCCGTCTCCGCGAAGGCGAGCGGACTCCCACGTTGCGGCCCAGGATGGTTCGCGATCCGCGCGACGATTGGGCTCCGGCTCCGACGGGAATAATCCGCGTCAGGAAATCGCATCGATCGGGTGGTGTGCGGGAGAGCTGCTTACACAGCGACGATCTGAGGCTCACGAAGAAGCGCCGGTCCCTATCCGTACCCGTGGACCCGCACAGGGAGTATGCCTCAGACCAAAATTCTTTACCCTTAATCTGATAGCGTTGTGTCTGCTCCTGGCAGCGTGGCGCACCGGATTTTTCGCCTTTTCCACCGCGTTTGCGCCGCGCGAGGTTGCCATGCTCGCGGCTCTGGTGCTCTATAGCCTCGTCGGCTTTTGGGCTGCGTTTCTCGGTCGCTGGAACGTGACGGCTCACATCGCCAACGGAACGCCGATGTTCGCCCTCGCTATGACCGGTGTCGGCATGTTGCTCGCGACGCTGGACCTCAAGGAATTGACGCCGCAAGCTCTGGCAGGAGTCTTTCGCGACATGGTGCTCGCCATCAGCCCGAACATCCTCGGGGTCTTCCTCTTGGCCTGGTTACGGGAACTGGCGTTCTGGTGCGGCGATGCCGAGATTTGACCGGAACACCGAATCGCGCGGCTTTTCCTGGGCCTATCGAGACCTGCTGACCGCGCTGCTCGTCGTTTTCATTGCGATGGCCGCCCTCGCACTCGTCGCGGTGGTCCAAAAGCAGAATCCCAACGTCCCCATTCAAGGCAACCTCGTCGTAGCGATGCACTGGGATCCGCGCTCCGACAGCGACATCGACTTATGGGTCAGGAGCCCGAGCGACGCACCCGTCGGCTTCCGCCGACTCTCCGGACTGAACTGCAACCTGCTGCGCGACGATCTGGGACACCGCCATGATCCGAGCAGCGAGAACGAAGAGATGACCGTGTGCCGCAACGCCCCGGCGGGTGAGTACGCCGTCAACATCATGGCGTATCACGTCTACGACGGCCGTTTCCCCGTGCACGTCTGGGTCGAGAGTTTTTTCAGCAACGCCAACGGATCGAACCGCATCTTTCACCGAGAAGCGAACTTGACATACCAAGGGCAGGAACTGACGGTGGCACGATTCGGACTGACGAACGACGGCACGCTGATACCCGGTAGCCTGAACGATATCCCGGTCCTCTTGTACCAAGGGCAACGATGATCGACGCCGTCGTGTTCGCCGTCCTCTCGCTGGCGGTCGGCCTCGTCTCGATCTACGCCAGGCCGGCGTGGTTACGTGCGGCCGCCTATGCCGGTCTCGTCGTCGGGATCCTCCTCCTCTGGTACGCGGCGCTGGGACAGCCGCGACCGCAATACCTCCACATCCCGAGCGGCACGGTGTTGGGCTACCATCTCGACGAGCCCAACGCCATCTATCTTTGGCTCATGCCCAATGGGAGCGCGCAACCGCTTGCGCTTCAGCTTCCGTGGTACGACGACGTCGCCAGCAATCTCCTCGACGCGGCACGGCATCGCAACAATCCCGGCGACAGCCTCAAGATGAAGAGCGGGGTGAACGGGTTAGGACTGCATGTCAAACCCATCTTCTACGTGAGTCACGCCGAGAGCTTACCGGCGAAGACGCCGCCGCGGTGAACGAAGAGCCCCTTTCGTCCGCGCTCAGCTTCGGGACTTGGGCTGAGGGATCAGTTCGAACGACCCTCGTCTAAGAGACGGGCATGAATCTGGGACCGCTCCATGCCTGCAATTACGAAGGTTTTTGTGCGCGTCTTCATACCGCGGACCAGCTGCACCGCGCTTGGTGGTAGTCCGAGAGCCTCAGCCAGACGATGTCGGGC
>Ga0070738_10003412_pt1 | contig 20949 bp, 20 predicted proteins | sample Coa_R2_2_FD_66446 | JGI IMG/M metagenome (GOLD analysis project Ga0070738, IMG submission 66446) | Surface soil microbial communities from Centralia Pennsylvania, which are recovering from an underground coalmine fire - Coalmine... | ecosystem: Environmental > Terrestrial > Soil > Unclassified ... | reverse complement strand
CACCTGGCTCTTCTTGGTCGGGATCGTGGTGTTGCGGTCGATGATGCGGGTGAACACGCCGCCCAGCGTCTCGATGCCCAGCGACAGCGGGGTCACGTCGAGCAGCAGCACGTCCTTGACGTCGCCCTGCAGCACGCCGGCCTGGATCGCGGCACCGATGGCGACGACCTCGTCCGGGTTGACGCCCTTGTGCGGCTCCTTGCCGAACAACTGCTTCACGACTTCCTGCACCTTCGGCATGCGGGTCATGCCGCCGACCAGCACCACTTCGCCGATCTCGCCGGCGGTGACGCCGGCATCCTTCAGCGCCTTGCGGCAGGGCTCGATGGTCTTCTGGATCAGGTCGTCGACCAGCGCCTCGAACTTGGCGCGGGTGAGCTTCATGGTCAGATGCTTCGGCCCGGTCTGGTCCGCCGTGATGAAGGGCAGGTTGATTTCGGTCTGCGTCGTCGACGACAGCTCGATCTTGGCCTTTTCGGCGGCCTCCTTCAGGCGCTGCAAGGCGAGCTTGTCGTTGCGCAGGTTGATGCCCTGCTCCTTCTGGAACTCGTCGGCGAGATAGCCGACCAGGCGCATGTCGAAATCTTCACCGCCCAGGAAGGTGTCGCCGTTGGTCGACTTCACCTCGAACACGCCGTCGCCGATCTCCAGGATGGAGATATCGAACGTGCCGCCGCCGAGGTCGTACACTGCAATGGTGCCGGTCTTGGTCTTGTCGAGGCCGTAGGCCAGCGCTGCCGCGGTCGGCTCGTTGATGATGCGCAGCACCTCGAGGCCCGCGATCTTGCCGGCGTCCTTGGTGGCCTGGCGCTGGGCGTCGTTGAAGTAGGCGGGGACGGTGATGACGGCCTGGTCGACCTTCTGTCCGAGATGCGCTTCCGCGGTTTCCTTCATCTTCTGCAGGATGAAGGCGGAGATCTGCGAGGGCGAATAGGTCTTGCCGTCGGCCTCAACCCAGGCGTCGCCGTTGCCGGCCTTGACGATCTTGTAGGGGACGAGCTTCTTGTCCTTCTCGACCATCGGGTCGTCGTAGCGGCGGCCGATCAGGCGCTTCACTGCGAAGAAGGTCCGCTCGGGATTGGTGACCGCCTGGCGCTTGGCCGGCTGGCCGACGAGGCGCTCGCCATCATCGGTAAAAGCGACGATCGACGGCGTCGTCCGCATGCCCTCGGCATTCTCGATGACTTTGGCGTTTTTGCCATCCATCACGGCAACGCACGAATTGGTGGTGCCGAGATCGATCCCAATGACCTTTCCCATGGTCTCACATCCTTCTTTTTGCGGCAGGTTGGCAGGGCCCTGACGGCGCCCGGCTCCGAACCCCCTCTAGATCAAAAACTCGCGATATTGCGACGGTGAGCCTCATATAGGAGGGGGCCATGGGCCCGCAAGGACCGGACCGCAACCTTGGTCACGGAAAAGGCCCTGCAATTGAAAGATGGTGTCGGCTGATACGCCTGCGGCCTGCCTCGCTCCCAGGGCGCTGGGCTCGTCAAGGAATGATTGCCGGGCGGCACCATGGGTGCCGGGACTCCCGGAGCGGCCTTTGGGCGCGTTCCCGGACCCTGTCGCCGGCGGATCAAACCCGGTAAAAGCGACCCGACCGAGGACGCCCCCGACCTGTGAGAGACCGTGTCGCAGGGCGCGCTGGCCGACCATGGAACGGCCTCAATGCAACTCAAATAGGTTCTTCATGAAGCCTCTTCGACTCCTGACCGCCGCAGCCTTGCTGATTGCCGCGCTCAAACCCGCTCTTGGTGCAGATGCCGTTTTTCCGCTGGGCGTGAGGGTCGGCCTGGTGCCACTGGTCGGCCTCTCCGTGTCGAAGACCTTCCCCGGCTTCGAAACCGAAGACCATAGCGTCAAGGTGCTGGTGACCGAGCTGCCATCGGACGCCTACAATGAGGTGAAGACCGCCTTCGCGAATCCCGCGGGCACGGGCAGCGTCAAACCGGAGAGCGTCGACACGGCGGGCGCAGGCCTTGCTTATTACACCATCGAGAACGCCAAGGAGGGCGCGACGAGCGTCCGGCGTTATTCGATGATCCTCTCGGGCGGGACCTTCTCCGGCTATATCGCGATGCAGGTCCCGGAGGACGCCGCCAAGATCTATACGGACGATGCGGTGCGCCAGATGTTCGCGTCTGTGACCCTGCGCAAGGAGGTGCCGGTCGAGGAGCAGCTTGGCCTGCTTCCGTTCAAGCTCAATGACCTCGCAAGCTTCAAGAACGTCCGCACGCTGGCGCCGGGCGCAGCCGTCATTCTTGCCGACGGCGACGAGAAGACCGGGTTTGAGCCCTCTCCGTTCATGATCATCGGCATCATCGGCGCCACGCCGCCCGAAGCGGACGATCGCGCCCGCTTTGCCCAGCAGGCGGCGACCCAGATCCCCGGCGTGCGCGACGGACACATCACCATGGCCGAGCCGGTACGGATCGGCGGCATGCCGGGCTATGAGACACGGATCGACGCGACCAGCGGCAAGGACAACACCAAGGTCACCGTCGTGCAGTGGATCCGCTTTGGCGGGGCGACCTCGATGCGCATCGTTGGCAGCGCGCCGCGGGATCAGTGGCCAGCGGCCTTCCCCCGCTTCCGTGCCGTGCGCGACGGCATCGAGCCAAAAAGCTGAAGGGCCCGCTGACGGATCAGGCGGCGACCGCCCAACATTCGATCCACCACGCGTGCGCAAAGGTGCTTTACGCTGGGCTTGCGACCTGATTTGCTGATCGCGTCCAGTTACGGAGGGCGCCATGTTGGATCGACGGCAGATTCTCGCAGCTTTCGGCACGACCGCAATTGCGGCCCTGGGTGCGCGCAGTGCATGGGCGGCGCCGATCAAGCCCGACGAGGCTTCGGCTCTGTTGGTGATCGACGTGCAGAACTGCTTCCTGCCCGGCGGCAGCCTTGCCGTGAAGGACGGCGAGCAGGTCGTGCCGATCATCAACCGGATCGCCAAGTCCTTTTCCAATGTCGTGATGACGCAGGACTGGCACACGCCGGGCCACGTGTCGTTCGCCTCGGCTCATGACGGCAAGAAGCCGTTCGACGTCATCGACCTCGCCTATGGCAAGCAGGTGCTATGGCCGGACCATTGCGTCCAGGGGACCGATGGCGCGGCGCTGTCCAAGGACCTCTCGATCCCGCAGGCCGAGCTCATCATCAGAAAAGGCTACCACAAGGACACCGACAGCTATTCGGCCTTCACCGAAGCCGATGGCAAGACCACGACGGGGCTCGCCGCCTATCTGAAGGCGCGCGGGGTCAAGCGCGTCTTCATCGCCGGGCTCGCCACCGATTTCTGCGTTTGCTGGACCGCGCTGGACGCGCGTAAGGCCGGGCTCGAAGCCTATGTGATCGAGGACGCCTGTCGCGGCATCGACACCAAGGGCTCGCTTGCCAAGGCCTGGGCCGATATGGCCAAGGCCGGCGTCAAACGCATCCAGTCGAGCGATATTGCTGTCGCCTAAGCCGGTCGCTGCGAGCCGCGGCTCTTAGGCCGCGCTCTCGTTGCCGTTGGCGGCTGCGGGGGCGACCTTTGCACCGCCCTTGGAGACGCCGACCAAAGCCGGCCGCAACACGCGATCGCCGATGGTATAGCCGGCCTGCACGACCTGCACGACCGTACCTGCGGGCACCGACGCGTCGGGCACTTCGTACATCGCCTGGTGGAAATTCGGGTCGAATTTGCTGCCCGACGGATCGAGCCGTTTCACGCCATATTTCTCCAGCGTGTTGTGCAACGAGCGTTCGGTGAGCTCGACGCCCTCGATCAGCGAGGTCAGGCCCGGATCGGCGGCGGCGCGCGCCTCCGCCGGGATGGCGTCAAGGGCACGCTGCAGATTGTCGGCTATTTCGAGCACGTCGCGCGCAAAGCCGGTGACGCCATAGGTCCGCGCATCCGACACCTCCTTGGCGGTGCGCTTGCGCAAGTTCTCCATCTCGGCCAGCGTGCGCAGCATCTTGTCGCGCGCGTCCGCGGCTTCCTTCGCCAACGCCTCGGCAGAAGCGGGTTCCGGGTCGTCAGGCATAATGTAGGGCTTTGACATCACGGGCTCGCTCGGGTTCGCCGGATCTTTCGGCTCGGAATCGGACATTGACGGCCTTCTCGAGAAATCGGTCGGTTGGGAGACTTCGTTCGCGCCGGATATCGTGCTTTGGGACACGAAAATCAAGCGCTCGTGAACGTGGGCATGATCCGGAAGAGCCTGCCGTGGTCTTCCGAAACGACCATGCCCAATCTCAATCTAAAGGGTTTCAGCCGCCCAAAATACGGCTCACGATGCGCGCGGCATAATCCACCGTAGGGATGACCCGCGCATAATTGAGCCTGGTGGGGCCGATCACGCCGAGCACGCCGACAATATGGCCGGCGGCGTCGCGATACGGCGCGATGACCGTCGAGGACCCCGATAGCGAGAACAGTTTGTTTTCCGAGCCGATGAAAATCCGCACGCCCTCGGCCTGTTCGGCGCGCCCGAGAAGGTCGACGACGCCGCGCTTGGTCTCGAGATCGTCGAACAGCAGGCGAACCCGCTCGAGATCCTCAAGCGCGTGGAGGTCCTCCAGGAGATTGGCATGACCCCGCACGATCAGCTGACGGTCGTCACTCTCGCCGCCAGACCAGCTGGCAATACCCGCAGCGATCACCTTCTGGGTCAATTGATCGAGCTCGGCGCGCCCCTGCGCCAACGCCGTCTCGAGCTCGAGCCGGGCCTCGGCCAAGGTACGGCCCCGAATCCGCGCATTGAGAAAATTAGAGGCCTCCATCAGCGCAGAGGACGGCACGCCGGGCGGCAGGGTGAGGACGCGGTTCTCGACCTGGCCGTCTTCGCCGACCAGAACGACCAGTGCGCGCTCGGGCTCCAACCGCACGAATTCGATATGTTTGAGCCGCGCATTCGATTTCGGCGTCAGAACAACCGCGGCAGCCCGTGTCAGTCCGGACAACCGCGTCAGCGCTTCGCCCAGCGCGGCCTCGACCGATTGGGCGCGCCCAACGGAGGCAAGCTGGCTCTGGATGGTTTCGCGCTCTTCCGTGGTGAGGTCGCCGACCTGCATCAGGGCGTCGACAAAGAACCGCAGACCCAGTTCCGTCGGCAGACGGCCGGCCGAGGTGTGCGGGGCATAGATCAAGCCGAGCTGTTCCAGGTCGGCCATGACATTGCGCACCGAGGCTGGTGACAGTGGAACCGCAATCAGCCGCGATATATTGCGCGAACCGACCGGTTCGCCGGTCGCGAGATAGCTTTCGACAATCTGGCGAAAAATCTCCCGCGAACGCTCGTTGAGCTGCGCCAGTCCGGCAGGCGGGGTCATCAGGTGGATCGGATCGTGGTGGGCCACTCTTTACTCCCTTCACGCGCCTGTAATTTGAACATCCGGACCCGCCCTGGCAAGCCGGGGAACGCGCTCATAGGGGCTTGCCGCCCCGCCGTGCCCCCCCTACAAGCTCCGCCAGCCAGATTCTTTTGCCGGATTTTCGGAGGATTCCCATGCGGCCGAGCCGCCGTGCCCCGGACGAACTACGCGCCGTCAGCCTGGAACGCGGCGTGGTCAAATATGCCGAGGGCTCCTGCCTGGTAAAATTCGGCGACACCCATGTGCTGGTGACCGCCACACTGGAGGACCGCCTGCCGCCATGGCTCAAGGGCCAGGGGCGCGGCTGGGTGACCGCCGAATACGGCATGCTGCCGCGCGCCACCCTTGAGCGGACCCGGCGCGAAGCCTCCGCGGGAAAACAGAGCGGGCGTACCGTCGAGATCCAGCGCCTGATCGGCCGCTCCCTGCGCGCGACCGTCGACCTGGAGGCGCTCGGCGAGCGGCAGATCACGGTCGATTGCGATGTGCTGCAGGCCGATGGCGGCACGCGCACGGCCTCCATCACTGGCGCCTGGGTCGCACTTGCCGATTGCATCAGCTGGATGAAGACGCGCAACATGGTGAAGGCGAACGTGCTGCGCGACAATGTCGCCGCCATCTCCTGCGGCATTTTCGACGGCACACCGGTGCTCGATCTCGATTATGCCGAGGATTCCGAAGCCGAGACCGACGCGAATTTTGTCATGACCGGCGACGGTCGGATCATCGAGGTGCAGGGCACCGCGGAGAAGACGCCGTTCACGCAGGACGAGTTCCTGGCGCTGATGGCGCTCGCCCGCAAGGGCGTGACGCGACTGGTCGACCTGCAGAAAATGGCGGTGTCGTAAGGACCATGCATCGTCGGATCACAGGCAGGCTGGTCATCGCCACCCATAATCCCGGCAAGCTCGCGGAGATGCGCGAGCTGCTGGCGCCGAATGGGATCGAAGCGGTGTCGGCAGGCGAGCTCGGTCTGCACGAGCCCGAGGAGACCGGCGACACCTTTGAGGCAAATGCCAGGATCAAGGCGACCGCCGCGGCAAAGGCTGCGCAGCTGCCGGCTTTCGCCGACGATTCGGGACTGGCCGTCGATGCGCTGAACGGCGCGCCTGGCATTTTCTCGGCGCGCTGGGCCGGCCCCAACAAGGATTTCAATGCGGCCATGGCGCAGATCGAGCGCCTCCTGCACGAGCGGGGCGCTACCACCTCCGACAAACGGCGCGCGCATTTCGTCTCCGCACTTTGCGTCGCCTGGCCGGATGGCCATGTCGAAGAGGTCGAAGCGCGTGTCGACGGCACGCTGGTCTGGCCGCCGCGCGGCACCGCAGGCTTCGGCTATGATCCGATGTTCATGCCCGACGGTTTCGACCGCACGTTCGGCGAGATGACCAGCATCGAGAAGCACGGGCTGCCGCCGCTTGGATTGGGCCTTTCGCACCGGGCGCGTGCCTTCGTGAAGCTTGCGGAGATCTGCCTTGAGCCGCGCTGATCCAGCCAGGCTGCGCGAGAAGGCGTTCGGGGTCTACGTGCATTGGCCGTTCTGTCTCTCCAAATGCCCCTATTGCGACTTCAACAGCCATGTGCGGCATGCCGCAATCGACGAGACCCGCTTTGCCCGCGCCTTTGCGCGCGAGATCGAAACCACGGCTGCGCGCATTCCCGGCCGCGAGGTGACCTCGATCTTTCTCGGCGGCGGCACGCCATCGCTGATGCAGCCGGAGACGGTCGGGGCTATACTCGATGCGATCGGCAAGCACTGGCGCGTGGCCGACGATGTCGAGGTCACGCTGGAAGCCAATCCGACCAGTGTCGAGGCGACGCGCTTTGCGGGGTACCGTGCAGCCGGCGTCAACCGCGTCTCGCTCGGCGTTCAGGCCCTGGACGACGCATCACTGAAAGCGCTCGGCCGTCTGCATACGGCACGCGAAGCGCTCGATGCGGTCGCGGTCGCGCGCAACGCATTCGACCGCTATTCCTTCGACCTGATCTACGCGCGGCCCGATCAGACGCCGCCAATGTGGGCCGCGGAATTGCAGCAGGCTATCTCTGAGGCTGCAGAGCATCTGTCGCTCTACCAGCTCACCATCGAGGAAGGCACGCCCTTTTTCGGCCTGCACACCGCCGGCAAGCTGAAGACCCCGGATGAGCCGCTGGCGCGCGCGCTTTACGACGTCACCCAGGATATTTGCGCCCGCAATGGCCTGCCGGCCTATGAAATCTCCAACCACGCCCGCGAAGGCGCCGAATGCCGGCACAATCTCGTCTATTGGCGCGGACAGGAATATGCCGGCATCGGTCCCGGCGCGCATGGCCGGCTCGATATCAATGGCATCAGGCACGCCACCGCGACCGAGAGGCGGCCTGAGGCCTGGCTGATGCGCGTCGAGGCCAATGGCCACGGCGTCGTCACCGATGACTCCCTGAACAGTGAAGAGCGCGCCGACGAATTTCTGCTAATGGGCCTGCGCTTGGCGGAGGGCATCGATCCCAAACGCTACGCGGCACTCGCGGGACGACCGCTCGATCCCGAACGCATCACGCTGTTGCGCGAGGAAGGCGCCATCGTGGTCGATAGCGATGGCCGGCTGCGCGTGACGCAAGCCGGCTTTCCCGTGCTTGACGCCGTGGTTGCCGACCTGGCTGCCTAAGAGCTGTCCGCCTGACTACGCCCCAAAACTCTTGGGCGAGCCTGCAACCGGCACGCTGCCATTGCTCGCAACCCGCATCACGGCAAGTCCGCGCTCATTGCTGCCATCGGCGCGGAAGCGGAAGAGGCCGTCGATGCCGGCAAAGCCGGAAGGATTGGTCAGGACCTCGGCCGAATAGTGCTGGCCCCCCTGCGTCTTTGCCAGCGCGGCGACGAGCGCCACAGAATCATAGGCCAGCGTTGCGGTCCGCACCGGCTCGGCCCCGTAGCGCGTACGGTAGCGGCCGGCGAAGGCATGGAAGCCGGCCGGGTCAGGCGCGGCATAGAGGCCGCCCTGCAGCGAGGGGCTGGCAAACACGCGCGGATTGTCCCACAACCCCGTGCCGAGCATCTGGATGTTGCGCAGGTTTGCACCCGCCGCCGTCAATGAATCCGCCGTCGCTACGACCGATTCGCCGTCGTCGGCCAATAGCAGCGCATCCGCCTGCCCGAGAGCCTGGGCCACGGTGCGCGCCGGCGCGGCGCGGTCGGCGCCATATTTCTCGAATACGGCGACACGACCGCCTCGGCGCGCGACCGCCTGCTTGAATGCGACCTCGACGACATTGCCGTAAGCGTTGTCCGGCAACAGTGCTGCAAAGGACCGCTTTCCGGTCGATGCGGCATATTCGACGATCCGGTTGACGTCCGACTCCGGCAAGAAGCTCAGGAGATAGACACCCCGACCAGCCACGCTGGCATCGGTGGAAAAGGCGATGCAGGAGATGTTGCGCGTGCGTGCCGCCTGCGCGGCGGCCGGCACCGACGCCGCAAATAACGGTCCGAGAATGATCTCGGCGCCTTCGTCCACCGCCTGCTGCGCACCTTGGGCCGCCCCTTGCGGGCTGCCTGCATCGTCCTTGATCAGGAGCTGAATGTTGGGATTTTGGAACTCGGCCAGCGCCATTTCAGCCGCGTTCTTCATCGAGAGCGCGGCGACCCCGGCATTGCCCGAGGCCGACAGCGGCAGGATCAGCCCGACCTTGACCTGGCCATTGCCCGCAACCATCGGCTGCTGCTGCGGGCCGGCGGGCGCTGGCGGCGGCTGCTGGGAGGCGAACGGACTGGAAAAGGAATTCAGGCTTTGCTGCACATTGGCACAGGCCGAGAGCAGCGGCGTGCCGAGGAGAAGCCCAAGCGCCGCGCGCCGCGTCGCGCCCACCTTCTGCGGGCCCGAGGACGGGAACTTGGGATTGAACGGGTCCACCATGGCAGCTCTTTGATTGACCGGCCGGAGACGGCCAGACTCCCCTCCATCCAAGCCGATCAGGAGGGGACGATTCAGGCACATTGTCGACGAATAGTTAACCAAAACAAAAGGATTATGGCTTCGCCGGACATTCGCGGCTGGCGCGCAAGCCGCCCTTTTGGAGCTGTTTTGCACCGCGAATAAGGTTACGCCCGGGGCAGCTTGCGCGTGCGGCGCCTTGATATAGCGCCGCGGCCATCTCCCCTTTAATCTCCTAGCATTATGCGCGCAAAAACCGCTCCAATAAACACCGCGGGTAGGGAACCTCCCAGCTTTTCCATCGCCGGGCATGTCCTGCCCGCGGCGAAGCTCGGGGCCGGCCTTTATCTGGTGGCGACACCGATCGGCAACCTCGCCGATATCACCCTGCGCGCGCTGGAGACGCTGGCCGGCGCCGACGTCATCGCCTGCGAGGACACCCGCGTCAGCCGCCGCCTGACTGAGCGTTACGCCATCTCTGCCGAACTCACGCCCTACCATGAGCACAATGCGGCGGCTGCCCGGCCGAAGCTTCTGCAACGGATGGCCGAGGGCCAGGCCATCGCGCTGATCTCGGACGCCGGCACCCCCCTGATCTCCGATCCAGGTTTCAAGCTGGTCCGCGAGACCTGCGCGGCCGGCCTTCCTGTCACCGCCCTGCCTGGCCCTTCCTCCGTGCTGGCGGCGCTGATGCTGGCGGGGCTGCCGACCGACCGCTTCTATTTTGCGGGCTTCCTGCCGGCGAAGCAGACCGCGCGCCGGGCGCGACTGACCGAGCTTGCGCGAATCGATGCGACGCTGGTGCTGTTCGAGGCCGGCAGCCGGGTGCAGGAGACCGTGGCCGATCTCGCATCCATCATGGGCCGCCGCGAGGCCGCGATCTGCCGTGAGCTGACAAAGCTGCATGAGGAGGTCTTGCGCAACTCGTTGGCCGAACTGGCAGGGCGGGCGGATCAGCTGGAGACGCGGGGCGAGTTCGTGCTGGTGATCGGTCCACCGGACGCGGATGCACAGGTGATGACGGCCGATTCGCTGGACGAGCTCTTGCGCAACGCGCTGTCCCATTCCAGCTTGAAGGATGCGGTGGCAGAGGCCGTCGCGCTCTCGGGGCGGCCGCGCCGGGAGATTTATGCGCGCGCGTTAGCGCTTGCCAAGGACATGAAGGGCAGTCATGGTCAAACTGACCGCGAAGCCTGACGGCGGCGCGCCCCCAGCCAAGCAGGCCGCGCCCGAGCGCGTCGCAGCCTTTCGCACCGGGCTGTCGGCCGAGAGTCGCGCCGCAGCCTATCTCATGGCGAAGGGCTACCGCATCCTGGCTAAACGCTTCCGCACGCCGCATGGCGAGATCGATCTCATTGCCAAGCGGCGCAACCTCATCGCTTTTGTCGAGGTGAAGGCCCGGGCCAGCCTGGATGAGGCGGCCTATGCGGTGACGCCGCGACAAAAGGCGCGCATCATCGATGCCGCCCAGACCTGGCTGGTTGCCCATCCCGAACATGCGGAATTCGAAATGCGCTTCGACGCCATGCTGATTGCGCCGCGCCACCTGCCACGCCATGTGATAGCGGCCTTCGACGCGTCGACGTAAGCTGCCCTTCTCGCTCCCTTGATATCATGGATCTCGCAACATGAAGCTAAACGTCGCCGTCCAGATGGACCCCATCGCGCGCATCAACATCCGCGGCGATTCGACCTTCGCGCTGCTGCTCGAGGCGCAAAGGCGCGGCCATGGGCTTTCGTACTATACGCCGGACAAGCTCTCGCTGGTCGGCAATGAGCTGGTGGCGCCGCTTCAGCTGCTCACCGTGCGCGACGAACCCGGCGACCACTTCACGCTCGGCGAGCCGAAGCGCGAGCCGCTTGCCAATTTCGACGTCGTCCTGCTCAGGCAGGACCCGCCATTCGACCTCGCCTACATCACCTCCACGCATTTCCTGGAGCAGATTCATCCCAAGACCCTGGTAGTCAACGATCCCGCCAGCGTCCGCAATGCGCCGGAAAAGCTGTTCGTCATGAATTTCCCGCAGCTGATGCCGCCGACCCTGATCTCGCGCGATCTCGACGAGATCAACGCCTTTCGCGACACCCACGGCCCCGTGGTGATGAAGCCTTTGCATGGCCATGGCGGCGCAGCGGTGTTCCGGGTGATGCCGCAGGACATGAATTTCGGCTCGCTCTACGACATGTTCTCCGTGACCTTCAAGGAGCCGTGGGTGATCCAGCGCTTTCTCCCCGAGGTGAAACACGGCGACAAGCGCATCATCCTGGTCAATGGCGAGTTTGCCGGTGCGGTCAACCGCGTGCCGGCGCCGGACGATCTCCGCTCCAACATGGTTCGCGGCGGCGCGGCGCAGGCGACCGACCTCTCGGATCGCGAACGCGAAATCTGCAACACCATCGGGCCGGCGCTGCGCGAGCGCGGCTTGCTATTCGTCGGGATCGACGTGATCGACGGCTATCTCACGGAGATCAACGTGACCTCGCCCACCGGCATCCGCGCCATCTCGCGGTTGGGCGGACCTGATATCGCTGCGAAGATCTGGGATGTGATCGAGGCCAAGCGGGCCAAACGCTGACGCGCGCACCTCGTTGACCACGTTGCGCCTCGGCGAATTTTGCCAACCACTGGATGATCCACGCGGGCCGCCACCGCTATGTCGCGGCTGGCGCGAAAATCCATGCCTCCGTGTTCGAGCGCATGAAGCTCGTGCCGTACTACAAGCCGCCGAACCTTCCGGCGAGCTGCCAACGCGTGCCCGCCGGCAAATGCCCGCCGTAGCTCCTCCATCCACATTCGTTCACTTAATGTTCTTGCCAAGTCCCGCCCCTTCCGCTACCTTTGATTGCGGAAGATGGCGGGGGGTCGCATGGTTCAGCGGGTTTCGACGGTTGCCTTTGAGGGGATCGAGGCTCGTGCGGTCGACGTGCAGGTTCAGGTCGCGCCGGGTCTGCCGGCCTTCACCATTGTCGGTCTACCGGATAAGGCGGTATCTGAAGCGCGCGAACGGGTGCGTTCGGCGCTGATCGCGTCGGGGCTGGCGCTGCCGGCACGGCGGATCACCGTCAATCTCGCACCCGCCGACCTGCCGAAGGAAGGCAGCCATTACGACTTGCCGATCGCGCTCGGGCTGATGGCCGCGATCGGAGCAATCCCGCCGGATGCGCTCGGCGGCTTCACTGTGCTGGGCGAACTCGGGCTCGACGGCTCGATCGCCGCCGTTGCGGGCGTGCTGCCGGCCGCCATCGGCGCCAATGCACGCGAGGAGGGACTGATCTGCCCCGCAGCTTGCGGCGCGGAAGCCGCGTGGGCAAGCCCTGACATCCAGATCATTGCCGCCAACTCGCTGATCCAGATCGCCAACCACTTCAAAGGCACGCAGGTGCTGTCGCGGCCGCAGCCGAAAATCCACGAAGAGCAAACCTCCTCGGTCGATCTGCGCGACATCAAGGGCCAGGAGAGCGCCAAGCGCGCGCTCGAGATCGCAGCCGCCGGTGGACATCACCTCTTGATGATCGGCGCACCCGGCGCCGGCAAGTCGATGCTGGCGGCGCGACTGCCATCGATCCTGCCGCCTCTGACGCCAGCCGAGCTCTTGGAAGTCTCGATGATCGCGTCCGTCGCCGGCGAAATCGAGGGGGGCGCCCTCACCTCGCGACGGCCGTTCCGAAGCCCCCATCATTCCGCCAGCATGGCGGCGCTGACCGGCGGCGGGATGCGCGCCAAGCCCGGCGAGATCTCGCTCGCGCATCAGGGCGTGCTGTTCCTCGATGAATTGCCGGAGTTCGATCCGCGCGTGCTCGATTCGCTGCGCCAGCCACTGGAGAATGGCGAGGTCGCGGTGTCCCGTGCCAATCACCGCGTGACATATCCGGCGCGCTTCATGCTGATCGCAGCGATGAATCCATGCCGCTGCGGCCGGGCCTTCGAGCCCGGCTATGCCTGCAAGCGTGCCAGCATCGACCGCTGCACCGCCGACTATCAGATGCGCATCTCAGGTCCTTTGATGGACCGCATCGATCTGCGCATCGAGGTGCCGGCGGTGACTGCGGCGGATTTGATCCTGCCGCCGCCGGCCGAAGGCTCAGCCGAGGTCGCCGCGCGTGTCGCGGCTGCGCGTGACATCCAGCGTGCACGCTATGCGGCAGCCGGCTTGCCGCACGTCCGGACCAATGCCGAAGCGCCCGCCTCGCTGCTGGAGGAGATTGCCCAGCCGGATGCGCAGGGGCAAAAGCTGTTGCGCGATGCCGCCGAGACGATGCGGCTGTCGGCGCGCGGCTATCACCGCGTGCTGCGGGTCGCCCGTACGCTGGCCGATCTCGACGGAATGGACAAGATCGGCCGGCTGCATCTGGCCGAGGCCTTGTCCTACCGTGCGCTCGCCGAAGACGTCAGGCACGCGGCCTGATCCACATCGCAGGTTCCAGCCTACCGTCAACCAGCCGGTAACGACTTTTCTTTACGCTCCGCCAACCATAAGCCTGGCGTCACCGGGCTTGTGCTTGAGTGAGTGCCCGTCATGTTGCGTTTCAGGTTGCGTTACACAATTCTGGTCTCGGCTGCTCCTCTGATCGCGGCTACGGTCTTCGCCGGTGTCGAGACGTATCAAGGTCCGCACCCCTGTATTGCCATGGGCAGCGCGACGCTCGAGATAGGATCCGAGCCCTGGCACGCAGACCTCCATGTCAGCTTCACCGATGATCCTGCACTGGCAACGGTACGTGTCGCCCTGACCGACAATGCGGCGGAGGCCGATTTCACGGTCGTCGACGATGTCGGGGAAGGCGAAGAGAACGCCTGCGCGACCACGCCGGCGACACAATTCGTCGCCGTCTCGGCGCATTCGACGACAGCCGAACCCGTGATCTATCTCGCCCCCGGCGGCCTCGCCGACTACCGCATTTTTGTCAGGTCGAAACGCTTCACGGCGCGGGAAGCGGCGGCGCTGATCGTCGGCGCGCGCGGCGGGCGGCCACAGCTGGCGGCGGCGCTTTAATCTTTCGTCAACCCTGTTTGCATCGTGGCGAGGGAACCCTCCGCGCTTCAAACACTTCGCAAGGTCGCGGCGCGCATCGTCGCCCGGCACCAGCGGACCACTCATTGAAGGTGATCGGTGATGAGGCGGGGCTTACGGATCAAATTACGCTTTCGCCGCCTCGCGCGACGGCATCCGCTGATCACGGCGATCGTTCGATCCTTCTTCATCTTCTCGGCCGCGTTCGGCGGCGCCTACGGCTTCATTGCGGGCAGCCGATCGGAACACTCCGGCTATGACGCCAACGCCTTTGCCATCGGCGCGAGCTTCCTGTTCGCGCTGGCCTGCCTTGGGCTTGCGACTTTAAGCATCCGGCTGCGCTTCCTGAAGCGGCGGCTGCGTAAGATCGCGCTCCACAACGAGGCGCTGATCGATCGCAATTGGGAGCTGCAGGAAGCCGAGGTGCGCGCCCGCAGCCTGTTCGAGCAGCAGGGTGACCTTATCGTCATGCGGGACGCCGAGGGCCACATCACTTTCGCCAATGATGCCTATTGCGAGCTCGCCGAGCGGGCGCGCGAAGCCTTGATCGGCAGCCGCTTCGATTTTCAAATCCTGGAACAGGGCGAGGACGCGCGCGAGCCCAACGGCACCCGGATCCACGACCAGAAGATCGCAAGCCCATTGGGACCGCGATGGATCGCCTGGCGCGAGGGCCTGGTGCGCAGCGACGCCGGCAGGCCTGCGGAGCTGCAATGCGTCGGCCGCGACGTCACCGATCGCACCGAGACCGAGCGTGCGCTGTCCGAGGCGCGCGACCAGGCCGACAGCGCCAACCGGGCCAAGTCGCGCTTCCTCGCCATGACAAGCCACGAGATCCGCACGCCGCTGAACGGCATCATCGGCATGAGCGGGCTGCTGCTCGATACCCAGCTCACGCCCGAACAGGCCACCTACGCCAAGGCGGTGAAGAGCTCGGGCGAGGCCCTGCTGTCATTGATCGAGGAGCTGCTCGACTATTCCAAGATCGAGGCCGGCAAGATCGATCTCGAGCAGCGGCCATTCGCGCTGACCGGCATGATCGAGGAAATCACCGAATTGCTGGCGCCCCGCGCGCAATCGAAGCAGCTCGAGATCGCGGCCTTTGTGGACGAGCGGCTGCCGGCGCAAGTTATCGGCGACGCGGCGCGGCTGCGCCAGGTGCTGCTTAATCTTGCTGGCAATGCAATCAAGTTCACGTCCAAGGGCGGGGTCGCCCTGATCGCCGAGCCCGGCATCTGGCCCAACGAAATCCGCTTCCTGGTGCGCGACACCGGGATCGGCATTGCACCCGAGGCGCGCGAGCGGATTTTCCGCGAGTTCGAGCAGGCGCACGATCACATTGGACGCCGTTACGGCGGCACCGGCCTTGGCCTGAGCATCTCCGAGCGCATCGTCAAGCGCATGGGCGGGCGCATCGCGCTGAAGAGCGAGCTGGGCGCGGGCTCGACATTCCAGGTGGTGGTGCCGCTCCCGGCGGCCGATACCGGAACGACCCGGCCGCATCTGATCGTGCCCGACTTGACCGGACAATCGATCATGCTGGTCAGCGGGCAGGGAATCGAGGTCTCGCTGGTCGGGCGACGGCTGCAACGCTGGGGCGCGCAGACCTGCCTGATCTCCGACATCAGAGCCGCGGAAGCGCTGTTGCCGGAGCGTCCTTGGCACGCGCTGTTGATCGACCGCGCGCTTGGCGCCGATCAGGCAGATCGCCTGGCCGAGGCCGCGCGCCAGCATGCCAGCCTGCGCATCCTGATGATGACCCCGACGATGCGTCACGAGGTCATGCCGTCGACCGCGTTCACCGGCTATCTCGTCAAGCCGCTGAGAGCCGCTTCGCTCGCCGCGCGCCTGTCGGCGGCGCCAGAGGTCACGTCTCCCGCACTCGGCGGCGACGCGTTGCCCGTCATGCCCGCGGAGAGCGAGGCATCGGGCGAGCCGCAGCAAAAAGCGCTCTCGATTCTGGTCGCCGAGGACAATGAGATCAACGCGCTGTTGATGCGCTCACTGCTGGCCCGGCTCGGCCATCACCCTGTCATCGCGACCAATGGCGCGGCGGCGCTGGAATCCTGGGCCGCATCGAAATCGGCCGGCACGCCCTACGACCTGGTGCTGATGGACATCCAGATGCCGGAGCTCGACGGCATCGAGGCCGCCAAGCGCATCCGCAAGCTGGAGGCGGAGCAGACGGGCGCCCGCACGCCGATCCTGGCTCTCACCGCCAACACGCTGGTCGAGGATCGCTATGCCTGTTTCGAAGCCGGCATGGACGGCTTTTTGATCAAGCCACTCGATCGCGAGAAGCTGGAGGAGGCCTTGAGCGGCCTCGCCGCAACGCGGCATCTCGCGGCGTAGCTTTTCGAATGGTAGGATGGATTTCGCCTGCGCTCTGCCCATCCTACGACTGCGGACAGCTACAACCGCCTGAGCGCCACCTGCTCCACGACGTGATCCGCGCCTTTCTTCAGGATCGCCGTCGCGCGTGGGCGGGTCGGCAGGATGTTGTCCTCGAGATTGGCGAGGTTGGTGCGCTCCCAGATCGCGGTCGCGGTGGCGGTGGCTTCATCGTCCGACAGCAGCGCATAGCGATGGAAATAGGATTTGGGATCGGTGAATGCGGTGTCGCGCAGCGCCAGGAAACGCTTCACATACCATTGCCGCAGCACAGGCTCGTCGGCGTCGATATAGACCGAGAAGTCGAAGAAGTCGGAGACCACAGGGACGGCCTTGCCGTCGCGCGGCAACGGTCCGGTCTGCAGCACGTTGACGCCCTCGACAATGAGGATGTCGGGCTGGTCGACCTCGATCCACCGGTTCGGAACGATGTCATAGGTCAAGTGCGAATAGACCGGCGCGCGCACCCTGGCTCGTCCGGATTTGATATCGCTGAGGAACGACAACAAGAGCGGCAGATCATAGCTTTCCGGAAAGCCCTTCTTCTGCATCAGGCCCTGCCGCTCGAGCACGGCGTTGGGATAGAGAAACCCGTCCGTCGTCACCATCTCGACCTTCGGGCGCGGCGACCAGCGTGTCAGCATCGCCTGCAGCACGCGCGCGGTGGTGGACTTGCCGACCGCGACCGATCCGGCAACGCCGATGATGTAGGGCACCTTGCGGTCGCGAATCCCCAAGAACTGCCGCTGCGCATAATACAGCCGCTGCGTGGCGTCGACATAGATCGACAACAGGCGCGAGAGCGGCAGGTAGATGTCCTCGACCTCTTTGATGTCCAGCCGGTCATGCAGCGAACGCAACTTGTCGAACTCGCCGGGCTCGAGCGTCATCGGCGTGTCGTTGCGCAGTTCCGCCCACTGTTTGCGGGTGAAGAGGCGGTAAGGATTATACTTCTGGTCGGGCGCGCGGATGTCCATGAAACCGCCTTTCGATCAACGATCGCCTTTGCGTGACGCTTTCTCTTCCAATCCCGACATCGACGTACGCTGGGCCAACGTTGCTTCGACATCCTCAAACTTGATGTCGCGCGATTTCAAGAGCACCAGCAGGTGATAGACGAGGTCGGCGGACTCGGCGATGAGATGGCCGCGGTCGTTCCCGACCGCCGCGATCACGGTTTCCACCGCCTCCTCGCCCAGCTTCTTGGCGCAATATTCCGCGCCCCGATCGAGCAGCTTTTTGGTGTAGGACGCCTCTCCTCCAGACGCCGCGCGAGCGTCGATGGTGGCTGCCAGATCATGAATGGTAAAACGCGGCATCAACACACTCGGCGGGTGCGCCCGTCTCGCGGGCGCGGTTCTGTCCGTGCTGATTTAGCACTTTTGTGACCCAGAGTCGTCATGGTTGGTCGTCACGGATCGAGCCGCATCGGCAGACCCGCGCGCACCATATGATCCTTGGCCTCGCGGATGGTAAATTCCCCGAAATGGAAGATCGAGGCCGCCAGCACAGCCGTCGCGTGTCCCTCGCGGATGCCCTCGACCAGATGATCCAGATTGCCGACGCCGCCGGAGGCGATGACCGGGACCGGCACGCTGTCGGCGATCGCCCGTATCAGGGGGATGTCAAAGCCCTGCCTTGTGCCGTCGCGGTCCATGGAGGTGAGCAGGATCTCGCCAGCCCCGAGCGAGACCACCTCCTGCGCGTATTCGATGGCGTCGATGCCGGTGGCCTTGCGGCCGCCATGGGTGAAGATCTCCCAGCGGTCCGAGCCGCCCCCCCGTTTGACCCGCTTGGCGTCGATCGCCACCACGATGCATTGCTCGCCGAACTTTTCCGCACCCTCCTTGACGAATTCGCGCCGGGCCACCGCCGCTGAATTCATCGAAACCTTGTCGGCGCCGGAGCGCAGCAGGGTCTTGATGTCGTCGATGGTACGCACCCCGCCGCCGACGGTCAGCGGCATGAAGCAGGCCTCAGCAGTGCGCCGGACCACGTCCAGCATGATGCCGCGGTTCTCATGGGTCGCGGTGATGTCGAGGAAGCACAGTTCGTCGGCGCCTGCGGCGTCATAGGCGACCGCGGCCTCGACCGGGTCACCAGCATCGCGCAGGTCGACAAAATTGACGCCCTTGACCACGCGCCCGTCCTTGACGTCGAGGCAGGGAATGACGCGGACCTTGAACATCGAATCTCCCCTTAGGCCGCCGCGTTGCGCGCTGCGCGGATCAGCTTGAGCGCGGCGGCCGGATCGAGCCGCCCGTCATAGAGCGCGCGCCCTGCAATGGCGCCGGCGAGCTTCTTCGCTTTCGGCTGCAGCATCGCCTTGACGTCGTCGATCGAGGCAAGCCCGCCAGAGGCGATCACCGGGATGGCGATATGGTCGGCGAGCGCGATTGTCGCCTCGAGATTGAGCCCTTTCAGGAGCCCATCGCGGGAAATGTCGGTGAAGATGATAGCGGCAACGCCAGCATCCTCGAAACGCTGCGCGATCTCCAGGGCCGTCACCTGCGAGGTTTCCGCCCAGCCCTCGACCGCGACCTTGCCGTCCCGCGCATCCAGCCCGACCGCAATGCGGCCGGGATATTTCCTGGCCGCAGCCTTGACCAGCTCGGGATCGCGCACCGCTGCGGTGCCGATGATCACGCGCGCAACACCCTTGGCTAGCCAGGCCTCGACCGTTCCGATGTCCCGGATGCCGCCGCCGAGTTGCACCGGCATGGTGACAGCCTTCAGCATGGCTTCAACCGCCTGCGCATTCACAGGCTTGCCGGCGAAAGCGCCGTCGAGATCGACGACGTGCAGATATTCGAATCCCTGCGCGGCAAAGCTCCTGGCCTGCGCGGCGGGATCGAGATTGAACACGGTCGCGCGCGCCATGTCGCCCTGCTCGAGCCGCACGCACTGGCCGTTCTTCAGGTCAATGGCTGGGAAGAGGATCACGGCTTCCACTTCAGAAAATTCGAGATCAGGGCCAGCCCAAAGCGCTGGCTCTTCTCGGGGTGGAACTGGGTGCCGATGGCGGTGTCCTTGGCCACGACGGCGGTGACCGGCCCGCCGTAATCTGCGCGCGCCAGCACATCGCCCTCGTTGCGGGCATTAAGGTGATAGGAGTGCACGAAATAGGCATGCCGTCCCTTCGGCCCGAGCGGCAGCCGCTCCAGCACTGGGTGCTCTTGCGTCAGTTCCAGCGTGTTCCAGCCCATATGCGGGATCTTCAGGCTCTCGTCGCGCGGCGTGATCTTCTCGACCTCACCCTCGATCCAGTTGAAGCCCTCGGTGACGACATGTTCCTTGCCGCGGGTCGCCATCAGCTGCATCCCGACGCAGATGCCGAAGAACGGCCGGGCCTTGTGGCGCACGGCTTCCGTCAAGGCCTCCAGCATGCCGTTGAGCGCATCGACGCCCCTGCGGCAATCCGCGAAGGCACCGACGCCGGGCAGCACGATACGATCGGCACGGTAGACGAAGTCGGGATCGCGGGTAACGACGATCCGCTCAGGGTCCTGCGCAATGCGCGCGGCGCGCTCGAATGCCTTTGCGGCGGAGTGCAGATTGCCGGACCCGTAATCGATGATGGCAACGGTCATCGCGGCCCTCCCGGTTCCGGAAATAATCCTATGATGCCGCTGCCAGCTACCTGCGGTGGCCGCGAGAACGGCAGCCCCTGGGCATCCCGGGTTGGCGGCGGCGCGCCGCGGTCGACGGCCTGCTGATCGTTGACAATGCCGTGCTGCTTCCTGGCCCAGCGATCGAAGAACCGCCGCTCCGCCGCCTCCTCGTCATCGGCGACCACGACATCGAGCTGGCTCCAGCGATTGCGCGACAAGGTCCAGCGCTGCAGGGTGGCGGCCTCGAAGCCCATCAACAGCGCAACGACGATATCGGCAAACACCAGCGCTGCCGAGCCGACGCCAAGCCGACGCAGCAGCAGTTCGAGCGCGATGACGGCAATGATCCATCCGATCAGCGCCAACCAAAGCCGGTGTGCGATCAGCCAAAACGGCCCGAACAGCGCGGCCCAGAAATGGAAGCCGTCGCGAACGAAGATGAACCTGTCGGTCGAACGGAGATCCGCCCCGCCCGCGCCTGGCGCATGAACTGTATAGACCGGCATTGCATCTCTCCGATCAGCCGACGGCGTGCTCCTAGCCGCCGAGCTGACCCTTGGTGGACGGCACCTCGCCCGCGGCGCGCGGGTCGATCGCGACTGCCGCGCGCAACGCTCGCGCAAGACCCTTGAAGCAGGATTCGGCGATATGATGACTGTT
>Ga0070738_10003411_pt1 | contig 20968 bp, 18 predicted proteins | sample Coa_R2_2_FD_66446 | JGI IMG/M metagenome (GOLD analysis project Ga0070738, IMG submission 66446) | Surface soil microbial communities from Centralia Pennsylvania, which are recovering from an underground coalmine fire - Coalmine... | ecosystem: Environmental > Terrestrial > Soil > Unclassified ... | reverse complement strand
CCCGATCAGTTGTTCGATCATTATGCGGCGGAATACACGTTCACTGATGGGACGCGAATGATGGCTCAGGGCAGGCATATGACGAATTGCTGGGATTTCTTCGGAGATTTCATCCAGGGAACCAAAGGGTGCGCTGTGCTCGGGGAAGGCCAACCCAAACCGCGCCTTTTCAAAGGGCATCAACCCCTGTCCGAAAACATGATCTGGGGCTACAAAGGCCCCGAGTGTGATCATTATCAGCGCGAACACGACCTGTGGTTTGATGCGATTCGGAACGACAAGCCGTACAATGAAACAGAACGCTGCGCCAAATCCTGCCTGACCGCGATCATGGCCAGGATGGCATGCGAATCGGGCCGCGAAATTTCCCGGACCGAAGCAATGGCTTCCGAGATTGAACTGGCGCCTGGCCTGGCTGAGATGAAATGGGATTCAGAGCCGCCCGCCAAACCTTCAACCGACGGAACCTACCCGATCGCGATGCCGGGCCAGGACCACGTGTGAGACGGCCCGCGCTTCCTCTTTAACCGTGGTTGCCGCCCTGCTCGCGCTGCGCGCGAGCGGGAGCCGCCCATCTCCGGGCCAGGACTCGCAGTTCTTCGTGGCGATCGGATTTTGGCCGCTTTGAGATTTTCTCCGCGGCCCGGTAAAATTTTTCCATGTCTCCCCCGTTGCTGGCGAGGAGTTGCTCGAATCCGGGCACGAAGTCGTAGTAAGCGGCAACTGAATTGAGGTGCGCGTTGTTTATCGGATGGGTGAACCAGCCGTCGTATTCGGAGTCGCCGCCCCAGCCAGACTTGAGTTTGGCGAACTCCGACAACATGTCGTCCAGGATCTGTCGCTTCTGTTTTCGAACAGTTTCAATTGGAACCCCTTTGTTCTTCGTGGAAGCCCTGACCTTTCCCTCGGCCGTCAACTCGTCCCCGTAGAGTTGTTGCAGTTGAGCGCGCGTGCGCATGACCAGGTGCACGAACTGGTCAGAGTGTTGAAGGTGGGTGAGGTATTGAGTGAGTTCCGGAGTATTTCCTCGCGATTTAAGCCAGCGCCGGGCGCCTTCCTGGCCAACGGTCGTGGCGAACGCTTCATTGAAATCCGTGTCTCCTCGAGCGAAGAGCCGCTGATGCGCCAGTTCGTGGAAGATGATCTCCGCCAGGTCGGCATCCGCCTCAAAAATGAAAGTGTTGAGCACAGGATCCTTGAACCAGCCCAGTGTCGAGTAGGCGCCCACACCTCCGACGGAGACGTCCAGGCCCTGCGACCGCAGATAAGCCGCGTAATTCGTTGCGCCTGCTTTCGAAAAGTAACCGCGGTACTCGAGGCTCCCCAGCAACGGGTACCACCACGTTTTCGGCTCCATGGAAAGTTCTGGAGCCGCCTCGACATTCCAAACGACAAACGGCCGGTGCACATCCACGTACTTGCGGTAGTGGTCATCGGTTGGAAGTTTTAGTTCGGACGCGGCAAACGCACGAAGGTCGCCGAGCAGTTCTAATCGTTGCTTGAGCACCGCCGGTGTGTTCGTCGATGCCAGCAACTGGTCGATTGGCTTTTGGTGCGCGAAAATCTGGTACTGGCCTTTAACCGCCTGCGTGTAAAAGCCCAGGGTGTGGCACCCGGAAAGTCCGAGACCTGCTACCACCAGGCCCGCCAAAAGAAGCCATTTGCGCAGTTTATTTCGATTCCCGCTAGCGGTCACAATTTTTGAAACTCTCAAATCAAAACTGATGTTGGATTTTGCCGAAACGCCCGCTTTCCAGCAGTTGGCGGCGTTCCGTCGAAGCTGGTTCCGTCCTGGATCGAGACGGGCCAAAAGCTCCCAGGTCAGTTAAACGAAATAGCTGAAATTTGGCAAATTCTGTTTCCTCGAGTGTAAAGATTAGTTCATCGGACAATTCACTTTCTCGGCCCTTCCGCGCTCTTTGGACCGCGTCCTTTTCGTTCTTCCGGAGTTTTGACCCCTCCGCTAAGTTGATGGCATGCGAATTTTGTCGGGCATACAACCCTCCGGCGCTTTGCACCTGGGGAATTATTTCGGGATGATGAAGCCTGCGATCCAACTGCAGGACCAGGGTGAAGCGTTTTATTTTATTGCGAACTATCATTCGATGACGTCGCTGTATGATGCCGAGGAACGGCGGCGGAACACGATGGATGTGGCCCTGGATTTCCTGTCTTGCGGTCTGGATCCCAAAAGAACCGTTTTTTTTAGACAATCAGACGTGCCGGAGATAACCGAGTTGACCTGGATCCTGGGCACAGTGGCGCCGATGGGCTTGCTCGAGCGCTGCCATTCGTACAAGGACAAGGTCGCCAAGGGAATCGCCTTCAATTTCGGGCTCTTTGCGTATCCTGTTCTGATGGCCGCTGACATCCTGATCTACGATTCAAACCTCGTTCCGGTAGGGCAGGATCAAAAGCAGCACGTCGAAGTCACTCGCGACATTGCCATCAAGTTCAACGAGCAATACGGTCAGACTTTTGTTGTCCCCGAACCTCAAATCCGATCGGAAGTTGCCAAAGTTCCCGGAACCGACGGTGAGAAGATGAGCAAAAGCTACGGCAACACCATTGAGATTTTCGGTGACGAGAAGGTGCTTCGCAAAAAGATAATGGGGATGAAGATGGACAGCCGGACGCCACAGGAGCCAAAGCCTGATGCCGAGCAAAATCTTGCTGTGCAATTGCTCAAATTGGTGGCTCCCGCGGAGGTGGCGCAGGATTGGCAGGAACGCCTGCGCGCCGGCGGGTTGGGTTACGGCGACCTGAAGAAGGCCCTCTTTGAGCACTACTGGAATTATTTCGGCCCAGCCCGGGCGCGGCGTGCCGAATTGGCTGCGAACCTGGACTATGTGGAAAAAATTCTGACCGAAGGCGCAGCCAAGGCCCGAACCCTGGCGCAACAGGTGTTGCGCCGCGCCAGAACTGCAAGCGGGCTCCAGTAAGCGTGGTGGGGGGGGGAGTGCGTCAGGTGGATGTGCCCTGGAACGCACAGGGGTGTGCATGCAAACGCACATGGCGCGTCAGATCGTTCGCGGCTAAAAGAAGCTGTAGCAAACAGCTACAGTTTGTTTGTGGTTGATTGTAGAAGTTGGGGCCGGTGGCGTAAATCACGCCGTGCAACCGGGAATTGGCAGCCGCCGGCCTCCTTTTTTCCCTCGAATTCCTAAGGCTCTCTCTCGTGCTTCAGCAGCCAGTCGTATAGCTCCGGGTTCTTGTAGGTTTCGGTCCAGGCATCATGCCCGGCTTCCGGGTAGACTGTCAGTTTTACGTCGCGTGTGCCGATTTTTTTAAGCAGTTCGACTATCCTCTCCGATTCGACGACAGGCACAACCGGGTCTTTGCCGCCGTGGAACGCCCAGACTCCAAGCGATTTCAACGCATTGGCTCGCGGCCCTTCCGCCAAAAGCAACGTAATCAAATTGCCCCCGCCGCAAATGGGCGCTATCGCGGCAAACCGTTCTGGATATTTCGTGCCCAAACTCCAGGTGCCGTAGCCTCCCATGCTCAGTCCCGTTAAATAAACACGTCGTGGATCGACCTTGAGATGGGCTATTGTCTCGTCCAGCAAGCCAATCAACGGTTCATCAGCCCAGATTTGCCCCGGCGGACATTGCGGCGAAACCAGGATGAACGGGAAATCCGGGTGTTCGGCAACGATTTTTGGCGGACCGTGAACGGTAACTTTCGACAAATCGGTGCCGCGCTCCCCGGCGCCATGCAAAAAGAGCATCAAAGGCCAGCGTTTTGTGGACGAGGGGTCGTAACCCTTTGGTTTAAACAGCAGGTATTTGAGAGTCGCTCGTTCGGTTTTTTGAAACGTGAATTCTTCGGGCGTTTGCAGTTTCGCCCATTCGCTTTCCGCGGCGTGGCCGAAGGCCGAACTGAGGAGGATCACCAGCGCCGCGATCGCGGAACGTGTAAAGATAGGGTTGGGCATAAGTTAGCGGGGATTCTACATAAGTTTCAGCTTTGGCAGATCCTGAGAGTCGACGAGACCCACAGGGCGGCGGCTCGCGTCCACGACGATTAGATCGTCGATATCACGCTCGTTGAAGACTTTCAGGGCCTCGGCCGCCAAAGCATCTTCGCGGACCGAGATTGGATTGCGGGTCATCACACGGGACAGACGTTCGTTGAGAAGGTCGCCGTCCGAGGCGATTTGCCTGCGAAAATCTCCGTCGGTGAACACACCAACGAGTTTGCCCCTGGCGTCAACAACACTGAGACTGCCGCTGCGAGCCTCGGTCATGACCAGCAAAGCTTCCTTCACCGTCAAGGCCGCGCTTGCCACCGCGTTGCGTTGCCCTGTTCGCATGATGTCCTTGACGCGCGCCAGCATGGACCGGCCGATGGCGCCTGATGGGTGAAACTTTGCGAAGTCCTGTTTCTTGAAGCCGCGGGCCTCGAGCACCGCCATCGCCAGCGCGTCCCCTAGTACGACCATAGCGGTTGTGCTGGACGTTGGGGCCAGGTTGAACGGACAGGCTTCCTTTGGAACCCGAACATTGAGGGCGAGGTCGGAATGCCGGGCCAGGGACGATTTTGGCGAGCCTGTCACCGCGATAATCTTGACTGAGAACCGCTTCAACGCAGGCAAGAGGTTCAGCAGTTCCTCGGATTCCCCCGAATAACTCAACGCAAGGACCACATCGCCGTCGTTGACGATCCCCAGGTCTCCGTGCAGCGCGTCCACAGGGTTAAGCACCACGCTGGTCGATCCCGTACTGGTGAGAGTCGCTGAAATCTTCTGGCCAACATTGCCCGATTTGCCGATGCCAACGACAATGATTTTTCGGCGCTGGCGCAGGGTGGCGGCGAGCAAATCCACCGCCCGCTCAAACGTGACGTCCAGTTGAGCGCGCACCGCTTTGAGAGCGGAGATCTCGATATCGAAGACTTTCCTGGCCAGGGCCGAATGGCTCACTGGGCCAAGATGTGCTGAAGCGCAGGACGTTTCAACCCGAAAGCCGCGGCGGTTCTCCTATTCGGTGTTGGGAAAGGAGCCGAGCACTTTGACGAAGTTACAGTGTTCGCCGAGATGACGAAGCGCGTTTTCGACTTTCCGGTCACGCATATGGCCGTCGCAGTCGATGAAGAAGAAATACTCCCAGGCCTTGCGTTTGCTCGGCCGGGACTCGATCTTGGTCATGTTGATTCGGTACCGGCGAAACGCCGCGAGCGCGCTGTGGAGCGCGCCTACCTTGTCGGTGACGCTCACCATGATGCTGGTCCGGTCGTGTCCGGTCGGCGGACTGCATTGACGGCCCAGCACCAGGAATCGCGTCGCGTTGGCGGCGTTGTCCTGGATATCGTATTCGAGGATGTCGAGGCCGTATTTTTCGGCCGCCAGCACGCCGGCAATCGCGGCGGTATTTTTCTGCTTGGCGGCAAATTCCGCCGAGCGCGCGTTGGATGAAGTCTCGATGATTTCGACCTTGGGCAGGTTAGTTTGCACCCAGCCTCGGCACTGGCCGAGTGACTGCGGATGCGCGAACAGTTTTTTAATCTGTGAACGCGCGCAGTTGCCTAGCAAACAGTGCTGCACCGGCAGAACAATTTGCGCCACGATTTTTAAATCGCTGTCCACAAACATGTCCAGCGTGTGTGTCACCACCCCTTCGGTTGAATTTTCCACCGGCACAACCCCGTAGTCGGCCCTGTGCTTGCTCACGTCCGTGAAAACGTCCGCAATGGTTTTTTGCGACGAATACTTCAGGCTTGCCCCGAAACGGCGAATGGCTGCCTGGTGAGTAAAGGTGGCTTCCGGTCCCAGGTACGCGATGGTCATTGTTTTTTCGAGCGATAACGCGCTGGACATGATCTCGCGATAAATCGCGTGCAGCGATTCGTTGGTAATCGGCCCCGGGTTCAGGCGCGACACCCGGTTAAGCACTGCTCGTTCGCGGTGCGGAGCATAGATGGACTCACCGGAAGTCTTTTTCATCTCACCGATGGCCAGGACGTGTCGCGTGCGCTCGTTGAGCAGCTTCACAATTTGCCCGTCCAGGGTGTCAATTGCTTTTCTATGTTCCGGGATATTCATTCTGATTGACCCATCTCGCAGGTGTGGAACCGGGGCTTACGCCGCCGGTTCGTCCGGAGAAGATTGAGGCGGCGCGGCCTGAGCTCCTGCTGGGTTTTCGGGAGCCGGGTCGCTTGAGACCGCGCTGAGTTGTTCGGGCGGGGCAGTCGCCAGCCCGGGATCAACAGTGGCCAGCGACTCGGGTTTTTGCACGGGAATGCGACGCAACTCGTCGGCCGCCGGCAAGTCTTCCAGCGCGCGCAGGCCGAAGTATTCCAGGAACAAGGCGGTTGTGCCGTAAGTCATCGGGCGTCCTACAACTTCCGCCCGCCCCAGTTGCTCAACTAAACCGCGGTCAAGCAGGGTCTGCATTACACCGTCCACGGCCACACCGCGGACTTGCTCGATCTCGGCGCGGGTGAGCGGCTGCCGGTAGGCGATGATGGCCAGGGTTTCCAAGGCGGGCTGAGATAACCGCGGCGGGCGCGCTTTGTGCCCGACCAGCGCCTTGAGCCATGGCGCGTACTCGGGCTGCGTCACGAACAGCCACGCCCCGGCGATGCACGCCAGCCTGAAGCTGCGCCCGGCCGTTTCATGGTCACGGGCCAGTTCTTCCAGCGCTGCTGTCAGTTGGTCTTCTTTCACCTTTTTGAGGCTGCGCGCGGTCTCGTTGCCGTCGGCATGCTCAACCGCCGACGCAAATACATCCTTCAGTTCCTTAAGGCTAAGGGGCTTTTGGGCTGAAAACAGGATAGCTTCGAGAATGAATTTCAATTCCATCGTGTCGAAAGTTTATTCAGGAGTGGAAGAGGATTGCGCGAGTTCGGCCATGGGTGCTTGCGGGGCTTCCGCGGGCGGGGTGGACGGTTCGGCGCGGCGTATTTCGATTTCGCCAAACGCTTCGCTTTGGACGGCAGCCAGTTGCTTAAGCCGGATGAGTTCCAGCAGGGCCAAAAATGTCACTACTACTTCAGAGCGGCTGCTCGCGCCGGCAAAAAGCTCGGAAAACCTGAGCTGCGACCGTTCGCTGATGGCTTTCATCAAATGTTCGATTTTTTCGCTGACGGACCATTTGTCCTCGAAAATGTCGCGTTGCTCGGGGCGCTGGTTGAATCGCTGCAAAACCGCGTTGACCGCGTTGAGCAAATCGAAGATCGAAGCGTCGTTGCGGGCGGGACTTTCGCTTTCAAATTCGGGTTTGACCGGGGCTCGCGGAAAAATGTCTTCCTGGCGTGACTCCAAAACTGCCAGTTTTGCCGCCGCGTCCTTGAATTTTTTATATTCGACCAACTGCCGGATCAATTCCCACCGCGGGTCATCGCCTTCCTCCTCGCCTTCGGCCTGCACCTGTTGATCGACGGGGAGTAACTCGCGGCTTTTGATATACATGAGCGTGGCCGCCATGACCAGGAACTCGCCCGCGATCTCAAGATCCAGCAAGCGCATTGTGTCGATGTACTCGATAAACTGCGTCGCCAGTTTGGTCAGGTTCACCTCGTAAATGTCCACTTCCTCCTTCTTTATCAGATAAAGGAGCAAATCAAGCGGGCCTTCGAAGACCTCGAATTTTACCTTATACTCGGACATGGAAACCAATGTTTGAGCCGGTTCCGGAACAAAGCTATCTTAGGGAGACATCCCGCGGTTGGCAAGGCAACGCGAAGCGGCGGAAGCGGCGATGATTTGCCGCCGCCACAAAGCGGGTTAACGCGGCGCCATCGGTGTGTCGCGCCCGAGCTTTGCCTTGAGCCGTTTATTGGCGGCCGCAATGCATGCCACCAATTCCGGGTTGCGTTCCCGGTCGATGTCAAATCGCTGTTTGTTCCGCTGCTCGTCCGGATTATCTGACTGATAACACCACCAGTAAGCCAGGGGAATGCCTGCGGCGATGACGTCATTCAGCGTCTTTTCCACCCATGGTTTCGCCGCGTGCCAATCGTCATAGCTCTCGAAGTAAGCGGGTGTTTCATTCCAGATGTTCGTGTCGCTTTTGGCGTACGCGTGCAGCCCCAGTTCCCCGATCATTAGCGGTTTGCGCAGCCGGGCCGCGATCTCTTTGTATCCTTTGTCGTCGAGCCACTCTCTTCCGCCGTTCTTTGCCGCTAATGCGTAACCCGGGTGATTGTCCGGGTACGAGTGAATGTCGATAACATCGACGGCTGAGTTACCGTACAAGAGTTTAAAGCATTTGAACTGGTCTTCGAAAGTATCCGCGATCCAGCCTTGTCCCTGGTACAGGTGCCACTGGCATTCACGCATGTTGGAACCGCCGCTATTGACGAGCCTCAATGGGTCGGTCTGCTTGATGCGCAGCGCAACCTGGTTGAAAAAACTCGCGACGTCTCCCAGGGACGGCATGCGTTCGCCATTATACACCCGTTGGGAGTCGCCAATATCAGCCGAAAGGGTCACCTCGTTGGAGATTTCCCACATCAACACCGCTTTGCGATGACGGTAGCGCGCCACTGTTTCGTCGATGTAGCGATAAAGCAGTTTGCGGCCGCGCGATTCCGGATTGCAGATAAGCTCCCGTTGCTGTTCGTCTCCATAGATCCAGCCTTTCACCGGATCGAGCTGAGTATCGGTAAAAGAGGCGGCCGAAAGAGACCAGACAAGCCGGATGCGGTGGGTGTCGCATAGGTCGAGGGTTTTGTCGAGTGCCGTGTACAAAAGTTTGCGCCGCTGGGGATCGGCGTACGCCGCAGGTCCTGAAGGACCCCAGGGCAACGCAAAAATGCGAATGGATTCAAAGCCCAGCTCGTGAAGATTTCGCAACGCTTTGTCCTGGAGTTGCACCACAGGGTTTGTTTGGTCCAAAGAATTGCCGTGCGCCAGTTCATCGTACAATTGCCAGAAAAGATCGTATTTGTTGAAGCTGATCTCGGCAAATTGTCCTCCGTCCAGGAACAGCACGCCGTTGCTCACGGTAAGAACATCGTGGCGGCCCGGATCCATGCTGGCATGTTGTTCGTCTGATGCCTTGGGCGCCTCGGACGGCAGGCACCTTTCGCCCATCAGCTGAACAAGGACCACTGTCACGAGGACCGGGGCCAAGTTCATGCCGCGATGGAAACAGGTTTCAAGCTGGGTTTAAAAAGGCGCTCGTTCACCGGCCAGGCAGTTCAGATTCGCCGGCCCGAGCGAACCGCAAGCGTTCAAGGCTTGGTCGCCAGGATCAGAGGGGAAGGACCCGGTGCTTCGAGCTGCCGCGGGTTTCTGAACCCCGCTTCGATCAGCCAGTCGGAAACCTCTTTGAACGTGAAGGTATCCCCCTCATCGGTATTGACGAGCATGTTCACAGCAAAAAGAAGCGCGTTTGGCGGCCCGGTCCGCTCCTCATTTGGAGTGAACTCCGCCACGGCAATGGTCCCGCCCGGAGCCAGCGCCTCGAAGGTCTTTTTGATTAATTGCCGGCTCCGTTTCTCTCCTTCGCTGTGCAGGATTTGCCCGAGAACTGCGATGTTATGCCCGGTTCCGAAGTCCACCTGCAACAGGTCGCCCGCGATAGTTTCCAACCGGTCTCCAACCCCGTGCCGAGCCGCCACGCGTTTGGTTGTTTCCAGCACAATCGGCCAGTCCACCGCAGAAACTCGGACCTGGGTCGATTGCTGCGCCAGCGCGATTCCCCAAACCCCGGAGCCTGCGGCCAGGTCCAAAACGCGAACCGGCGTTCTGGCGTTGGCTAAGCCCAGATGTTCGCCCAACGCCCTGGCCGCGGGGTAAGCCATGGGAAACAGAGATTCGACAAAGCCGGCGAAAAATTCGGCGCCCTGTGCCTGGTCGTTGACCGCGGCGGCTGGTTTTCCGGTCCGAACGACTTCGTCCAATTTCAGCCATTTAGGCAGGATTTGATCGATCGTATGGTCGAAGAAACGCCCGTGATAGCCAGGCCTGGTTGAAACCAGAAATGCCGCGCTATCCGGCGTCAGCGAATAGTGCGCGTTTGTGCGGGTAAGCAGTTGCAAACCCACCAGCGCGTTGAGAATCGCGGTGAGCCCCCGCCGCGATGCGCCGGTGGCACGCGCCACTTCGTCGATGGTCCGTGGCGATGCGTCCAGAAGATCAAAGACCCGCAGTTGGAGCGCGGACCGAATAATCAAGGGCGGAGCGTAGCCCCAGGCAAATTGCATGATCCGTTCAGGTGTCACATGGGTGCTCATGATTTGAAAAGAATACGTCACAAGCTTCGGCCACGTCCAGCAGGAGTAAATTGGATGAGCGCAGCAAGAATAACCTATTGACCCTGAATTGACATTTCCCGCATGCTGCATTTGTACGTTTATGACCCGCTTTTTACTCAGGCTTCTTACCGGCCTTGGCCTTTCGGTTTGTTTATTCCAGCCAACGTTTGCAGAAGGTCAGGTTTTCACACCCGGGCACCTGGCCGTGCTGAGGGTCGGCAATGGAACCGAGACTCTGATCAATTCAGGCAACACCGTTTTCATCGACCAATACACCGAGTCTGGAACATTGGTTAACACGACCGCGCTGCCAGACACCGGCGCCACAGCGTTGATTGAAAGCGGCACCGCGAGCTCCGAGGGGGGCCTGACGCGTTCCATGGACTACTCCGAACTGGTGCTGGCGGGTTACAACACCAATCGGGGCAGTGTAAGCGGGTCTTTATCGAGCCAGCCGGCGGCCGCGGTTCCGCGCGTGATTGGGGTGATTGACGCATTCCAAAATTACCAGGTGTTCAACGGCGGACCCACGCTTTACAACAGCAACAATGTGCGGGGGGCTGCGAGCGACGGCACCAATCATTTTTGGACCGCGGGCAATGGCGGCGGCACGTTCTACATGGCCCCCCCGCAAACGCCAGTGCCCATACAATCCGGCGGAAACACTCGCAGCACAAAGATCGTGGGCGGCAGTTTGTATTATTCGACCCAGGCTGGAACTGCCGGCATTTACGGTTTTCAGGGCGGCGGCCTGCCCACCAGCGCGGCCACCCCGATCCTCCTTGTTCCCACAGGCCTGAACAGCCAACCCGCCGGCTTTGCCATGAACCTGGCGCTCACGATTGCTTATGTCGCCGACCAGCGCGCCACAGCGGGCGGCATTCAAAAGTGGACCAATAACGGTTCTTCCTGGGGCCTCGCCTATACTTTCTCAACCGGCAGCGGGGCTTTTGATGTGACCGTCGATCTCAGCGGCCCCAACCCGATTCTTTACGCCACCACTGGAGAGGCAAGTGCGAACCGATTGATTTCCATTTCGGATACGGGCCCGCTGTCGATTATCCGGGTGCTTGCCACGGCGTCAGCAAACGAAGTCTTCCGTGGACTCGATTTTGTGCCGGACCTGCGTCCCGTAATCGTTTCCCAGCCTCAAAGCCAAACTGTAACAAATGGCGCGCAAGCAAATTTCTCTGTCGCCGTGCAAAGCCGGTATGCCTTGAGTTATCAGTGGCAAAAAAACAGTTCAGACATTGTTGGCGCAACCTCGCCAACATTGGCTCTGCAAAACGTCTCTTCATCCGACCAGGCCACTTACCGTGTTGTGGTCACGAACTTGTACGGGTCTGTCATCAGCGCCAACGCAACGCTCACGGTCAACCAGGTGCTGACGCCTCCGGTGATTACGGCGCAACCTTCCAGCCAGACGGTTGCCCTGGGAGGAACCGCGACTTTCAGCGTCAGCGCAAGCGGCACCGCACCTCTGAGTTATCAGTGGTCGCTCAACGGCGCAGCCCTGGTCAACCAGACCAATTCGAATCTCGTCCTGCCGAATGCGGGCCCATCCGCACAAGGAACCTACGCGGTGCTGGTCAGGAACCCGGCGGGTTCGACCAACAGCCAGGGCGCGACGCTCACCGTAACCAGTCCGGCTGCTTCGTTCGTGTCCTACACCACCGCGGGCGCGCTTTATTCGCAAAATTTTGATTCACTACCCAATCCCGGAACGGCCTCAGTGAATGCGGATAACCCCGTCAAAATCGGGGCGGTCACCTATGGAGTTGCGAACCCATTCGATTTCTCATTTCCAATTCTGCCCAACAGCGTCGACCCAAACACTGGAACCGGTTTGGGCGGCCTCGGGCTTTCAAATTCCATGGCCGGTTGGTACGGAATGGGCGGGGTCGCTCCGAAGCTCGGGGCAGGCTCGGGCGATCAGAGCACCGGCGGCATCATTAGTTTTGGCCTTACCAACAGCCTCGCTGCCGCCACCAACCGCGCTCTTGGCCTGTTGGCTACAAGTTCCACCGGCCCGACCGCTTTCGGTCTTAAACTATTGAACCAATCTTCTGTCGTGCTTGGCCAGATTAGCGTTCAGTTCACCGGCGAACTGTGGCGTCAGGCAGCCGTCGCAAAAACTTTGGCGTTCGCATATTGGATTGACCCAGCCGCAACCAACGGATTCTCATCGAACACCACGGCATTGGTGACCAGCCTGAATGTGTCGTTCCCGGTTAATCCGGCTGCGACAAATCCGGTTCCCACAGACGGGACGGCTCCGGCCAACCAGCAAACTCTTGGGGCAACGATTCCATTGAGCGCACCATGGGCTCCTGGAGCGGCTTTGTGGCTCAGTTGGCGCATGGACGACCCGACGGGAAAAGGCCAAGGCCTTGCCATAGATAACTTCGTTTTCTCCGCCGCCCCGGGACAGACCGGGTCGGGGCCGGAATTGGCCATCCACCAATCCGGAGGAAATGTGATTTTATCGTGGCCAACGGCTGCATCCGGGTTTCAGCTCCAAAGCAACTCGAGCCTGTCATCGCCCTCGGGTTGGTCGGCCGTTTCATTGCCCGTCTCCTCGAACAATGGCACCAACTCAGTCATTGTTCCCATTGGCGGCGCCGCTCAGTTCTTTCGCTTGAAGCAATGACCCGGATTACCAATGCCGGGCCCACCTGCGGTTGGCGCTGACAATGCTGGTGAGCAGCACGGCCACGACTCCCGTAAGAAAAATGCCGTCGAACTTGCCCGCTCCGCCAATCGAGGCCACGGGCGCGCCAAGAGTTCTGACCCTTCCCAGGTTCATTAGGTCCGCCCCGATCAGTGTTCCCATGCTGCCGGCGATATAGGCCAGGGGCGCCGGGTTCCAGCTCGATAAAGAGAGCGCAACCATGGCTGTAAGCAACGGCGGGATGAGGATCGGCACCGCAATCCCGACTCCCGGCACGGGCCGCGCCATTAAATGGACCAGCAACGTTACGATCCCAACCGCGACAAAGCTCTTGAGATATAGCCCATGTTTAAAAATCAGGTAGACCGATAATAGAAAGGGAATGACAGCTCCCCCCAGGTTCACTGCCAGCACCGTTCCCGGGTGGTTCACTACCACCGGGACGACATATTGTATCCCGAAAAATTCAACCACCTCGCCGGAGCGTTCGTGCGTGCCTGAAAATTGCGCCACGGGAATATTCACATAGCTGCCCAGCAACGAAAGAACCAGCAGGGCAAGCATGTAACGCCTGCTGACGCCCATGCTCTCGAAAACGTATTGGAGAATGCCGACTTGCACGAGGGCTACGAGCAGCGCCAGCACAAACCAGAACGCTACGAAAAAAATTAACGTGATCGGGATGTAAAACATAGCCGCCGCAAAGATTGCCCAGGTAAAGCGCTCGCACAAGAGAGGTATGCCGGAAGCATGTGGAACCTCATAAACTCCTGTTCAACCGGCGTCCCGTGGCTGTACATTCCATGCCCATGCGCGTTGAAATCTGCGTGGATTCAGCCAGTGGCGCCTTTGCCGCCGAACGGGGGGGCGCGGATCGAGTTGAATTATGCGATAACCTCATGGAGGGCGGCACAACACCGAGCGCGGGCTGCATCAAGGTCGCCCGCCGCGGACTCAAGATCGGATTGCAGGTCATTGTGCGCCCGCGAGGCGGAGATTTCCTTTACAGCGCCGACGAGTTGGAAGTCATGCGCGAAGATATTCGCATCGCGAAAGATTTGGGAGCTGACGGCATCGTTGTGGGCTGCTTGACGGCCGAAGGGGATATCGACCGAAAACGCACAGAGGAATTGGTGGCCCTGGCGCGGCCGCTTAGCGTGACTTTTCACCGCGCTTTTGATATGTGCCGGGATCCGCATCGGGCTCTGGAAGAACTGGTTGCGCTCGGAATCGACCGGGTGTTGACCTCAGGGCAGGAGGCCACGTGCATCGAAGGGGCCGATTTAATTGCCGAGCTGCGCAAACAGGCAGCCGGCCGGATCATTGTCATGCCCGGTGGCGGACTCACGCCGAGGAATATTCAAAAATTCGTCGCAATGACCGGCGTGGATGAGGTCCATTTGAGCGCCCGTCGCGCAAACGAAAGCGCCATGCGCTATCGCAATTCACGGGTGTTTATGGGCGGCACCCTGCGGCCTCCTGAGTTTTCTTGGAAAACGACCGACCAGGCTGCTGTTGCCGAAGTCGTCAAAGGTTTGCGGGGTTCGTTGTAGAACCGGGATTGGGCCCGGGTTCGCGGGCTCAAATGCCTGCGTGACAAGAGTCAGTGGCTGCGGTCTAATGCGAGGTGAAAGGCATTGTGAACAAGCCACCGGCAGAACGCCAGAGCGCCGCAGCCTCCCCGGAGCCGGCACCCGGTTCGAGCGCCGCAGACCTCCGGCAACCTGCCGAAATCTGTGGCTCACACCTGGCCCATGCCGAGTTCGCCGAAATCTACAACGAGCATAGCCGGGCCATTTATTACCTCGCCCTTCGATTGCTCAGTGATCCCGAAAAAGCCCAGGACGCGACCCACGACGTTTTTCTGAAGGCCTTCCGCAAAATGGACCAATTCCGCGGCGATTCCAGTTGGCGCACCTGGCTTTATCGCATTGCGATCAACCATTGCCGGAACTTGCAGCAAACCTGGAACGAGCGCCACATGCTGACGAATGCGGACGAGTTCGTGTTCGACACAGCGCCGGCCAAAACAGATTCCCCACTGCGTGTGCTCGAAACCAAAGAACTGGGCCAGAGAATCCAGAAAGCACTCGACGGCTTGTCCGCCGAATACCGCCTTCTGCTCCTGCTGGTGGCTGACGAACAAATGAGCTACGAGGAGGTCGCCGCCCTTACTGACCAAAGCGCCGACGCCGTCCGCGGCAAACTCCATCGCGCGCGGAAAGCTTTTGGCATTCTGTTTCAGAAAACCGCTTGAATTTATGAACCCGCAGAAAAAGACAAGCCGCCAGGAATTAAATGAAGCGCAACAGGCTTTCCATGAACTATCAGGCCAGGCTGAGGCGCGGGAATTTGCGAACGTCGAGGAAATGTTGCGGCGCGACGCACTGCACACGCCGGTGCCGCCGGCCATTGAGCGGCGGTTGCAGGAGTCTCTCGGCCAATTGCCGCCGCCGCCGCGGCGTTCCTGGTGGCGCCGGCTCCTTGGAGGGGCCTCCTCATGACATCGGCAACGCATCGCTGGCAGGAGGAAATCGAAACGTTGATTCGGGCGCGCTACCCGATTCTTTACGTCATCACCAACGAAGAACTCCGCGTGGAGAGCCTGCTGGCGGAGATTGCGGCTAAACGCCAAAAAAAGATGTTCGAATGGACCTGCAGCTCCGGCCTGGTGCCCGCCGGTTCGTCCATACAATCGCAGCGCGCCCGAAACTCGTCCACCAAGGACCCGGCGGCGGCGCTGGACTTGATCATTGACCAGGTCGAGCCGGCGATTTTTGTTTTCAAGGATTTTCACCCGTTCTTGAGCCGGAACAATGTCCCGATTATCAGGCGGCTCAAAGACATCGCGCTTCACTTGAAAAACAGTTTTAAAACGGTTGTGATTGTTTCCCCGGTAATGGAGGTGCCCCTGGAACTGGAGAAAGAAATTACGGTCGTGAATTTCCCGCAGCCGACGCGCGAGGACTTTGGCTCATTGCTCGACAAGATAATCGAAGACGTTCGGGAATATAAAAATGTCCAAATTGAGCTGGACGAGCTTGGGCGTGAACGATTGTTGCAGGCGGCCATGGGTCTGACCCTGGCGGAGGCGGAGAATGTATTCGCCAAGATTATCGTCAAATACCAGCGGTTGGGCCCGCAGCATGTCGGCGAAGTGTTCGCTGAAAAGCAGCAGATTATCCGCAAAAGCGGTCTGCTCGAGTATTACGCTGCCGAAGAGGATTTTTTCCAGGTGGGCGGCATGGCAGTTCTGAAAGATTGGCTGGAGAAACGCGCCGCCGCGTTTACCGACGAAGCCAAGGCGTTTGGGTTGCCTCCGCCCAAGGGCGTGTTGTTGATTGGCGTGCAAGGCTGTGGCAAAAGCCTTTGCGCCAAGGCCATTTCACGGGTGTGGCAATTGCCCCTGCTGCGCTTCGACATGGGCCGCATGTTTGGCAGCCTGGTGGGGTCGTCGGAGGAAAATGTCCGGCGCGCCATCAACGTCGCCGAGTCAATTGCGCCGGCGGTGTTGTGGGTGGACGAAATCGACAAGGCGTTCTCGGGTTCTCAGAGCTCCGGGATGACCGACGGCGGAACCACCGCGCGCGTTTTCGGCACATTCCTCACCTGGCTTTCTGAAAAGACTGCGCCCGTGTTTGTGGTTGCCACGGCTAATGACGTTTCACAATTGCCTCCCGAGTTGCTCAGGAAAGGACGCCTGGACGAGATTTTTTACATCGACTTGCCCTCGGTTGACGAACGAGTGGATATTTTCCGCATCCATTTGGCAAAACGGGGGCGCGCCCCTGACAATTTCGATTTGTCCGCGCTTGCGGAGAGCAGCCGCGATTTCAGCGGCGCCGAAATCGAAGCGGCCGTGATCAGCGCGTTATATGATGCCTTTTACACCAAACAGACACTCGGCAATCAGCATATCTTGACGTCGTTGAACCAAACAGTGCCCCTGGCTAAAACAATGGCGGAAAAGATAGCGTCCCAACGCGAATGGGCGGTCGGCCGAGCCCGCAACGCCAGCGCCCGCTGAAATCAAAACCAACTCATGAGCCGTTTCAGCAATCTCGAGTTCGGAAACCAATCGGATGAATCGAGCCACTCCGGTCCCCTCAAAGACGAAGCGTATTACGCGGGGCAAGCCCGGGCTGCCTTTGAAAACGGCGAATTTGAATCGGGCCTGCGCTTGTATTCAAAGGTGCTCGAGTTCAACGCGCTGAACGTGTCCGCCTGGGCCGGGCAGGTCCGAATGCTGATCGAGTTGGCGGAATTCAAGGAGGCGCGATTGTGGGCCGATAAAGCATTGGAACGGTTCCAGCACGAACCTGAATTGCTGGCGGCCAAGGCCGTGGCCCTTGCGCGACTCGGCCACCTGGAAGAAGCTCTCGCGTGTTCGGATGCTTCAATTGAAGAACGTGGAGACACGCCCTATGTCTGGCTGGCCCGTGGCGATGTCCTCCTGGCGCGCGAAGAATCTCGCGCCGATTATTGCTTCGACAAAGCGCTCCTCCTGGCTCCGCGCGACTGGTTTGTGACGTGGCTCGCCGCGCGCGTCCGTTTCTACTACGAACAGTTTGCCCTTGCTCTGAAACTGGTTCAACAAGCGGTCGAACTCAATGCCGGCCACTTTCTTTTATGGGTCCAACTGGCGCAATGCCAGCAAGAGCTGGGTTTGATTGGGCCTGCTCGCAATTCCCTGCTCCAGGCCCAGCAACTTAATCCGCAATCGCTCGCGGCCAAAACCGCTTTGAACGAGATCTCAAGTTCAGGTCTCGGCGCTCGCTTACGGGGATTCTGGCGACGGCTTACGACGAAATAGTTCTGTAACTCCAAATCGAGGAGCGACAAGAGGCCGCAATTGGACGGACGGTTCCCCGCGGTGGAAGGTTTTGCCCGCCATAGGCCCGGAGTGACATGGGTTTTTGAACGTTGAAATTCCCTTGCCGCGGCTCGAAGGGAGGCACCATCATTCAACCGTGGAAAAGAGCACGAGCATCGGCGACATCCGCGAGAGAATAAATCAAATCGGGACCACGATTACTTCCATCCATCCCTTGGTTCCGAAGCTGCAGGATGCGCCAACCCAAAACGAAATCCTGCGCGCGCTCTTCGAGTTGACCAAACAGGTCGAGGTCATAAAGAAGCACCTCCTGAAACTCGAGAAGCGCGACGATTCGGCCATTTTATGAAGTCGGTCGGGCGGCCACAAAGCCGCCCGACCGCGGCTGGTTAAGGCCCGACCTGCAACCGGTAAAACTTCGCCCCGGTTGTGGGTGTGTCTGTGGCGATGTTCATCCCATTCTGGTTTGTGGTAGACAAACTGGACGGGGTCCATGGACCGGTGACGTTCGCGGCGGTGGCTAAAACATAACGACCGCCCGACGGCCACGATATGTTAACCTTCCCGGAGGCCAGCTTTATGGCAAGGCTTGGGGCCGGAGTGGCGATCACGTTCGGGCCGGCGGCGAAATCGCTCGAGATTTGGCCCGGTGTGAGCGCGCCTTTATAGATCCGGAACTCGTCAACGGCTCCCGTAATGTAAGGGTCGGCGTTGAACATGGATTTGCCGATGAAATTGTTGGTATCGATAATGTCGGGAACGGCGATGTTTACCGGGGTGTTGGACCCAACCAGAACACCGTTGTAATAGAGGTCCATGGAATTGCCTGAATAAACTCCGACAATTTGCATTTCAGAAACGTTATCCAAATTCGTCGAGACAGTCGCATCGGTTCCGAACCCGGGCTTGAACATTGTAATTTGGGAGCCATCCGCGCCATTGTGCGGGGTGAAGTAGAGCGAACTGTTGCCGTTGCCGCTGGAATTTTGATCTCCGAAATCCCACAGCCTTGCCCACTTCGAATTTGCTCCCAAACTCACCCACGCCTCGATCGAAACAGCGGAGTACCCGGTGATAATCGACGGAGGCAGCTGGACATAGCCATTTACCCCGCCCAAAACCAGGTTGGTGCCATTGAGCGTGGCGTCACCATTCAGGGTTCCGTTCCAGGCCGAGCCGCCCACGCTGTCGGCGGCTGATGTGGAGTTTGTCGTATCATTAAAGCTGTAGCGATGAGTCAGGGTGGCAGGCCCCACCGTGATTGTTTGAGTGCTCTGGAAGGATCCGAACTTCGCCGTCACTGTGGCTGTCCCGGTAGCCATTGCGACAATTTTCCCTGTGGAATCAATCTTTACGATGTTGGTGTCGGTCGAACTCACGGAGGGAACGCCATACAGGAAAAGATCCACATTGGAAACATTGGCAAAATTGCCGGAGAAAGTGGCATGAACCGATTCGCCAAGGTGCAGTTGGTTCGTGACTAGTAGCAGTTGGGCGGCTTGCAGCGTGCCGGCGTTGGTGACCAGGGTGTTTGGGCCGGCGGCGGTATCGATCGCAATGCGGTCTGGCGAGAGCGCACCATCATAGATTCGGAATTCGTCTATGGAACCAACCAGGTACGGGTCTGCCGAATAGAGCGACTTGCCCACGTAGCTGAGCTGATCCGCGGCCGACGATAATGGCGTGGTCGCATTCGAGTTTTGTCCAATCAGCACTCCGTTGGCGTAGATGCCGATAAAGCCAGACGGCGGATTCGCCACAGCGACGATATGCAAATTTGTGACGTTGTCCCAACCCTGAGGATGATTGGCATCGGCGCCAAGGTAATTCAGATCCACCCAGTTCCCGCCAGCTCGGGGTGAGAGCCTGAACTGCTCGGTAACGTTGTTGGCGCTATCAATGCTCCCGAAGGAGAAGACTCGGCTCCAGTCGCGGATCTGTGTTCCGAAGCTGGCCCATGCTTCAACCGTAACCGCTTTGCCATTCCCAACAATTCCCGCCGGCAGGTTCATGTATGTACCGTCCGAGCCGTCCAGCACCAATTGACCGCCTGAAATGGAGGCGTTCCCAAACAGGACGCCGTTCCAGGCCGGGCCGCCAATCGAATCAACCGCGTTGGTCGAACCGGGCGGGTCGTTAAAGCTGTATCGGTGGGAAGGCGCCAAATAATTCTGAGCTATGGTGACCGATTGTGTTGTGGACAAACCCTGGAAGGTCGCTCGCAACGAGGTTGTTCCCGCGCCAACGGCTTGCACCAGGCCGCTCCCGGAGACGGTAAAAATATTGGTGTCCCCCGAAGTGAACGAAATTCCTGCGGAACCGGTGAGGTTAACCGGATTGGTCAAACCGGCGTAAACACCGTTCAGAACCGCTGATTCGCTCAGGCCAATCGACAACACCGGCTGGGCGAGCGAAATCTGGATTGATTTCAGGGCTCCCGGGTTTGTGCTCACGTTGTTTGGGCCCGCTTCAAAATCGGCCTCGATCGCCGCCGGGCTGAGTGCCTGGTTCCAAATCCGGAACTCATCCACCGATGCGACAACATAGGGGTCCGGAGCGTAGAAAGATCTCCCGATGTAGCTTAGTTGGTCAGTGAAGCCCGAAAGCGACGGCACAGCAGCGGAGGGTGGGCCTGTGATCGCGACTCCATTTGTATAGGCTTTAAGGACGCCTGCCGCCGGATCGACCACGACTACGACGTGAACGTTGGTCTGATTATCCAAACCTTGCGGATGATTGGCGTCCGCCCCTGCGGAGGGTCCGACTCCAAGGAAAAGGTCCACGTAATTGCCGGGAGCACGCGGCACCAGGCGGAAATCGTCCACAACCGAGCCTGTTCCGTTGGTGCTGCCGAAATCGAAAAGCCTTGCCCAATCGGCGATCTGGGTGCCAAAAGAGGCCCACGTTTCAATCGTGACCGCATTCGCGTTGCTGATCACCCCGGCCGGCAATTCTGCGAACGTGCCGAAAGACCCATCCAGGTTCAGTTGAGTGCCGTCGAGTGATGCGCTGCCGTTCAGTGTTGCGCTCCAGGACAAGCCTCCGACCGAATCTGTTGCGGTCATGCTGCCCGGGGCGTCGTTAAAACTATATCGATGGACCAGCTGCGCCGGCGCGTTCAACGCCAGGCACAGTCCCATCACGATGGTTGCCAATTTGATTTTCATGAGGATTCTTGGGGGTATTTGTTCCTTGTAAAATGGGTCGGCGACTCAGGTTCGATTCACTCCGTTTGCGGGGGCTTGTCTGTTTTGTCTCGA
>Ga0070738_10003410_pt1 | contig 20973 bp, 14 predicted proteins | sample Coa_R2_2_FD_66446 | JGI IMG/M metagenome (GOLD analysis project Ga0070738, IMG submission 66446) | Surface soil microbial communities from Centralia Pennsylvania, which are recovering from an underground coalmine fire - Coalmine... | ecosystem: Environmental > Terrestrial > Soil > Unclassified ... | reverse complement strand
AACATTCTCATCGATTGATCCTCATTAGCGACGCTGACTACGAGCATCGCGATGATGAACGATGCTTCTACAATCTTGCTTGTACAATCTAATGGTACTAAGCACACTACTGCTCTGGAAATGCGCTTTTGGAGCGATGCTCTCGTTCAGAAAGTTATTACACTAATCGTCACGGATCGAATCGTCACGGCTCCAATTGTCACTGCTTGAATGGATGGTGAAAACCTGATTGCGATCGACGAAATTTCGGCTAGGCTGAAGCTGGTGCGCGGCGGGTTCCATCCTGTCCATCTAGCATCATTATCATCAAACGTGATGGGTTTTACGTCCCATCTCATTTTACAAAAGTCAACGATCGTAACTTCGAGCTATAAGCACGTCATATCGGCAAAACGAGCCTATACTTAGCAGGGGGTGGTGCATTATACCACGCCTAATTGTTTGGCTGAGATACCAATCTAAGTCAGGTAAATTGATGGATATCAGGATGCATCAGCTGATTGTCGTGGTTCATGAAGAGTCTGAAGGCGAAAGCGATGAGTGACACCACAGCGTTTATTGGCGGAGCAGTCATGGCAGGACTCGCTGCTTTCGTGTTGGTTAAAGGGAGTGTGGGCGCAGGCGCACCAACCGTCAGCAGCCCGCAACCATTGCCATTACCCTCGGTGAATGTGAGCGCTTCTCCTCTGCCCGTGGCCGCTTTGCCGTCCCCAACAGACTGTAGCCTTAATCAAACGGAGCTGGAAAACAAGCTGAAAACGGCACTAGACCCGTATCGGGCTGAGAACGAAAAGCTAAAGGCGCAGGCGCAAAGTATGCAAGCCTCGATCGATAGCCTGACCGCTCAGATTAAGGCCAATAATGCAGTGGCTCAGGTCAAACCACCACAAGACGATCGCAATGCTCTGCCAAACAGCATCATCTGGGCATTGAGCGGCATTGGTCTCACCTTTGGGGTGGGCATTGCCATGATGCTGGTCTTTATGATGTTCTCGCGCAACCAACAGCCTTCACGGACGATTGAGGTCATTCATAGTATGGATGACCATCCGCAGTACCCGGCTAATCGTCGCCGCTCTCAGCTACCGCCCGCCCGCCGGATTGTCACTAAGCGTGTCAACTCCTCTGAAATCGATTAGTGAAGGGTGGCAAAGAACGCTTTGCCTTGTCCGATCGCGCGGGTCATGCAAAGGGATGGATCCGACCTTGAGGTAGACTGGCCTCTAGAGCTGGTTATGGGCTTTGAGCTGAAGGTAGCGATCGACGAGTTGATCGCTAATCCGATTGGCGGGTGCGTCGAGGATCAGCACGCCCTTTTGCTTGAGTTTTGCCAGGGCCAGTTGCCGCTGCGTCAGCAAATCGAGGGCAACCGCGCGAGCATAGGTATTGGGAATATCGGTTGTGGGCGCATGGGCCTGGACATCGACTTGCGGATCGCGCAGCGTGACGCAAAAGGGCAGATGGCGTGGCGCTAACCGTCCCATTGCCGCGAGTAGCTCAGTTGAGGCCGTCGCGTCGATAATTTCTGTGATCAACACCACCAGGGCACGGCGCGTTTGGCGGGTGGCAACGGTCGTGACCGCTCCCGCATAGTCTGGCTCTACAAGCACCGGATGGATGGGCGTCAGCCGCTCGATGAGCTTCGAGAGTTGGGTCTGCCCTCGCTCTGGCGGAACCCACGCGTGCATCTGGCGATCGAACACGCCAATTCCCACGCGATCGCCCCGATTGAGTCCGGTCAGTGCCAGCGCCAGGGCTGCATTCAAGCCCCAGTCAAACCGTGCCAGCCCATTCACCTGCGCAGTCATCAAGCGTCCGCGATCGAGCAGCACAATCAGGGTTTGCTCCTGCTCTGGCTCCAGCACCCGCACCAGCACCCGACTCCGACGCGCCGTCGCCTTCCAGTCAATCAGGCGTGGATCGTCTCCAGTGGCGTATTCCCGCAGTTCCGAAAATTCGGTGCCAATGCCCTGACGACGCGCCCGACGAATGTTTCCGCTCGTTTGTAAGGTCAGACGAATCGAGAGCGATCGCAGCCCGATCAAATCGGGATAGACGGCAACAGTTTGGTGTTGCGGCACCATCCAGTCATGCCATGCCAACTTCCATGCGCCCAATTGCCGCACCTGAATATCGCTCCAGGCATACTCACCCCGCTGAGCTGGAAAGACGGTATACGTCAGCGCTTCACGGCTGTGCGCTGGCAGTGACAGGCGAAAATGATCCTTGTCCGCTTTAAACGCTTGCGGATAGTAATCCCGAATCTGTACGTCAGCCGGTTGGTAGCCTGTTCTGACCGTGAGCTGAACGGGGTTGTCACGCCCGATCGACAGTCGCTCCATGCGATCGCGCTCTACCACCACGCGGTTAGCCTCAACCCGTCGAGCATCAATCACGGCCAGTATCAACACTCCGGCATCAAATCCCAGCGTCAGCAGGATTGCACCACTGAGAAACTGTGGGTTGATGACATCAGACCCGATTGTGGCCACACCCAACCCGATCGCCGTACCCAGCAGCAGCAGTTGATAAACACGACGAGCAGGAGTCATAGGAGGACGCCAATGATGTGAACGACCGACATCATCCTAACCCTGCAATGGGGGAGAAGGGAAAGGGGCGCAGCGGTAGATAAGGGGCCGTGATCAACCTTTAGCCTTCACCACGCCTCTCTTTCCCTCATTCAGACTTCCTGAATCAACACCTGATCCCGTGGGACTTTGAACGTCTTGAGCGTTGAGAGCGTACCACCAGGCTTGGTGATATCGCTGACGGCTTTGAGCGTACAGGTGAGTGCCTGGGGGGTGACTTCGACCAGGTTGTAGCCATGCGTGGCTGAGTTGAAGTACTGAATGTGTGGATTGCTGCCGCGCAGGACTTGAGTGAGGAGCGCGATCGGCACAGCGGGCGTTCCCGGCGAAACACTCTGCTCTGATAGGTTCGATGAGGTGGTGGAGCCAACGACAAATTCAACGCCAACGGGTGGATCGGTTGGGTTGTCGAAGTTCACTTTTTGATAGCCAGCGATGAAGGTGTGCAAATCACCTGTAATCGTGACGAAGTTTTTGACTCCAGCCTCGCTCAGCGTTTTGAACAGCAGCGATCGCTCGGCGGGATAACCATCCCATTGATCCAGCGTGATGAACAGATCGGGGGTGGGGGTGCCCAATAGCTTGGTTGCGAAGGCGGATAGCACTTTGATCTGCATCGTCGTGACTTCATTGCCCCAAATCTTCCAGACACGCGACGATTTGGTGATTTGGTTCAGAAACCACTGCCGCTGCTTTAGACCCAGCATGGTGCGGTTTGGGTCGTTTCGTCCCGGGCAATCGGGGGTGATATAGCGCTTGCTCTGGATGTAGGTTTGCTGCTGTGCGGCGAGGTCATCACAGGGTGGGCCATCCCGATAAAGCCGTTCGTCAGTCAAAACCAGTTCTAACAGGTTCCCAACCTTGAACGTCCGGTAGATCTGGATCGCTTCCAGAGGATCTTCGGACTCATCAAACGACACGCTGGTTGGCGTGTGCTCGGCCCAGGCTTTTGTGGCGATTTGGCGCAGCTTGGGTTTGTGAAATGGCACCTGGTCGGGCGCATTCACCTGAAAACAATCGTTGGCAAACTCGTGGTCATCCCAGATGGTAATAAATGCAAATTTCTCGCGGATGCTCTGTAGGTCTGGGTCGCTGTTGTACGTCTGGTAGAGAAAGCGGTAATCGGCAAGGGTTGATGCCGTTGGCTGTCCGCTGGGGAGCCGTAATGGACGGATGCCACGCTGAAAGCTAGTATCGCCTACGGTTTCGTAGATGTAGTCGCCTAAGAAGACGATGAAATCAATGTCTTCTGACGCGAGAAAGCGGTAAGCGTTGTAGTATCCGTTGGTGTAGTCCTGGCAGTTAATGTAGGCAAAGCGAACCCGATCGACGGCTGCGTTTGGAGTCGGTAACGTTTTGAAGCGACCAGTGCGACTGGTGGTGCCTGCATAGATAAAGCGGTAATAATAGGTTGTGGCAGGCTTCAGCTCTTTGGAATTGAGCTGGATTTTGAGCGTGTAATCTTTCGACTGATTGGTTTTAGCGGTGCCGCGTAGGGTGGCGATCGCGCTAAATCCTTCGTCTTCTGAAACTTCAAAGGCAACTTGGGCGGTGTTGCTTTGCGGTGGTGTGATGCGAGTCCAGAGCGTAATGCCGTGCGGTCGTGGATCGCCAGAGGCCACGCTTTGGGGAAAGTAATCGGACGCTGCACTGGCAGGATCGATCGCAAATAATTTGCTAACGTCCGACTCACTTCCTAACAGGCTTGGGATTTCATTGCCAGCCCAAATCACAACGCCCGTTGCCAGCGAATACTTCAAAAACGTTCGTCTGTCCACGCAATTAACCTCAAATATCCGTCTGATGCCATTGCCCTGGATGCCATCACCGTCAGCGCAACCCAATCCGCTAGAGTCAGCCCATCCATCGGCGCTGCTCGACGGCGATCGTGGCTACTGCTCAACGTTGACGGCTGTAGCAATGACGATCATTAAGATAATCTACGCTACTACGTTTAAGCGGCTTTTAAGCCTGGTTTAAATCGGCGGGCAATTGGCGGAACTGCCCCTGTCCACCTGGATCTACTGAGACGAACTGGCCGGTGCCTGCTCCGATCGCTGCGAACGGTATGACTTCATAATGTCCCGGATCTTCGCCTTCTGGTCTGCGGTCAGATTCAGGCTCGCCATCGCTTCCCGCATCTTGCTGCCTTGCTGTAGTTTTGCCTGCAATTGCTGCGACTGTTCCGGCGTCAGGATAGCCTCAATTTGTTTTCGCATCGCCTCTCGCCGCTGCGCGCGATCGGGTGATTGCGCCATATTGCCTGACGATGTATTGCCCGACGATGTGTTGCCTGATGATGTGTTGTCTGACGACGTGTTCGATGCCGCTGGGTTGGCGGGTGCTGCGTTTGACGGCGCTGTTTCTGCTTGCGGGGACTGTGGCGTGTTGGATTGAGAGCAGGCTGTGATGCCGCCCATCAAAAGGGTGCCCAATAGAGCGGTGGTTGTAAGTGTTCGTCTCATTGTGATTACCACTGTAGATTTCTCATGCTTTTAGACTGGTTCTAGGAACGGCGGGTTCATCTCGATCGTGGGTTCGATCACAGACCGTGTGACTGTGCAAGAATGAAGCGACTGTCGTTAGAACACTTAGCAAAGGTGCAAGAGCAGGTTCAAGCAGCGTTGCAGCAAAAAAATTGGTCACTGCTGACACAGTATTTGCAGCAATGGCTGATATCGGATGAGACGGTGGCTGGGCCGGAGGGGACGGCAATGACATCCGCATTGGGTGATCCCTGTGATCTGGCGATCGCGATTCTTACGGGAGGCGATTTTCAGGCGCGGTGGGATGTGGCCAAGCTGTTTCCGGCGCTGGGCGATCGCGCGATCGCGCCGCTGATTCAACTGCTGCAAGACAAAGACGCCGATTTAGAGGCGCGCTGGTTTGCTGGTCGCATCTTGAGCCGTTACACCTACCCTACGGCCATCATTGCGCTGGTGGACTTACTGGAAACCACTGAGAGTGAAGAACTCAGCAGCATGGCTGCCGACGCCCTGGCCACCGTTGGCACGCCAGCCCTGACTGCACTGACCGACCTGCTTGCACAGGCAGAAACCCGATTACCGGCTGTGCGAGCGCTGGCCCAAATCCGTCATTCCGATACAATTGCGCCCCTGCTCACAGTTGTTAACGACGCCCAGCCAACGATTCGGGCCATTGCGATCGAGGCGCTCAGCAGCTTCCATGATCCACGCGTGCCGCCCGTCCTGGTGCAGGCGTTGGCCGATACAGCCGCCGTAGTCAGATGCGAAGCCGTTGTCGGGTTGGGAATGCGCCCCGACCTGGCCGAGGCGTTAAACCTGGTGCCCCTGCTGACCGATCGCCTGCATGACATCAATCTGACGGTCTGCCAGAAAGCCGCGATCGCCCTGGGACGAATGCAGACAGACGCGGCGGCGGCGGCACTGTTTCACACGCTGCAGGCTGCGCCGACGCCCTTGATGCTTCGGCTTGACTGTGTGCGAGCCCTGGGCTGGATGGGAAGCCCGATCGCCCTGGACTATTTACATCGCGCGCTATTTCAGCTCGAACCATCCGCCGCATTCGCTCCGGTCGATCAGGAAATCGTTGCCGTGTTGGGTCGCTGGGCTGCGCCCGACCTCAAGCCGCAGGCGGCGCAAGCGCTGGTCGATTTGCTCACGCTGGCTCACCCAGGCAAGGCTAACCCTGCTGTCCGCAAGGCGATCGCCGTGGGATTAGGCCAACTGGCACAAAAGCGCGCCCTCGACCCCTTGATGCAACTCCTGGCAGACGCCGATGATGGGGTCAGGCTGCATGCGGTCGCTGCCCTCAAAACGCTGGACAGGCAGGCCGCCCATCAGCGCCTGAAAACGCTGGCGGCCAGCGCCGATGTGCCAGACTCGCTCCGTCAGGGCGTCGCGATCGCGCTGCAAGAATGGTAGCGACTTCCCGTATATACTTGCATGGACGCTGTAGAATGCGGGAAACTGACGCTAGTTAGATACATCGACTGATTCCACCCGTGCCAGTTTGCCCCTGGCACCCTTCTTACCTCCGCCGAGATTGCCATTCATGCCGCTGCCGAATACACAACGCCGCACTAAGATTGTTGCCACGATTGGTCCCGCTACCAGTAGTCCTGAAGTTCTACGTGACCTCATTGAAGCCGGTGCAACAACTCTACGCCTCAATTTTTCGCACGGCACCCACGACGATCATCAGCGCAGCATTCGCCTGATTCGTCAGATGTCGTTTGAACTCAACCAGCCCGTTGGAATCCTCCAGGATCTTCAGGGACCCAAAATTCGATTAGGACGGTTCGAAAACGGGTCCATCATTCTCAATAAAGGCGATCGCTTTATTCTCACCAGCAAGATTCTCCCCGGCACACAGGAAATGAGCTCGATTACCTACGAGCCTCTGGCGGATGAAGTGCCTGAAGGCGCAGTCATCTTGCTCGATGACGGCAAAGTGGAAATGTATGTCGAGAAGGTCGATCGCGTGGCGCGTGAACTGCACTGCGTTACGGTGGTCGGTGGCCCGCTGTCCAACAATAAAGGCGTCAACTTCCCAGGTGTTTATCTGTCGATCAAAGCTCTGACCGATAAGGACCGTAAAGACTTGATGTTTGGGCTGGATCAAGGCGTTGACTGGGTGGCGCTGAGCTTTGTTCGCAATCCTCAGGATGTACTGGAAATCAAAGAACTGATTTCCAGCGCGGGTAAAAACGTCCCTGTGATTGTCAAAATCGAGAAGCATGAAGCCATTCAAGAGATGGAGTCGATTCTCTCGATCAGTGACGGTGTCATGGTGGCACGCGGCGATCTGGGCGTTGAACTGCCCGCCGAAGATGTGCCCATCCTGCAAAAGCGTCTGATTGCAACGGCCAATCGCATGGGGATTCCGGTCATTACCGCGACCCAAATGCTCGATAGCATGGTTCACAGCCCGCGCCCAACGCGGGCCGAAATTTCGGACGTGGCTAATGCCATCCTCGACGGCACGGATGCTGTGATGCTGTCTAACGAAACGGCTGTGGGCAAGTATCCGGTCGAAGCGGTTGCCACAATGGCGCGGATCGCCGTGCGGATTGAGCAGGAAAAACGGACAAAGTCGATCGAAGACAGTGGGCGATCGATTCCCAATGCCATCAGTCATGCGGTCGGCCAGATTGCCGAACAGCTCGACGCTGCCGCCATTATGACGCTGACAAAAACGGGAGCCACTGCCCGTAACGTCTCTAAATTTCGGCCCAAAAAGCCTGTCCTGGCAATCACACCACATGTGGATGTTGCCCGCCAATTGCAGCTTGTGTGGGGCGTCAAGCCTTTGCTGGTGCTGGACTTACCCTCTACAGGACAAACCTTCCAGGCTGCGATGAACGTCGCGCAGGAAAAAGACCTTCTGAGTGAGGGCGATCTCGTTGTCATGACGGCTGGCACGTTGCAGGGCGTATCTGGCTCGACTGACCTGATCAAGGTTGAAGTGGTCACGGCTGTACGCGGAAAGGGCATCGGCATCGGGCAGGGACTGGTCAGCGGTAGAGCCCGGATCATCCATAACAGCACCGACATCAGCCATTTTGGCCCAGGTGAAATTTTGGTGGCTCAAACGACAGGGGCAGACCTGATTGAAGCGATTCGGAAAGCCGCTGGCATCATTACCGAAGAAGGAGGGCTGACCAGCCACGCTGCCGTGATTGGTCTACGGCTGAGCGTCCCCGCGATCGTCGGCGTGAAAAATGCGACCTCAGCGATTCGGGATGGCGAGATCGTCACGCTGGATTTACAGCGTGGTCTGGTCTACGCCGGTGCGATGATTCCCAACCAGCCCGAACCGGCGTTGCCTGTTTAGCGCGATCGACCCGTCCCTGGCGGGGGTTTTCCTCTGAAGCAATCTGGGCTGCGGAACCAATTTGGCCGATCGCGGTCGATCAGTGTGTGACCAATCGTTTGAATGTAAGCAACACGGTTGCATTGCGACACAACGACAACAGGTTGGAAACGCCCATAGTCCTGTTGAACCACTACGGCTAAAGTGACCCCGCTCTTGTTGACTTTCAGGGTCTCTAATGGTTCTTACTATGAACACAAACGCCGCCTACATTGTGAATCCCCCCGCGATCGCCGCCGTCACTGTCGAAATTTCACCGGACTCCAAGTCCACCTGGAACCCGTTTGATCCGGCCTGGATTAAGGTCTGGGAGCAAGTTGGACCGATCGGCTATCTGGCGCTGCTGTGCCTGTTTCTCTGGTTGCTCACCCGCTTTGTTGAAACGGTAAAAGGGAAGTAAGGCGTGCCGATGTAACGGGTGAAGGGTGAGGGGTAAACGGTCAAGATCCCAAAAGAATTAGAAGCCAGAAGCCTCAGCGCTCAATGCTCAAACGGAGTTCCTGCGTCACTGCTCGACGATAGCTGCTGGCCCCCTGGCTCTCCCTCACCCCTCACCCTACTCCTCTACACTGGAGAAACCGACCCGTCTCGCATCCCCCACGGTGGGTTGCGTGATTGTCAGAAGTTTTATACTTTTGTAAACATAACAAACCTGGTTTTCCTAAAACCGTATTTTCCTTGAGTAGGGAGTAAGCATGTATATCGTACAGATTGCCTCTGAGTGTGCCCCAGTTATCAAAGCCGGGGGACTGGGGGATGTCGTTTATGGACTCAGCCGTGAACTCGAGATTCGTGGGCATACGGTTGAACTCATCCTGCCCATGTACGACTGCATGCGCTACGACCACATCTGGGGACTGCACGATGCCTATCAGGATTTGTGGGTGCCCTGGTATGGCGGGGCAATTCACTGCTCGGTCTATTGTGGCTGGGTGCACGGACGGCTTTGTTTCTTTATTCAGCCGCATTCGCAGGACAAATTCTTCAACCAGGGACGCTACTACGGCGCAGTCGATGACAATATCCGGTTTGCGTTCTTCAGCAAAGCCGCACTGGAGTTTCTGCTGCAAAGCAACAAGCGCCCGGATATCATCCACTGCCATGACTGGCAAACGGGGCTTGTACCCGTCCTGCTGTTTGAGATCTATAAGTATCAGGGCATGGAGCATCAGCGGGTCTGCTACACTATCCATAACTTTAAGCATCAAGGGATTGGGGGCAATGATGTCCTCTGGGCGACCGGGCTGAACCGACCAGAATACTACTTCCAGTACGATCGCCTGCGGGATAACTTCAACCCCTTCGCGCTCAACTTCATGAAGGGCGGCATCGTGTACTCCAACTATGTCACCACCGTGTCACCGCATCACGCCTGGGAAGCCCGCTGCACAGACATTGGCTACGGATTGGGCCACACACTGCACGTCTACCAGGACAAGTTCTCTGGCGTCCTCAACGGCATTGACTACGACGTGTGGAACCCGGAGATCGATCGCTACATTCCTCACGCTTACACCAGAGATGACCTGACGGGTAAAGCCAAAAATAAGAAAGCCTTGCGTGAGCGATTGATGCTGCGGGATACAGACAGGCCGCTGATTTGCTTTATTGGTCGTCTGGATGAACAAAAGGGCGTCCATCTTGTCCACCATGCGATCTACCACACGCTAAGTCGCGGGGCGCAGTTTGTGCTGCTGGGATCTGCGACCGAGTCGGGTATTAACGACCACTTCTGGCACGAAAAACGCTTCCTGAACGACAACCCAGATGTGCATCTGGAACTGGGCTTCAATGAGGAACTGTCGCACTTGATCTACGCGGGAGCCGATATGATTGTCGTGCCCAGTAACTATGAACCCTGTGGCCTGACACAGATGATTGGTCTGCGGTATGGCACCGTGCCGATCGTGCGGGGTGTCGGTGGGCTGGTCAACACCGTGTTCGATCGCGACTACGATGATAAACACCTGCCCGAAGAGCGGAATGGCTATGTCTTCTATCAATCTGACTATGCCGCACTGGAGTCGGCGATGGATCGGGCCATTGACTTGTGGTACGACCAGCCTGACGAATTCCGTCAGCTCATTTTGCAGGGCATGAACTACGATTACTCGTGGAACTATCCCGGTAAGGATTACCTGGAGATTTACGAGCGCATCCGTCACCAGTAGCCCCACCGCGGTTTCTTTGCTTCTTTCTTTGGGTCTGAAAGCCTTCAGGTCTGAAAGCGCTGATCGTGCTGGATGTAAGCAACAACTGGCGCGATGAGGTTGGTCTGCAGCGTGGCAATGAGCTGGCGATCGCGTTCACTCCAGATTCTCGGTGTTTCAAAGACCGAGCATTCTAAAATTCCAATCAGCGCCTCATGCTGGTAAATGGGGGCATGCACAAGCGCCCGATGGCGAAATTTTTCGCGTTCATAGGCGCGATCAACCACATCGCTGCCTGCGGTTTCAATATCTTCGACAAACACGGCGGCAGGTATACGCAGCGCGATCGCCATGAGGGGGTCTTGCGGTGCCGTTGGGTCTTCGATCCAGTCCGCGCCAATCCATTCGGCAGTGCGACCGTCCCGTGCCCAGCAGTGGGTGATCAGACCCCATGCTTTTGCTGGCTCCCGCAAGTACAAAAAACAGCGATCGCACGGCAGCACCGCTCCCAATGTGGGCAGCAATACCGCAAACAATTCATCTGGCTCTGCCTGATCGGCAAAAATCTGCCGTATCCGCTCGGGTAAATTCTCTCCCATCGTTCATTCCTGTACCGTTTACCGTTGATCTTCTGACCGCCGATCACACAAAGTGACACTCGTTGATGACTATAAGGCTTTAGAGCGTTAAGACCCTAATTTCGGGGAACGGGGGCGATAGCTTGGCAGCCGTCAGTCAGTGAGGTCAGGGCTAGCGAGGGGTTTAAAGCACGCCCCAGTCCGATCGTCGATCGAGTAAAGTTGCCCTGGAACCGCGAATCCAATCGCTTGATTCCGGGATCGGTTCTAAGATCGGAAGTGAACCGATACAGAGACGGATCATGCTGGAAGTAACACGCCGTAAATTTATCGCCACGGCCACGCTGGCGACCGGGTTTACCCTTGCCATACAGCCGATCGCCAGCAGTGTGATTCACACGGACGCGAATGGACTGATTGCCGGTGCTGTCAAGATCCCCGTTAAAGACGGCGAAATCCCGGCCTACAGAGCGCTACCGAACCGAGACGGCCATTTTCCGATCATTCTGGTTGTGCAGGAAATTTTTGGCGTACACGAACACATTCGCGATATTTGCCGACGGTTTGCCAAGTTGGGATATCTGGCGATCGCGCCGGAGCTGTTTGTGCGGCAGGGTGACGTTTCAAAACTCAGCGATTTCAACGCAATTCGTCAGATCGTGGCCAAAGTGCCAGATGCTCAAGTCCTCTCTGACCTCGATGCAACCGTTAATTGGGCGGTCAAGTCGGCCAGAGGCAACGTAGCTAAACTGAGCATTACAGGCTTTTGCTGGGGTGGTCGTATTGTCTGGCTGTATGCGGCTCACCATCCTTCCGTAAAGGCCGGTGTTGCCTGGTACGGCAGGCTGGTGGGTGATGCCACTGCGCTGACACCCCAGTACCCGATCGACATCGCGGCGACCCTCAAAGTTCCGGTGCTGGGACTCTACGGCGGGCAAGATACCAGCATCCCGCAAGACACCGTGGCGCAAATGCGCGATCGACTCAAAACGGGCAGCAGTCAGTCAGACATTATTGTCTATCCCGATGCGGGGCACGCCTTTTTTGCCGACTACCGCCCGTCCTACCGCGAAGCCGACGCAAAGAATGGATGGCACCGGCTTCAGGCCTGGTTTAAGCAGCATGGGGTCGCGCCATAAGCCGTGAGCTTGACACGCTAACCTCACCGCCAGTTATCCAAACACCGCGAGTCCAGTACTCCGCCACTCTGGCCATACGTCTGGCCATACATCACTGTGAGGGTGTGGTCGTCAGATCGGCGGGATTGGTACAGCGGATCGCGATTTCAGGCGTGCGGGAGTAGGGTCTGAGCAGGGAGAAAAACCTCGCGTCGCTGAAGCTACGCGGGTCAATGCGCGTATGGGAGCGATCGACGGCTTTGTGGGTTGTGATGCGTTCATCTGCAACGCCTGTTTTTGCCACAAGCCATGCGAGCGACTGGTACTGTGCCTGGGTATAGCCGCTGTGGGTATAGCCATTGCTATTGCCATCGTAGGGACTTTCCAGGGAGATGTGGTAGGCAAAGTTGTTGACTGACGGCGGGAACGAGGGATTAGTTTTTACCGCTTCTGGCCCATTGGCACCGACAAAGACAGAATTACCGGCTCCAAACGCGCGCTTGTCGGGCGGCACCAGATAAACCAGAGTGCCGTCCCGCTTGATCAGCGTGTGATAGCTGGCCTGATCGTCATCGTTGAGGTGAAACGTCTGGAAAAGGCTGATCGCACTGCTGGCCGACCCAACGGTTTCGTGCAAGACGACCAGCGGTTCAAGGTCAGCGGGCTGACCGTTGATGTCAAAGAGATAGCGATCGCCGTAATTGGTTGGGTCAATCAGCGCAATTTCTTCTCTCGGTACGTATCCCGTGTTGGTGGTGCCGCTATCAGACGCGCTTCCCTCACCTGTCTGTGCTGCCGCAACGACGGGTGCCTGACGAAAACGGGTGATCAGGGTCGATCGACTGGCCAACAGTCTGGCCCGTCGGTCTAACATGGCCTGACGGCGCGCCTTTTCACTGCCTTTATCAGGTTGCACCGCACAGGCCGTAGACGCCAGTAGATCAACCGTGGGTGGTGCGACCAGAGGCACTGGGCGTTGCAGTCCACTGTCACTGCTTTCGGCTTCAACGACTTGGGCGCGACTGGCAATGACGACAATGAGAGTGGTCAGGCAAAGCGCTAGCAGGACGATGCTCGTCAGGAATCTTCGTTTCATGTCATTGGGAAGGATGCAGTCAACCGTAAGCGATTATAGATGCACCGATGCTCATTCTTTTAAGCGGTATTGCCAGGGAAAGAATGTGTTGGCCTATACATTACTGTATTCCGCTGCCTTATCCAAGGGTCAGTCTGTGGTCGCCGTGTCGGGTAGCTGCTCGATCGCGCCCAGCAGCTTCAGCGTGTTCTTTTGCGCTGCGGTCAGCCCTGTAACCCCTGTAATCTGTGCCCCCTCATAGGGCCTTTGCACCCTTAATGTCTGCCGGCAAGCGGGCGGTTTGTGGGTGGCAAGACCCGGCTCACTACAGTCCCACAGTTTAATCGTGCCATCCTGACTACAGCTTGCCAACAGCTTGCCATCTGTACTGTAGGCCAAAAAGCGAATCCAGTTGTGATGTCCCTGCAAGGTATGGCACAGGGGTGGCGCTGCTCCGACAGGTGCCCTGGTTGCAGGACGATTCTCTGCTGATGACTGCGGCTCCGGGCGTTCCGCAATGTTCCACAGCTTCACGACGCCATCCCCACCACTACTGGCAAGGACAGCACCGTCGGGACTGAACGCAACGGCCAGCACCAGGCTGGGATGGGCTTGAAATGTCCATACCCGATCGCCCGTCGCCAGATCCCACAGAATGACCGTCCCATCCGAACCACCGCTAGCCAGAACCCGATCGTCGGGGCTAAACGCCACACAGCGAATCCAACTGGTGTGACCATGCAGCGTTGCCAGGTGATGCACCGTTGCGGGGAGTGGGGCCGCAGTCTGTGAGCGCGACGCCGATAGCGCGATCGCCCATAGGCGAATGGTCTGATCTTGACTACCGCTGGCCAGCAACTGATAGCGGCAGCCAGAGTCTGGATCGGGACATTCGGACTGCTGCTTTAACCACGCATACTGCCATACCGTGTCCTGGTCGAGAATAGGCGATCGGGGTGCAAACGTCACCGCACACACCCCACTGTCATGCCCTCGCAAAATGGCTTCTACCATTCCTGTAGCGCGCTGCCAGAGGCGAACCGTACCATCAAGACTGCCGCTCGCCACGGTCTGGCCATCAGGACTCACGGCAACGGCCCAAACCGCGTGGGAATGACCGTTTAAGATCTGAACTGAGGGTCGCGAGGACAGGGCATAGGAGGCAGACAGTGAGGTGTCTATTTCAGTTTTGTCCGCAGGCTCACCTTCAACCGCCGGGATCGTGTCCTGCGCGACCGGCGTTAATGAACTGACATCCCACAGCCGCACGGTTCCGTCTTCGCCACCACTGACAACGGTTTGACCATCGGGACTGAAGGCCACTGACCAAACCCAACTGGTGTGGCCATAAAGGGTTGTAGGGGTGAGGTGAGGGTGTGCCGCAAGGGCTACGTTTGGCGGGTATATCGTTGCCTGACCGTTGCCGGGACTCTGACGCCTGCTTCCCAGATGCCACAACCGCACCACCCGATCCTGCCCGCCGCTGACTAACGTTTGGCCATTTGGACTAAAGGCGATCGACCAGATCCCGCTGTTATACCCCTGTAGCAACCGCAAGCACTGGCTGGTGCGATTATCCCAGAGACGCACGGATTGGTCTTCGCTCCCGCTGGCCAGCAAACACCCGTCCGGACTAACGGCAACCGCCGATATCCAGCTTGTGTGCCCCTGCAGGACACGTACACAGTCTCCATCGGCGTTCCATAGCCTGACCGTACGATCGTCGCTGCCGCTTATCAGGGAGACACTGCGGCCATAATCATCAACAGCTGGTGAGAACGCCACCGCACGGATGGCTTGAGAATGTCCTGTTAGCGTCTTGCGGCACTGGTGCGTTTGCAAATCCCACAGCTTGATCGTGCGATCGCTGCTGCTGCTCGCCAGCAGATTGCCATCCGCACTGAAGGCAATTGACCAGACCCAGTGAGCATGCCCTATGAGGGTGAAGCGGGAGGACGGTGAGCAAGGGGGCGGGGGGGAAGGCGTTATGTGGGGTTGGTCATGCGCGCCTTGCGGGCTGACTTCTAACTCCCGCTGACCGATTCCAGCAACATCCCACAGCTTAATGGTGCGATCGTAACTGCCACTGGCAAGGAGACGACCATCCGGGCTAAACGCTACGGCATGGACTTCATCGGTATGCCCTGAAAGCACCGCCACCAGCCTGCCTGTAGCCACATCCCAAATCCGCACATGCTGGTCTTCATAGCCACCGGCAAGATAGGCTCCTGTGGGACTGAATGCCAGTGAGAAGACGCGACTAGTGTAGCCCTGCAGCGTTTGGACGCAGTCGCCCGTCAGCACATCCCACAGGTGGATCGTGCCATTGGCACTGCTGGCCAGCAACCGGCGATCGGGACTGAAGACGACTGACCAGGCCCAGCCTTCTCTGGCTTTGCAGGTAAGCAGCTTTTTGCCATCCGTCACCCGCCACACATGCACTTCATAGCTGATGTCACTGGCCGCCAGCAGTTTACCGTCTGGGCTAAACGCCACGCCCAGGATCTGGCTAAACGTTTCGGTAAAGACAGATTTGCTGAGATCGGCATGGGAAAAATCCGTACCGTGGAGATTGACTCGTTGCAGGTAGGCCTGCCAGATGGTGAGATGCGAGAAGTCTCGATCGCGCAGGGTAATACTCTCGCTATCGGTCAACGGTTTGGGAGCAGCCAGTCCCACTTGAAGCTGACACAGCAGATTAATGACGTTCCCACCGATGTAACCAATGAATTGGGCCGATTGACCACGCAGCGCTGAGACAAGCTGCATCAAGCGGTGATCTAGATCGGCGCGACTGCTGGTATGTAACAGTCGATCGACAATCGGCTGCAGGATCAGTCGAATTTGCGTTTCACGAATATAGTCTTTCGCCTGGGCTTTGATCAGCGCGTGCGATCGCAGCAAGGGCGTGGCCGCTTGCGAAAAGGGTTGCGGTTTACTCTCGGTTGCCTGACCCTCAACGGCGCGTCCCCAGCGTTGGATTTCACCCCTGGTTTGCCTGCTGACCCCGGCCGTCTGCCGCCCAATGCTTTCAATCTCCTCACAGACGCCTTCAATCAGCCGTTCGGTCATGTACTCCATCACCACCGGCTGCAAGGTAAACAGGCTGCCGCTCTTCTCAATCAAGGAACGCCGTTCCAGAGCCGTCAGCGTTTCCAGGAGGTGAGCGGGAGAGACCGGCGGCAGACAGTCTGACTGCAAATCCGCGAAGCGAACGGGTTCACGATTAATCGCCAGCCAGATCATGACCTGTCGTTCTAAATCCGATAGGCGACCGATCTGGCGGGCCAGCAAATCGCGGATGTCCCCAAAAACGGAGCTGCCCTGCTGCGAAAATTCCAAAAACTGGGTCAGGCTCCCGTCAAAAAAATCGGCGATCGCGGTCGCCACAATCTTGAGCGCAAGGGGATTGCCCGCATAATGCTCGACCAGCATCTGCCATTCCGTAGAAGAACCCGAAAATTCACCCTTGACGCCAAATAGCGCCCGCCCGGTTTGGGGCGTCAGGCCAGTGACCTGGAGCGATCGCACGGGGAGCCGATCCCCCTCCTTCGGCGCGATCCCTTTCGGTTTTTCCCGGCTGGTGATCAGCAAGCAGCTCTGATGGGGCGTTTCACCAATGCAGCGCAGCAGTTGTCCATAGCCTTCATAGCCCGGTTGATACCCACCGTTGCGATCGCCCGGCTGCATGACCGTCTCGGCGTTGTCTAAGATCAACAAACCCCGATAGGTTCGCAAATAGTGCAACAGCCGCAGAATTTGCTTGTCAAGTGCCTCGGCCTCGGCAACTACCTGGGTCTGTTGATGGGCGAAAAACTGGATCAGGTCATTCAGCAGGTCGCGGATGGGCGGCGCATTCCGCAGCGATCGCCAGATCACGAAGTCAAACTTGTCCTGAATTTGCTTGGCCAGCCGGACGGAGAGCGCTGTTTTACCAATGCCACCCATCCCAAACAGTCCGACCAGACGACACTCATCTTCCAGCACCCATTGTTCCAGCGTGGCTAACTCGGTCGATCGACCGTAGAACACCGAAACGTCCGTCGCCTCGCCCCAATCCTGGTAAGGGGTCGGGAGTGAGGCATCGGGGGTAGGACGGACGGCTATAGAAGGCGTCTTGGTGATGGGTAGCGCGGTCTGCTGCCCCTCCATGCTGTGCCCGATCGTGCGGCTGGCATATTGCCGCAGCACCGACTGGAGATTGTTTTTGCTGACCCGTTCTCCGATCGCCTCCGAGAGGTACTGCCAGAGCTGGGAGCCAGTTTGCTTGATGTAGCCAACCTCGTAGCCAGCGATTTTAGCAATCTCCTGGTATGACTGCTCATCCCATGTCTGCCGAAACACAAGCACCTGCAGCTTGCTCAGACGTTTGTTGCTTAACGCTTTTTCAACAATTTCAAGGGCTGCATCAGCATCCATAGATAGCAAAGTAATCAAACCCACAAAAGTAAACGGTTGGCGAAGGTGCTACTGGCTCGCGCTTAGCCTTAAGCAGGTTCGTAGTTGGTGCGGCAAACAGCAGCGATCGTCGCGCCATGGTTCTGCCAACTCCTTTAGCAGCGATGCCCTTAGCCATCAGAATGGATTGCTGAAGCCAGGGGGACAGGCATACAACCCCGTCTCAATCTGCATTCGGATTTTCTTCAATCATCATCCTATGAACTTCGCCATCAAGGCTTTGTCATGCTAGTGACATTCTTCTAACTTTACACACACATCGAGCACACCTTACTGGAGTCATAAAATGTCAAATTTGGCACATTCTGGGGGATTTTTTTCTCATAGGCTGACTAGCACCCGCTGTTCATGGCGTGAAGCCAAACCATTTGTTTGATTCCGCCACCTTTAGCCCGGTTGCTTCCCACCAGATGGTTGCCCTGATTAAGTTGTAAGCAGGATAAGGGGGAGCTTTGCTCCCAGGCAGAGGGGCTTTGCCTTCACCCCGTCGATCCGGGACTTCAATTTAAATTTAGATCCAGTTACTGATTTTCTAACCGCTTCACGCTATTTCTCAGGAGAGTCGAAAAGTGAGCACGAAAAGGTCTTTGTACATTCCTCGTCGTCAGGTCATTCGGGGGCTAATGGCAACTGCCGCCTTTGGAGCCACGTCTAAGCTCTGGACTGGATGCAGCAGCTCCTCCACTCCAGAAGCCCAGTCCAGTGCTGGCGGTGGCGCAGCCAGTCCGGTGTCTGATAAACCCCTGGTCTTGGGTTTCATTTATGTGGGCGCAAAGGATGACTACGGTTGGAATCAGGCACAGGCCGTGGGTGCGGCTGAAGTTGCCAAGCTGCCTGGTGTAAAGATTGTCGAACAGGCGAGCGTTCCTGAAACAAAAGAAGTTCAGGAAGTGATGCGAAACATGATTGACCAAGACGGAGCGACACTGCTTTTCCCCACGTCCTTTGGCTACTTTGATCCACACGTTCTGGCAGTGGCGAAAGATTACCCAGAAGTACAGTTTTTTCATGCCGGCACACTCTGGACGGAAGGCAAACCCAAGAATGTCGGCAGCTACTACGCGCTGGTTGATGACGGACAATATGTTGCTGGACAAGTTGCCGCCGCGACCAGTAAAACAGGCAAATTGGGGTTTGTGGCAGCGAAGCCAATTAACCCCGTTTTGCGGAATATCAACAGCTTTATCCTGGGTGCCCGCAGCGTGAAACCCACTGTCAAAATGCAGGTGATCTTTACGGGGGACTGGTCGCTGCCAGTCAAAGAGGCAGAAGCAACGAACTCACTGGCTGACCAGGGCTGTGATGTTATCGCCATGCACGTCGATAGCCCCAAAGTTGTGATTGAAACAGCCGAAAAGCGGGGCATCTTCTCCAGTGGCTTCCATGCTGATCAGTCATCGCTGGCACCAAAGGGCTACCTGACTGGAACTGCTTACGCGTGGGACACCATCTTTAAGAACTATGTGTCGCTGGTCAAGAGCGGCAAAACCTTGATGAATGAAGGGATTCCTCACTTGACGATCGGTGGTTTGAAGGAGAACTACATCAAGCTCGCACCCTATGGTGCAGCCGTATCCGATGCGACGAAAAAGGATGCTGAAGCGACGAAGGAGAAATTGATCGCTGGAACCACGGAGGTCTACAAGGGAGCGATCGCCGACAATGCGGGCAAGGTTCAAATTCCCGCAGGTAAAGAGTACAAAGTCACTGATGCCGATCTCAATAAGATTGACTGGCTGGCTGAAGGCGTTATTGGTAAAACGAGTTGACCTATGGCACTGAATCGTTCGAACTGGCGATCGACCGCAGAATCGATTTGCATTCCCATCGGCGCACTGCTGGCGGCGCTGATCATCTTTGGTGTGTTTTGCGCCATCTGCGGCCAAAATCCATTTTTGGTTTACGGCGGTATCTATAAGTCAGCCTTCGGCAACTGGCGATCGTTCCAGGGTACGCTGCTGCGAGCGGCACCGCTGATGCTGACGGCTCTCTGCACCGCCCTCCCGGCGCGGCTGGGATTAATGATTATTGGCAATGAGGGTGCGCTGGTGATGGGCGGCATCGGGGCGACCATCGTCGGCCTTTTTCTCTCCTATGGCAGCCTCCTCCCAACGCCCGACCAGGTGCAGCATCTATTGGGCCTGCCGCCGCTCGTGGTTCAACTCGGTATGGCGCTCGGTGGGATTGTCTTTGGGGGGCTCTGGATCGCTCTGGCTGGTGCACTTCGGCACTACCGGGCCGTTAATGAAACCATTAGCAGCCTGCTCCTGAACTACATTGCGATCGCCCTGCTCAATCACCTGGTTGAGGGGCCATTGAAAGACCCGGCCTCACTCAACAAGCCCTCCAGTTTCCCCATCCCCGATGTCTACAAAATCGGCAACATCCTCTCAACGCGGATCCACTACGGGTTGATCTATGGCCTGATTGCCTGCGCGATCGCCTACTTCCTGATTCAGCACACGACCTTTGGGTTTGCGGCCCGTACTGCTGGCGGCAATGTCAAAGCAGCGCGCATCGCTGGCTTACCCGTTGGTAAGCTCACCGTCATCATCTGCTTTTTAGCCGGTTCCTGTGCGGGTCTGGCAGGCATGGTTGAAGTGGCGGCAGTGCAGGGGCAGGCCAACGCCTCGCTGGTGGCTGGCTACGGTTACGCGGGCATCCTGGTCGCATTCGTTGCGCGTTACAATGCGCTGGCCGCAGCCCTTGTCGCCATCCTGCTGGGCGGTATCATCGCCAGTGGCGGTGCCCTCCAACGCATGTTTAACATGCCTGATGCTACGGTGCTGGTGTTTCAGGGAATTGTATTCATCATCGTGCTGTATAGCGAATCGCTTTACGGACGTCTGAAGATCTTTAAGGAGCCAGAGCTGAAGAGCATTCCGCCAGCAACCACGACTGCTGCAACGCTCTAACAAAAACAAACACTGAGGATGGAAGACAGAAACCGCGCTCTTGCCGTGACCCTTCATCCTCTAGCCTGACTATTTATTACTTATTTGTTCGGAGGATTTAATGGCAACAGAGGCTTTGGGCGCTTGGGGTGTCGTATTGGGAATCTTCGCTGGAACCCTACGGGGCAGTGCACCCTTCCTATTTGTCAGCCTTGGGGAATGCCTGACTGAAAAGAGCGGCAAGATTAACCTT
>Ga0070738_10003404_pt1 | contig 21005 bp, 28 predicted proteins | sample Coa_R2_2_FD_66446 | JGI IMG/M metagenome (GOLD analysis project Ga0070738, IMG submission 66446) | Surface soil microbial communities from Centralia Pennsylvania, which are recovering from an underground coalmine fire - Coalmine... | ecosystem: Environmental > Terrestrial > Soil > Unclassified ... | reverse complement strand
ATCAGCGCCGATTTCGGTGCGCGTCACCATGCGCACATAGCGCATGCGGTCTGTCCGCATTGCGGCGGCATTCTGCCGGGCGCCCGCATCGACGGTGCGGCCGAAGCGCAATAGGAGCCAAGCCAAACCGCTTCACACTTTTCCGGATCATGCTTCTTGCTTGAGCATAATCTTGTCGGAAAACCGCTCCACACTTTTCCGGATCATGCTTTTGATTTGAGCATGGTCTCGTCGGAAAACCGCTTCACACTTTTCCGGATCATGCTTTTGATTTGAGCATGGTCTCGTCGGAAAACCGCTTCGCACTTTTCCGGATCATGCTTTTGATTTGAGCATGCTCTCGTCGGAAAACCGCTTCGCACTTTTCCGGATCATGCTTTTGGCTCGAGCATGATCTCGTCGGAAAACCGCTTCACACTTTTCCGGATCATGCTTTTGGCTCGAGCATGATCTCGTCGGGAAACCGCTCCACACTTTTCCGGATCATGCTTTTGGCTCGAGCATGATCTCGTCGGGAAACCGCTCCACACTTTTCCGGATCATGCTTTTTATTTGAGCATGGTCTCGTCGGAAAACCGCTTCGCACTTTTCCGGATCATGCTCTATTCCATCACCGCCGCCTTGAGAATGCAGACCATCATCGCGGCGGCCGGCTTCTCTGTGCGATTGCGGATGACATGCGGCCGATCGCACCGATAGCGCAATGTCTCCCCGGCCTTGGCGTGTTCGGCCATGCCGCCGACTTCGACCTCGAGCTCGCCGTCCGTCACCGAGAGACATTCGACCGAGCCGCGCTGGTGCGGTTCGGACGCGAGCACCCCGCCAGGTTCGGCGCTAAATCCGTACCATTGCAGCCATTCGACCGTCTTGATCCAGCCGATGATCGACAAATGACATTTGCCGTCATCGGAAACGAGAATGGGCGTGTCGCCCCTCGATGCTTTTTCGAGGAACGGCTCGTCCTCGCTGACCCTGAGCACACCCTCTATCGAGACGTCGAGCGCCTGGGCGAGGCGCCAGATCGTCGCGAGCGTCGGATTGGTCTCGTTGCGCTCGATCTGGCTGATGATCGACTTGGCGACGCCCGATTGCTCGGAGAGCTCCGAAAGCGAGAGGTTGTTGGCCTTGCGCAGCCGCTGCACGGCCTTGCCGAGTTGGCCGGAGACGGCAAGCGCGCCTGCTTCCAGCGCCTTGGCCTTGTCGCGACCTTCGATGCCCATGAACGACTCCGGGATAACGTCCCGGATAATAGACGATTTCGTTTGGAATATCGAACGAAAGTCTGGTGTGTCCCTGCTCCTCACCGCGCCAGGCCGAACAGCAGATCGAGGTCGATATGGGTGGCAAGGAGCGCGGCGCTCAAAATTCGATTCCCGCCTGGGCTTTCACCCCGGCATCGTAATGGTGTTTGACGAGCTTCATTTCCGTGACGAGATCGGCCGCCTCGATCAATTCGGGCCGCGCATTGCGCCCCGTGACGACGACATGAAGATCGGAGCGCCTATTGCGCAGAGCCGCAACGACCTCGTCGAGCGGCAGATAATCGTAGCGTAGTGCGATATTCAATTCGTCGAGCAGCAGGAGCCGGATCCTCGGATCTTCCATCAATTCGCGAGCCTTGGCCCAGCCTGCCTGCGCCGCCTCGATATCGCGCGCCAGATCCTGCGTTTCCCAGGTGAATCCCTCGCCCATCACGTGCCACGTAACGAGATCGGGAAAGCGCGCGACCGCCGCGCGTTCTCCCGTCTCCCATGTACCCTTTATGAATTGGACGACGCCGCAGGGCCAGCCGTGGCCGAGCGCCCGCATGAGGAGACCAAATCCTGCGGTCGATTTTCCCTTGCCCGCGCCGGTATTGACGATGAGCAGACCCTTTTCGATCGTGCGCTTGGCAATCTCCGAATCCTGCAAGGCCTTGCGCTTCGCCATCTTCGCGCGATAGCGCGCCGCGTCCTCCGTGAGATCGGTCATGCTAGTCGTTGCGCCCGGTCACCCGGTCCCAGAACGCACGCAGATTATGTTCCGTATTCTTGAACCGGACATTCGCCTCGTCCCAATTGACGAGGGGGCAACCGACGCCGCCCGCAGGACAGACCGGCGCGCGACCGGCATCGGCCAGATAGGCAACGAGAATCGTCAGCAGAATGCCCAAGATGACACCCAAAAACACGCGCATCGCGCCCTCCCTCTTATGTTTCGCGTCCGCGCTTCGCGATCTCAAGCATAAAGCTTTGCGGCCGGCGCGGAAGATCTAGGGCGAGAGAATTTCGCTGCCAGCTTGGGCGGTCAGGCAAAGAGCGCGAGCTTTTCCGAGATCGGCAATTTGTCGAGCCTTTCGAGCAGGGAATGGCGCGCGTCGCCGGACGAAGATTGGTCCGGCGATTTCTCCGGCTCGGGTTCGGGCAAAGCCGCGCGGCGCGGCTCGGGGGCGCGTTGCGGATTGGTCGAAGGGCTGTTCAGCCGCAAAAGCCCGGCGACTGCGCGTGCCTGGGCCTCGACGGCAGCGGAAAATTTGTCCGCGAGGCCCTCGGCACGCATCTCGCCCGCCATCCGATCGAGCGCCTGGGTGACTTCTTTCAGACGCTGAATGAGAAGCCGGACCGAGGGATCGGCCGGCTGCGCTTGCTGTTCGCGCACGACCTGTTCGAGCCGCGCCAGCCCGTCGAGCATCTGGCGCATTTCGTCGACCCGGCTGCGGCGGGCATATTCGGCGAGGAACCAGCGCCCGCGCACGGTCTCCGTGACCGCGGCCTCGATCGTCTCGTAATCCGTCTCGCTCATGCCCTCGGGTGGGGGAATCATCGCCATTTGGTCCTCGGGTCCGGGAGCTCGCCCGAATCATTCGCTGAAGCCAGTCTGCGCCGCACCTTTGCGAAATCAAGGCGCGTCGCATTGATTGCGCTCATTTCGCCGGCAAAGCGCGCACGAAAGCCAGCGCCGCATCCAGCAATTTCCGGCGCAGAGCGTCATCGCCGAAGGCCTGCGGCCCTGCCCGGACCCAGCCCTGCATGGGCTTTCCTCGCGAGATCATCGGCACAACATCGGCAAGGGCGAGCGCCCACCCGTCTTTGTCCTTGCCCAGGCGCACGAGCATGCCATCGTCGCGCGCTCCGCAGAGGAGATTGCCGTTGAGGAGAAAGGCGCGCCCGCCGAACATCGCCTTTTCCGCCACTCCCGGTTCTCCTTCGAGATCCTGGCGCAGCAATTCTTCGAGCCCTTCGTCCCGTGCCATTGTCTCCTCGAGCTGTCTTCGATGGGGCTTCGTCTACTCGGGCTTTGGCGTTGCGTTGCTTTGCTTAAGAGGCAAGCGCGGCGAAATCCGGGCCTTTTCCGCGGGCCGTGCGCTCCCCATATCGGACCCATGTTCGATCCAACTCTGACGTTTCTCCTTGATGAATCCAGCGGGCAGCCGGCAGGCGCCGGCGCCAATGTGCCGGCGGATGCCGCGCTGCTCGATGCCTATTCGCGCACGGTGACTGACGTCGTCGAGCGCGTCGCGCCAAGCGTCGTGCGGCTCGAAGTGCAGCATGGCGAGGGAAGGCGCGGCGGCACAGGCTCCGGCGTCATCGTTTCGCCCGACGGGCTCATCCTCACCAACAGCCACGTGGTGCAGGGTGCCAAACGCGCGCGCGTGACGACGCTCGACGGCCGCGATCTTTCCGCGCGCGTTCTGGGCGATGATCCCGATACCGATCTTGCGCTCGTGCGCGTCGAGGAAGACACGACCTTGCCCGCCGCCACGCTCGGCGATTCGAAACGATTGAAGCCCGGCGAGATCGCGATCGCCATCGGCAATCCGCTCGGCTTCGACGCGACCGTGACGGCCGGCATCGTCTCGGCGCTCGGCCGTTCGCTGCGCGCCAAATCCGGCCGCACGATAGACGACGTCATCCAAACGGATGCGGCTTTGAACCCCGGCAATTCGGGCGGCCCGCTCGTCTCCTCGCGCGGCGAGGTCATCGGCATCAACACGGCAATGATTGCCGGCGCACAAGGCATTTGTTTTGCGGTCGCGGCCAATACCGCGCTTTTCGTGCTGGGTGAGATCATCCGGCATGGCCGCGTGCGCCGCGCCCGGCTCGGCATCGGCGGCGGCACGGTGCCACTGCCGAGACGGATCGCCCTTCGGCTTGGATTGACGCAAGCGACGGGCGCGGTGGTGACCAGCGTCGAAAAGGGCGGGCCGGCCGACGAAGCAGGCCTCCTCACCGGGGATATCGTGCTCGCCGTCGACGGCACGCCCGTTTCCGGCACGGACGATCTCATCCGCCTGCTCGACGCGGACAAGATCGGCCGCACGATCCCGCTCGATATCCTGCGCCGGTCCGAGAAGCGCCGGTTCTGGGTGGCGCTGCGGGAGAGGTAAGCTTCTCCCACCCGAAATTTTCCAGAACCGCGCGCCACTCATTTGCTTAGAGCATCGGATTTCGTCCAAACTGGACCCGTTTAGAGTCCGGCGCTCTAATGCTCGACGGGTTCGCCCGCCTTCTCCCACGCGAGCATGCCGCCGCCGAAATGCGCACGAATGTCATCGCGCCCTGCTTCCTGCGCGAGTCTCAAGGCGGTAACCGACCGATTGCCCGAGCGGCAGGAGAGAACGATCCTTTTGCCGGGCTCCGGCCCCGGCAGCGCGTCCGGATCGAAACTCTGTAAAGGATTGAGCGAAGCGCCGGGAATGTGGCCCGCTGCATATTCGTGCGGCTCGCGCACGTCGACGAGCACGATCGAGCCATCAACGAGGCCTTCTTTCAATTCCGGCAAGGTTACGTTTTCCACGATAGGGGCATTTCCGGCCATATTATTCTCGCTGAGATATCCGGGAATTCCGTTGAACTTCTGAACATGGCCCAAGCGGCGGAAAGCGACAAGAGCCGGCTAGCTTGACCGGCGGAGGGCCGCCCCGCATGAGAGGGCAACAGGAGGCTTGGCTTGCGCCGCAAATATTATGTGCTCGACGTTTTCACCGAACGGGCGCTTGCCGGCAATCCGCTGGCTGCCGTCATCGATTGCGATGGTCTCGATACGTCGGCGATGCAGAAGATCGCTGCCGAATTCAACCTCTCCGAGACGATCTTCCTTTTCGAGCCGCATGATCCGGTGAATACGGCGCGGCTGCGCATTTTCACGCCGCGCGCGGAGCTTCCTTTTGCCGGGCATCCGACGCTTGGTGCGGCGATCCTCGTCGGCGAATTGCGGGCGCGCGATCTTTTGCGCGGGCAGGATCTGAGTGTCGTGCTCGAAGAGCCGATCGGCGCCATCGCCTGCGTGGTGCGGCACCGCCCCGGCAAGGCCCGGCAGGCGCATTTCACTCTGCCTCGCCTGCCGAGCCGTGTCGGCATGCCGCAAAGCTCCGACCGGCTTGCGGCTGCGCTCGGGCTTTCATCCGCCGACATCGGCTTCGACCGGCACGTGCCCTCGATCTACTCGGCCGGAACGGCCTTCACATTCGTTCCGGTCGCAACGCTCTCGGCCCTGGCCGGTGCGCGGGTGCGCGCCGATCTCTTTCCCGCGGCATTTACGCCGGCTGAAACGGCGCATGCTTTCCTCTATACGCGCGAATGTGTGGCCGGACATGACTTTCACGCGCGCATGTTCGCCCCGACCCTCGGCATCACCGAGGATCCGGCGACCGGCTCGGCAGCCGCCGCTTTCGCCGGCGTGCTGATGGCCTTCGAAAAAATACCGGATGGCAACCATGCCCTCGTCATCGAGCAGGGTTTCGAGATGGAGCGCCCGAGCCTGATCATCCTCAGTCTCGATGTCGAAAAAGGCGTGCTCGTCGAGGCGCAAGTCGGCGGGGCTGCGGTCATCGTGGCGGAAGGACATCTCGATCTATGAGATTTGCGCAGCCGCGTATCGAGAGGATTTCGGAAATCGACTTGCGGCTCGACGAAAGGCCCTGGGCATTCGAGGCCGAGAGGGCGCACCACATCGATGCGCATTGGCGCGAGCTCACGCGCAGGAAGCCGCAGCTCTATAACGGCCGGGTTCTTCTGCTCCATCGTTTTGCGCTCGCCGAACGCGAAGACGGACGCAGACTCGAAGGCGCCTGCCTCATGGCCCAATACAAGGCATTCCTCGCCTGGCGGGATTTCGGCTTCCCGGACGAAAGCGTCGCCAATATTTTCGCCATGGGAGCGCTCCTTTCGGCCGACGGAGCTTTTCTGCTGGGCGAGATGTCGAGCTCGACGGCGAATGCGGGACTTATCTATTTTCCGGCCGGAACGCCCGATCCCGGTGACCTTCTCGGCGACCGGGTCGATCTCGAAGGAAGCGTGCTGCGCGAGCTCGAAGAAGAAACCGGTATTGCCGCGAGCGAAGTCGCAGTGGATCCCGGCTGGAGCCTTGTATTTCAGGGCCCGCGCCTCGCCTGCATGAAGACGCTGCGCTCCACCCTATCGGCAGCCGAGCTCATCGCGCGCACCGCGCAATTCGTTGCGAGAGAAAAGGAGCCGGAGCTCACCAGGCTGAAAGCGGTGTTCGGCTTGGCGGATCTCGATCCGCGCATGCCGGACTTCATCGTGACCTATTTGCGATACGTGCTTGCTTCCCTCTCCCCGCTTGCGGAGAGAGGGTCAGGGTGACGGCCGCCAGCTTGGCACCATGCCCTCGCCCCTCACGCCTTTCGCTTCGCTCACGGATCGCCGTTACACGTGATAGCCGTGCTTTTGCTCGGAGATGCGGATTCTGCTCAGAGCCTCGTCGCTATTGCCGGCGGAACAGGCCTCGGCTGCATCGGTCAAATCATGCTCTATGTCAGCGAAGACCTGATCGCTCACATAGCCGGTCTGATGATCGGCAGTGACGACGCCCTGATAGCGGTTGATTTTCGCCGTGCAGGCAGCGTCGGGCGGCAGGCCGGAGAAATCCGCCGGAGCCGGCTGCGGAGGCGGCGCCTGGGGAACAGAAGCAACCGGCTGCGCCTCATTGCAACCGCAGAGTGCGAGAGCCGTGGCAAGCCAGACCCAAGTCCGCATTCCGTCCTCCCCAATCGAGAGGGGTCAGTTGAGACGATTCGTCGGCCCTCGGTCAAGTAAAACGGCTCGTCGCTCGTATCCAGTGACACGACCGTATTCTCGCATCTTTTGACAAGCGATTTTCGCTCGGGCTGAATGCCTCCATGTCGTCACGCGTGGCCGCTTTATTTCTTTCGTTGATTTCTTTCTCAGCCGGTCTTCTCGCCGTTTGGCTGATTGCTTCCTGGCTCGCGCCCTGGGATTACTACGTCATCTCGACACCCGGCTATCGAGCGCCAGATCCAATTCTCGGATGGAGACCCGCTCATCCAGGAATCTATCACGAAAGAAGATTCGATCCGCATTCCAATGCCACCATCTATGATGCGGATTACACCATAGATGATGCTCTCCAGCGGAAGACGATTTCATGCGAGAAGTGTGGAACAATCGCCTTTTTCGGCGATTCTTTGACATTCGGAACCGGGCTTGAGGACGCCGATACGCTCCCCCAGCAAGTTGCCAACCGGCTTCCCCAATATCGCATCGTCAATCTCGGGCTGCCGGGAAGCGGGGCACAACAATTCCTTCGCGAGCTCGAGACCGGGATTTTCGACAAGGCGATTGGATCGACGCCCGATCTCTTCGTTTATCTCACCGGCACTTGGATGGTCGCGCGATCCGCATGCAAGGAATCTTGGGTCGGCCCGGCCCCAAGGTACGAATTGGAGAATGGTTCGGTCGTTTATAAAGGCATCTGCGCCGATAAGAACGTCCTGCCTCAGTGGATGCGCAAAACACCGATCTATCACGCTTTCATCGAGCCGATCGTGCGCAGGATCGACCGACGCGATATCGACCTTGATGTTGCGATCCTCTTGAAGGCGGCCGAGATCGCGAAATCGAAATATGGCGTCCCTACCCTATTCCTTCATATAGATGAGGATGCAGTCACCGAGCAGATTGTCTCCAGACTTGGCGAAGCTGGACAGCGGACGCTCGACCTCGCTATCAGGAGAGACGGCCTTGTCATCAGCGGCGACGGGCATCCGACGGCTCTGGCCAATAGACTGCGCGCCGACATGATCTCTCATTATCTGCAGAGTAGCCAGTTCGCGCTTCATTGAGCAAAGGCTTCTCGCCGCCTGGCGAGACAATATGCGCACCTCACGGCGCGCGGTACGCGATTGACAGCTCCGGCGACACGCTGCATGACCCGGCTCGGCGATGGGGTTCCGCCGTATAACCGCCCACGGGGCTGATGACTCCTGAATGCATCTTCGATGCCGGGAGGAGTCATGCGAAGCCTCGGACCGTTTTCAAAAGATCTCGTCCTTTTTTGCGACGCCTTGCGCCTCTTTGCGCGAATGCGCGGCCGCTCCCCGACTTGCGCTGCTAACGGATAGCCAGACCATGTGGCCCTATGTGACCATTGCGATCGGCGGCGTCCTCGGCTGCTGGGCGCGTTACGCCATGACCAACTTCGTGTCGGCGATCAATGGCCGGGACTTCCCGTACGCCACGCTGTCGATCAATGTGCTCGCGTGTTTCCTCGTCGGCTTCATTTTCGTCGAGACCCTCGACCGGGTGACCATGGACCCAGCCGTCCGCGTCGGCCTGCTCACTGGCTTCGTCGGCGGGTTCTCGACCTTTTCGACCTTTGTCATGGAGACGGTTCTGCTTTTGGAAGAGGGTGAAATCGGCAAGAGCCTGCTCTATGTCACCCTCTCCCTGGTGCTCGGGATTTTTTCCACGCTCTGCGGGGTCTATCTCGCACGAATCCTGTGAGGTGGCATGGCGCAAGAGGTGACCTTGGTACGTATCTATCTGAGCGAAGCCGAACACGGCCGGCGGAAGACTCTCGTCCGCGAAATCATGGATATCCTGCATGACCGGCATAATGTGAAGGGCGTCACCGTCTTTCGAGGAATTGCCGGTTTCGGGGGGACGCGGGAAGTCCACCCTGCCGACCTCCTCCGCATCTTGGCCGACCTGCCCATCGTGATCGAATTTTTCGACGATCCGCCGATCGTCGACTCCGTCCTCGAAGGCCTGAAAGATCTCGTCCCGAGCGGGCGCATCGTGACGTGGCCAGCAACGCGCCGGTAGAGAGCGAAATTGCGGCGATCGATTGTTTCGGATGCCGCGCGCTGATAGATTGCTCACCTCAAGTTACAACAGACTGGTGCAAGACCTTGATCACGATCGCTCACGTGCGCGCGGCGCGCGGCCTCATCGGATGGTCCAAGGCGCGGCTTGCGCGCGAGGCCGATCTGCCTCTGCGCGACGTCAAAGATTATGAAGCCGGCGAGCACGTGCCCGACGACGCGCTCGAAGCCATGCGGCAAGCACTCGAAGCGGCCGGCGTTGAATTCTTGAACGGCGGCCAACCCGGCGTCCGCATGAAAGCGCCGCCGGCGGTCTTGCCGGTCGAGGAGCTCAACGCGAGCAATGACGAATAAGCATCGGACCCAAAAGTGGGTACCGGTTTTGGGGCCATCCGATGCGGATTGCCTCATTCGACCGCGGTTTTAGCGAAATTGGAGAGCACCACGGCCAGTGCTTCGACCGCCGGTTCCGCGGCACGATCGAGCCCGTAGCGGCGCGCCAGCCAGTGCGGATCGTTGTAGCTGAGCCAGACTTTTGCTGCTTCATCCTCCCAGGCGAGGATTTTCAGCGGCAGATCGAGGCCGATCGCCTGATTCGCCTGCATCAGCGGCGTGCCGGCCTTTGGATTGCCGAATATCAAGAGTTCTGTCGGCCGCAGATCCATGCCGACCGAGGCGGCGCCAGCCGCGTGGTCGATACGGGCGAAAATCGTGACGCCACGCGCGCGCAAAGCGGTTTCGAGGCGGTCGAGGGCTTCTCTGACCGGATAACGGCATTCGATCGTCACGAGACCTTCGGACATCGCTCTCCCCCGTTCTGTCGCAGTGCACAACACTGGACAGCGATGGCCGCCCCCGTCAAGGCGCGGCCCAGGGTGCTTTCGAAAATCTTTGCGCCAGAAAATCCATGAGCACCTGCACGCGCGCCGGCCGCATGGCGCCGGGGGGCGTGACAAGGTGTAGCGCGCCGGGAGCGGCGATCCAGTCTTGCATCGCGGCTTCGAGCCGGCCTTCGGCAAGATCACGCCAGACGAGGAATTCCGGCTGCAAAGCTAGGCCAAGGCCAGCGCAAAGCGCCGGCTGCAGCACGTCGGCGTTGTTGGCGCGCAAGGGCGCGCGCACGCGCACGCTATATTCGCCGTGCTGCTCATGGACGAAGCGCCACACGCCGGGGCTGCGCGAATAGGTGTAGAAAAGAACCGTGTGGTCGGCGAGATCCTTAGGATGGCGTGGCCGGCCGTGAACGCTGAAATAATCCGGCGCGCCGACGAGCAGGATCCGCACGCTGCAGAGCCGGCGGGCCAAAAGGCTCGAATCCGGCAGGACCGCGATCCGGAGCGCGAGATCGAAGCCTTCGCTGACGAGATCGACGATCTGATCGCTGAGACTCAATTCGAGCGAGACTTCCGGATAGAGCCCGAGGAACTCCGCCAGCAGCGGCGCAAGATGCGCGATGCCGAAGGACATGGGCGCGGCGACACGGACAAGACCGCGCGGCATGGCCGATTGCGCCGTGGCTTCGGCTTCCACCGCCTCGCCTTCCGCCAAGATCCGCGCCGCGCGCTCCAGCGTCCCCCGGCCGCTCTCGGTCAGCGACATGCGCCGCGACGTGCGGTGAAAGAGGCTCGTGCCGAGCTTGGCTTCCAACCGGCCGACCGCCTTCGAGACGGTAGCCTTGGAGAGGCCGAGCTCAGAGGCCGCACGGGCGAAAGAGCCGAGCTCCGCAACTTTCGCGAAAACGGCCCATGCTTCGAAATCCGGAAGCTTCGTCATGGCAAAATCGGAAACGGTCAATTTCCATCATTTCTATTTCAGATTTGATCGGGCCGTTCAATATGTTCGCAAAGACGGAGCCTGAACGGCTCGGAGGAGATGGCAATGATCGAACGCAGACCATTCGAAAGTCTCGGCGGTGCCGACCACGGCTGGCTGAAGGCCAAGCATCACTTTTCTTTTGCCGACTATCGCGACCCCAAGCGTATGGGATGGGGCGCTATACGTGTCTGGAATGACGACGCAATCGCGCCGCAGACCGGCTTTCCGCCGCATCCCCACGCCGATATGGAGATTGTCACTTACGTGCGCGAAGGTGCGATCACCCATCAGGACAGTCTCGGCAACAAAGGCAGGACTGAAGCGGGCGACGTCCAGGTGATGAGCGCCGGCACGGGCATAAGGCATGCCGAATATAATCTCGAGCCGGGCACGACGCGGCTCTTCCAGATCTGGATCTTACCGAAGGAGCGCGGTGTGCAGCCTTCCTGGGGCACGAAGCCCTTCCCCAAGGCCGATCGCTCCGGCCGGTTCGTGACGCTCGCTAGCGGCTTCGCCGAAGACGAAGACGCTCTGCCGATCCGCGCCGACGCGCGCGTGCTCGGTGCCAATCTCAAGGCAGGCGAGACGGCCGATTATGAGCTCGGCGCAGAACGCCACGCCTATCTTGTGCCGGCGAACGGAGCGATCGAGGTCAATGAAGTGAAGCTCGAGCCGCGCGACGGCGCCGCGATCTATGGCGAGAAAGCTTTGCGGGTGAAGGCGCTCGAGGATGCCGAGATCGTCCTCGTCGACGCCGCCTGAACCAATGCGGCTCCCCATGATCCTTCCGGACGGCTTTTTTCAACCGCACATGTCGAGGTGAACATGGCCAGGGTTCTTGTTCTTTACTATTCCTCTTATGGTCACATCGAGGCGATGGCCTATGCCGTTGCCGAAGGCGCGCGCCAAGCCGGCTCCGAGGTCGATGTAAAGAGAGTGCCGGAGCTCGTTCCGGACGAGGTTGCCAAGGCGGCGCATTACAAGCTCGACCAGCCCGCGCCGGTCGCCAATGTCGCCGAGCTCGCCGATTACGATGCGATCATCATAGGTACCGGCACGCGGTTCGGCCGCATGACCTCGCAAATGGCCAATTTCCTCGATCAGGCCGGCGGGCTTTGGGCCAGCGGCGCCTTAATCGGAAAAGTCGGCAGCGCCTTCGCCTCGACCGCAAGCCAACATGGCGGGCAGGAAACGACGCTCTTCTCGATCATCACCAATCTTTTGCATTTCGGCCTCGTGGTCGTCGGACTGCCCTACAGTTTCCAAGGGCAAATGAGGCTCGACGAGATCACCGGCGGCTCGCCCTACGGCATCACCACGATCGCCGCGGGGGACGGATCGAGAAAGCCGAGCGAAAACGAGCTTGCCGGGGCTCGATTCCAAGGCCGCCATGTCGCCGAAGTGGCGCAAAAGCTCTTCGCCTGAGCGGCACTGGCCGCCGGGCTCCGCTGCAAAAGCGGGGCCCGCCGGATCTCAGGTCCTTTCCGCAACCGACGCGCCCTCTAATTCTTAAGAGGCCCGGCCGCGGCTTGCGGCCTGCACGGAACTGTCAAAGCTGCCTGTTAGACTTTCCGCTTGCGGCCGAGGCCAAGATGGCTGCCGGTACACATTGTGCTATGATGGCTTTGCGGAGGCCGGAATGAGTGTCTCGATCTTTGGCTATTTGATTGCCGATGCCGAGCCCAGCCCAGGTGGCAGTGCAGTACCGCGGCTGCGCGATCTCATTCTCGGGCTCCTTTCGGGCGATATTTCCGCCGCCGGAATTCTGGCACGGCTCGATCCGAACCTCTCCGATGAAGTCCGCGCCTTGGTCGCTCACCGCGGCATAACGCCCGAGAGCTTCCTCGCCAATGCGCTCATGGCATTTGCTCTCGACGTTGCGGACGAATCTTGGCGCCAAGCGATCAAATATCGCGAGCCCGTCGCCGAAGATGCCGAAGCGGCGGCCTTCGCCGACCTTCTGAACGAGGTGATGCGACAGAGAATCGATCGCGAGATCTGCCTCGAGGCGCGGGCCGAGAAATCCGAGGTACACGCGACCCTCGCCCGCCGGGTCGGCTGACCTTCAGCCGAATTTCGGACATCTTCCACACGTTAAAGCTTAACTTGCGCCGCAGCACGCAAGCGATCATACTTTAAAGGCATAGTGAGAACGTCTGGTTTGCGTTCGACTGTAAGTCCTTGGCCGTCAGCCTATTTTTCGCACCGCTATGTCATACTCGGGTCATTCGAGTGGTCTCATGTGAATGATCATCCGCGAATCGGCGGCGTCGCGACTTCGAATGGATGAGGAGAACCGCTAGGCTCGAATTCATGCTGGAACTGTCGCCACGACCGCCGCAGATCGAGCCCCTGACGCTCAGAGCCCAATGGGCTGAGCGGCTTCGCCGCGCCGATCTTGCCGCCGTTCGCATCATCTCGCGCTCGGCGCGCCCAAAAGTCGGCCGGGCTTCTGCCATCGCCATCAGCAAGCTCGGAAATAGCTGGCTCTATCTGATCATCATCTCCGTCGTGTTCGAGGGCCTCGGGCGCACGGGCATCCGCGTCGTCTTCGTCGGCGCGCTGAATGCGGGCCTGCTGCATTGTCTCTTTCCCTATATCAAGCGCTGGTTCGGGCGGCCGCGTCCCTTCCAGGTCGATCCACGCCTGCCCTCTTTGCTCGCGGTTCTCGACGAACATTCATTCCCGAGCGGCCATCTGATGACGCTGTCGGGCGTGCTCGTCCCTGTCGTGCTGGTTTGGCCGTCCACCGTGATTTCCGCCATCGCCATAACGATCCTCATGGCCTGGTCGCGGATCGCAACGGGCCACCATTACGTCAGCGACGTGGTCGGCGGTGCCGTTCTCGGCATCCTGCTGGCCTATCCACTCTCGACCTATATTCTCGCCTGGTGGTGAGTGCGCCTCACGCGAAGGCGGATGCAACCGGCGCCTGAACCACGCCGCGCTTCTCGAGATCATAGGCCACCCGCAGCACAAGGTCCTCGCGCCAGGCCGGCCCGATCACTTGCACGCCGATCGGCAGGCGCTCGCCTTCCGTCCAAACCGGCACCGTGACGACCGGCAGGCCGATGAAGGAAATCGGCTGCGTATAGATGCCGAGATTGGCGCGAACGGAGACCTCCGCGCCGTCGAGTTCCATGAGCTTCTGGCCGGAAAGCGGTGCGCGGCAAGGCGTGGCCGGCGCGAGGATGAGATCGAATTCGGCGAAGATCGCGCGCGCCTGATCGCGAAACCAACGGCGGAACTTTTGCGCTTTGACCATCGCCTGCGCCGGAATCATCGCTCCGGCGAAGAGCCGGTCGCGCACCGCCGGGTCGAAATCCTTCGGCCGCTCGCGCAATCTCTCAAGGTGCAAGGCGGCCCCTTCGGCGGCCGTGATCAGATAGGCGGCCGCGCGCGCAACATCGGCACTTGGCAGGATCGCTTCCCTTTTTGTACCGAGCGCCGCGGCGATGCGATCGACCGCGGCAAAAGCTTCCGGCTTTCCGCCGCGGCGGAAATAATCGCCGGCAATTGCGATGCGCAGACCCTTGGCCCCTTCTTCGAGCAAAGCGCAGACCGGTTCGGCTGCACGATGCGTGCCGCCCTGCATGATATCGTAGAAGAGCGCGAGATCGCCGGCCGAGCGCGCGAGCAGGCCCGCGTGATCGAGGCTCGCGACGAAAGGACAGAGTCCCTCGCGCGAGAGACGGCCGAAAGTCGGCTTCAATCCGAAGAGGCCGCAGAGCGAGGCCGGCACGCGGATCGATCCGTTCGTGTCGGATCCTAGCGCGACCTTCACCATGCCGGATGCGACCGCCGCCGCAGAGCCGCCCGAAGAGCCGCCGGTCATATGACGCGGATCATGCGGATTGAGCGAATTGCCCCGATGGATATTTTCGCCGGTAAAGCCATAGGCAAATTCGTCCATATTGAGCGCGCCAAGCAGTATCGCGCCGGCCGCTTCCAATTGGCGGATCACAAAAGCGTCGGCCTTCGCCGGCGGATCATCGTCCGTGATGAGAGCGCCAGCCTGCGTGACGAGCCCGGCAACGTCGTAAAGGTTCTTGGCCGCGAAGGGCACGCCGGCAAGCGGGCCGGGCGCGCGGCCCGCCTTCCGCTCCGCATCGATTGCGGCAGCCTTGGCTCTCGCCCGCTCTGCGGTGACATAAGTGAAAGCTTTGAGCTTCGGATCATGCGCGCTGACGCGGGCGAGCGAGCTGTCGGTTATCTCGCTTGCGCGAGTCTCGCCCGACGCCACGCTTGCCGCGATCTCGCGCGCGCTTGCTTGAACGAGGTCAAGGCGCATGGCTAGGGCTCGAATTGAGGCGCAGGCTCGGCCCGATCGTCGAGCGGAAAGCCGCCGACGAGCTTCATCTGTTGCGCGATGACCCGCAGCCCGGCGATGATCTCGGCGCGCTCGCCGGCCTCGATCGGCAGATCGATGAGGCTCGCCATGGCCTCGCACCAGGCGGTGAGCGTAGCTTCGTTATCCATGTCATGATCCCACGACGAGGCATGAACCCTATTCCGCCGCGGTCTTCAAGCTTTCTCTGATTGTCGCGCGCAAAGCGTCGATGGGCGCAAGCCGGCCGCCGCGCTCGACGTGCCAGAACGTCCAGCCGTTGCAGGCCGGCAGGCCTTGCGCCAAAGCGCCGACTTTGTGGATCGAGCCGACGATCGAAAACGGGCTCGGGCCGCTCAGTGCGATACTGCCGTCGGCGCGCACAAGCGCGCGATGGCGCTTCTTTTCATCGACGAGAATCTCGCCAGCCTGGACGAGTCCCGCGTCGACGACGGAAGCAAAGGCGACGCGCGGCTGCGACCTTTTGCTCGGCGCCGCAGCGACCGCCGCGTCCGGCAGAGGCTTGACGGCGCTGATGCGTGCGCGCGCCGCCTCGATGTATGAGCCATCGCGTTCGACGCCGATGAAATTGCGGCCGAGCTTTCTGGCGACCGCGCCGGTCGTTCCGGAGCCGAAGAAGGGATCGAGCACGAGATCGCCGGGCTTGGAGGCTGAAAGAAGGATACGTGCCAAAAGCGCTTCCGGCTTTTGCGTCGGATGAGTCTTGTTCCCCGCCGCGTTTTTCAACCGCTCGGCTCCCGTGCAGATGGGAAAGAACCAATCGGAGCGCATCTGGCAGTCTTCATTGCCGGCCTTCAGCGCTTCGTAGTTGAACGTGTAGGATTTGGCGGCGGCGCTCTTGGCTGCCCAGATCAAAGTCTCATGCGCATTGGTGAAGCGGCGGCCGCGGAAGTTCGGCATCGGATTGGCTTTGCGCCAGATGATGTCATTCAAGATCCAGAAGCCCAGATCCTGCAGGATCGCGCCGACGCGAAAAATATTGTGGTAGGAGCCGATCACGAAGATCGTTGCGTTCTCCCGCATCACACGGCGCGCGCCGGAAAGCCAGGCGCGGGTAAAGGAATCGTAATCGGCGAAACTCGAGAATTTGTCCCAATCCTCGTCGACCGCATCGACGAGGCTCTGATCCGGGCGCGAGAGCGATTGTTCGAGCTGCAGATTATAGGGCGGATCGGCGAATACGAGATCGACGCTCTCGGCCGGAAGGCGCGCCAGTCGCTCGACGCAGTCACCAACGAGAATCTGATTGAGAGGCACTGGCTCCGACACGGCCGGGAGCCGCCCTCCTGTCTCACTACGCGTGACCTTAAGTTGAGACTTCGGGCAGGCAGTCCCGGCACGTGCGCTACGCATAAATTCCACCGGTTACGCAACAACGGACTCACTCTGCGCTGCGCACGGTAAAATCGGCGTATAGGCCAGGAGCCCCGCGCTGTCTCTTTTCAGAACGACTTGATTAAAAATAGCTTTTCATTCCGCGGCGAGACGGAACGGCGAGAAGCTCAAGCGATGATAGGGACACGGGCCGTATTTCGCGATGGCCGCAAGATGTTCTTCGGTCGAATAGCCGACGTGCCGGCTGAAGCCATAGACTGGAAAGACCGGACAAAGCCGCCGCATCAGACGATCGCGCGTGACTTTCGCGACAATCGAGGCCGCCGCAATCGAGATCGACTTCGTGTCGCCGTCGATGATCGTCTCGCCTTCGCAGCAGAGCGCGGGCGGCAGATCATTGCCGTCTATGAGAACGTAGCGCGGTCTGACGGCGAGCGCCGCGAGCGCCCGGCGCATGGCCAAGAGGCTCGCCTGCCTTATGTTGATACGGTCGATTTCGGCAGCGCTGGCGAAAGCCACCGAAACCGCGATCGCGCGCTCAAGGATTTTTTCATAAAGCTCTTCGCGCTCTCCCGGCTCGAGCTGTTTCGAATCATTGACGCCCCTCGGTAGGCGATCGGGATCGAGAATCACGGCGGCGGCGGCCACCGGACCCGCGAGCGGCCCGCGCCCCACTTCATCCATGCCGGCAACCGGCCAGATGTCGCCCTGGGCGAGCTTCCTCTCAAAACGAAAATGCGGCCGCGTGGCCTTTTTCTGCATGCCGGAGACTCGCTCTTGGCGAGTCCCATAGGCAGATGAGGTCCGCCAATCAAGTCGCGGCGCATGCGAGGAGCCCGGTTATAACCAGCAAGATCGCACCCTCAGAGCAGCCGCAATTGTTCGCCGATCCGCGCCGGCGGGACGAAAAGATCGTGCCGCAATTTCAGCTTCGTCCCGCCAAAACCGAGCTTCTTGATTGCCGCTTCGAACCGGCGGCCGATCATCCAGGCATAGGGACCGCTGCCCGTCATTCTTTTTCCAAAGGTCGAATCATAAATCTTTCCGTCACGGGTCGAACGAACGAGCGAGAGAACGTGCTGCGCCTTGCCCGGATAATGGGCGGCGAGCCATTCGCTGAAGAGGTCGTGCAATTCGAGCGGCAGGCGCAACATCACGTACCCAGCCTCGCGCACGCCGAGAGCTTTGGCGCGCGCGAGAATCGTCTCGATCTCGGAATCGTTGAGCGCCGGAATGATCGGCGCGACCATGACGCAGGTCGGAACGCCCGCTTTGGCCAGCGCCCCGAGCGTCGCAAGCCGCTTTTCCGGCGTGCTCGCGCGCGGCTCCATCCGCCGCGCAAGAACCGGATCGAGAGTCGTGACCGACAGCGCGACCTTGACGAGGCCCTTCTGCGCCATAGGCGCGAGCAGATCGAGATCGCGCAAGATGAGCGAGGATTTGGTGACGATGCCGACCGGATGATGCGTTCGCGCCAGGACTTCGAGCACTTGCCGCATGATCCTATGACGGCGCTCGATCGGCTGATAAGGGTCGGTATTGGTGCCGATCGCGATCGTGCGCGGCACGTAGTTCTTCGCGGCAAGCTCCTTTTCGAGCAGGCTCGCGGCGTCGGGCTTGGCGAAGAGCTTGCTTTCGAAATCGAGACCCGGCGACAATCCCATATAGGCATGTGTCGGGCGCGCGAAACAATAGATGCACCCGTGCTCGCAGCCGCGATAAGGATTGATCGAACGATCGAAGGAAATGTCGGGAGAATCGTTGCGCGTGATGATCGTCTTGGGCCGTTCGATCGTAACCGTCGTGTTCAATCGCGGCGGCTCCTCCAGGCTCCAGCCGTCATCGACCGGAACATAGGCGTGAAGCTCGAACCGGCCGCTCTCGTTCGTTTGAGCGCCGCGCCCGCGCTTGGGCGGGGGCATCGGCCGGTCCGCCTGCCGGCGCGCTTCGATTCGCACTGCAGCGGTCATGCGAAATCGCTCCTTATCGATCTGCTCGTTATCGATCTGCTCGCTCTGAGCCTTTGGAACATAATGCGAACATTTATAGAACTAATCATGCCCTGTCAACACAATGATGAGCTGCGCGGCGCATGAGGCTTTCGCTCGTTCTTCTCTGCAGCGGCCGCGGAGCCGAGGCCGAACCGGTCGTGCGGACCCTTTCGGCTTTCGTGGCGGCCTCGGTGCGCGGACTGATCTGCGACGCCGTGCTTGCCGGACCGCCCAACGCCGAACTCGGCCTCATCGCCGATCATGCCGGATGCGCCATGATCGAAAACGAAACGGAGAACGAGGCGCTGCGGCTCGCTCTGAGCTCAACCCGCGGTTCGGATGTCCTCATTCTCCGTTCCGGCCACCTCCCCGACATCGGGCTCATCGAGGCGATCGAAGACCTTCTTCAGTCGGGACGCACGCAGGAGCGCGGTTGGATCCTGCGGGTGGCGCCGGAGGGGCTCTCGCAGCGCCTCGTCCCGGTGCTTGCCCCGGCAGTCGGCTTGCTCGTAGGCCGCCGACTGTGCATGCCGGTGAGCGATCCTTCCTTCCGTCATCTCATCAAAGCCACGCGGGCGCGCTCGGCATCGCGCCTGAGGCTGCGCCGTATTGCTTGATGGTTACAACATCAATGCCGCGATGGGGGATCGACGTCGTCGAGAAACTCGGTCGGGATTTCTTTCAGCAGTTTCTCAAAAGCCGCAATTGACGTTGGGCGGCATAGGCGGAACCGTTCGGCCCAATAGCCTTGCTCGAATCCGAAGAGGCTGCGCGGCAGCCTGATTTCGTAGAGGCGCACGCCGAGCCCGTAGCGCCAATTCCGGATAAGGGAGCGAATTGTATAGACTTGGCCGACTGTCAGGAGATGCAGATTATCGTTTCCGCAGCCTTCGATGGGGCGGTTATTGACGCAAATGACAAGATCGCCTGGTCGCATCGGACTGATCCCGGTCGCCCGACAAGTCGATCAGCCGCCGGCCATCCTTCTTTTGAGCAGTACCGGCGACAGAAGATCATAGAAGATCATATTAGCAGAAACTCCGTTGCCTGAACATAGGTTCACGGCGCAAACGTATTGCACGAATCGATCTGCCCCGATTTGAGTCCGGTATTGAGCCATTGCACGCGTTGCGCCGCGGTGCCGTGGGTGAAGGAATCGGGCACGACATAGCCTTGCGCCGCTTGCTGCAGGCGGTCGTCGCCGATTGCCTGAGCGGTCGCGACTGCCTTTTCGACGTCGCCCGGATCGATGATGTGGTACTTGCTCTGCGCATTGGCGGCCCAGACGCCGGCGAGACAATCGGCCATAAGTTCAAGGCGGACGGAGAGCGCATTGGCGCCGGCGCGCGACCCGGCATTCATCTGCGCCGCTTCCACCTTGCCCAGAATGCCGAGCTGGTCCTGAATATGATGGCCCACTTCATGGGCGATCACATAGGCATAGGCGAAATCGCCGCCTCCACCGTAGCGTTGCTGCATGTCCCGAAAGAAGGACGTGTCGAGATAGATCTTCTTGTCGCGTGGACAATAGAACGGCCCCATGGCCGCTTGCGCCCCGCCGCAGCCCGAATAGGTCTGCCCGTTATAGAGGACGAGGCGCGGCGGCACGTAATTGATGCCTTTCTGCGCCGGCAACACGCTGGACCAGACATCCTCAGTCTGCGCGAGAACCGCAGCGACGAACTGGCCGATATTGTCGCTCGGCGTGCCGGTCTGCGCGTGTTGCTGTGGCAGGCTCGCCTCGCTCGTCTGGCTATATTGGCCGCCATTGCGCGCGTTCTGGATCATTTCGGCGCCGCCGATCAGCACGCGCGGGTCGATGCCGAGCGCCCAGCCGATCAGGCCGAGAACGACGATCGTGCCGAGGCCGAGATGGCCGACACTGACGCTCGGCATGCTGATTCCGCCACCGTCGCCGCCGGAATCGTCGCCCCGCCTGTCCTCGACATTTTCCGAGCGGCGAAAGTCCTGCCATTCCATGGGGCTCTCTCCCGATCTTGGCGTGGCGTGCGAGGCTCAATTCTCGCGTGCCCCGACCTTCTCGATGATCTTGGCGAGTTCGCGCAAATCCTGCCAAGCGAATTTTTTATGCGAGGGTTGGCGTAAAAGATAGGCCGGATGCAGCATGGCGAGCGTCGGAATTTTCGCCTCGGCACTATGATATTCGAACCAGCGGCCGCGAATGCGCATGATGCCGTCTCTTATGCCAAGAAGGGTCTGGCTGGCTGCGGCGCCGAGGCACACGAGGACTTTCGGCGAAACGAGCTCGATCTGCCGGCGCATGAACGGCAGGCAGGCCGCGGTTTCGATCGGCGTCGGGGTGCGATTGCCCGGCGGCCTCCACGGCACGACATTGGCAATATAGACGTGGCGCCGGTCGAGGCCGATTGAGGCCAGCATTTTATCGAGCAATTGTCCCGCTCGTCCGACGAATGGCAGGCCCTGGCGGTCT